>VFSW01007074.1_pt1 | contig 16368 bp, 18 predicted proteins | sample 5358111 | NCBI WGS metagenome assembly VFSW01 (sample SAMN11554181, study PRJNA540505) | mine drainage metagenome | isolation source: sediment from site ElyBrook_90M | place: USA: Ely Copper Mine, Vershire, VT | collected 2017 | reverse complement strand
AAAGTGTTAAGCATGTCTCCGGAATAAACTGTAAACCATGTCTCCGGAACACACCTTGTAATACATGGTGGGCCGTGAAGGATTCGAACCTTCGACCAACGGATTAAGAGTCCGCTGCTCTACCAACTGAGCTAACGACCCATGCGGGTACAACCATGACTGAAAAAACTGGTAGGCCGTGCGGGACTCGAACCTGCGACCAACGGATTAAAAGTCCGCTGCTCTACCAACTGAGCTAACGACCCAACGCAATCTCCAATTATAACTTTGCGTTACTAATGGGTCAACGCTCCTGCATCCGCGCCTTGGCTTTGGCCGCTGCAGGGCTGCCAGGATACTTGTTCAGCAGGATCTTCAGGGTGGCCCTGGCATTGGTTGTGTCGCCCAGCCCCGTCCAGGCGCTGGCGAGGTTGAGTAACGCGTCAGGTGCCTTGCTGGATTCCGGATGGCTTTTGTAGAGCTCCTGATTGGTAGCCCGGGCGCCCTTGTAATCCTTCAGGGACAACTGATTCATGCCTACCCAGTAAAGGGCATTGACTGCCTTGGGGTCCTTGGGGTTGGCTTTCAGGAATGCTTGGAACTGCTTGAGCGAACTCGCGTAATTGCCCTTGTTGAATGCCATCAAGGCGCTGTCGTAGGCTTCGGAAGGCGCTCCGGCCTCGTTTGCTGCCGGGGCCACAGCTGCGCCTGACGCAGGCGCAGCTGGATCTGCAGGCTTGGCCGCCGCTTCCAGCAACTTCAAACGGGAATCCAGATCGAGGTATAACTCGTGGACATGCTTGTCCACGGTGTCAATCTGGTTACCCAGCACGTCGAGCTTGCCGCGCAACTGGGCTAGATCCTGACTGAGAGTATCGAGCTTGTTGACGGTATCGGGATAGCTCTGCAGGGCAGACTCCATCCGGGTGATGCGTTCGTCCAGGGTTTGTTGCTGCTTGCTCAGGATCTCCTGCTGTGCCCTGAGATCGGCCAATCCTTGACGGGCCTCGTCGTCACTGAAAAGACCGGCCTGCGATGTGGCGCATGCCAGCAACAAGAAGACCAAGGCCCCGAGAAGCCCCGGGGCCTGACAAAACGCTTGCCTTTTCAACAATTACTCGCCTTGGTAGACGATGTCGGTGCGACGGTTTTCAGCCCAGGCAGCCTCGTTGTGGCCAGGATTGCGGGGCTTTTCCTTGCCGTAGCTGACGGTTTCCATCTGGCTGTCCTTCACGCCCTTGGCGGCCAGTACTTTACGCACGCTGTCGGCACGACGTTGGCCCAGCCCCAGGTTGTATTCGCGGCTACCACGCTCATCGCAGTTACCCTGCAGGGTAACCTTGGCGGCACTGTGGCTCACCAGGAAGTCGCCGTGGGCATCCACGACCGGCTTGTATTGGTCCTTAACGGCATACTTGTCGAAATCGTAATAAATGCCTCGCTGACCCAAGGCGCCACCCACGCCTTTAGCGGGGTATAGTGCCTGCTTCACGGGCTCAGAAGCCGGAGCAGCTGGAGCGACGGCAGCCGGAGCGGCGGTCTTTTCAGCGGCCGGAGCGGAAGTGGATGCGGGAGGGGTGGAGCTGCAGGCGGCCAGAACGCTGGTCACTGCTAGTGCAAGTATCGTTTTTTTCATGTTGATCCTCTATTTTTGAGCGGGGGTAAGTCGAGTCGTCTCCAAGGGGCGTATAGCAGCACCCGGGCAGCTAACGGTTCATCCCCAAAATCGGTTTACTGGATCGGACCCCAAACCGGCTCATAAACATCTCCGGTTTGAGTCGTCAATTTCTGTCTGACGCGTCCGTCAGTGCTAACGATAGCAAGAATTCCGCGTTCCTGCACCTCTGTCGAGTACAAAATGTACTTGCCGTTAGGTGCAAAAGTGGGCGATTCGTCCAGCGACGTGTCGGTCATCACCTGGGTCTGGCCGTTGGTGAGGTCCTGCAACATCACATGAAACTGGCCCTCGCTGCGCTGTACATAGGTCATCAGCTTGCCGTCCGGGCTCAGCCGCGGCGACACGGCATAGGTGCTGCCGTAGGTCAGCCGCTGGGGCACTTCCCCGCTGTTGGTGGCGGACACCCGGTAGATTTGCGGCCCGCCATCGCGATCCGAGGTGAAATACAGCATCTGGCCGTCAGCGGAAAACACTGGCTCGGTGTCAATCCCGCTGCTGGTGAGCAGGCGCCGCACTGGCCCCGTGCCATCCGCATTGATCATGTAGATCTGCGAATGGCCGTCCTTGGTCAGGACCACGGCAAGCTCCTTGCCATCCGGGGTCCAAGCGGGGGCGCTGTTGCTGCCCTTGAAGCTTGCCACGATCTTGCGCGCCCCGGTGGCAAGCGTCTGCACCACCACCATCGGCCGCTTCAGCTCGAAGGTCACGTAGGCCATGCGCTTGCCGTCGGGTGACCAGCGCGGCGAAATGATGGGCTCATTGGCCGTCAGCATGGTCTGTTCGTTGAAACCATCGCTATCCGCCACTTTGAGGCTGCGCCTGTTGCCATTCTTGGTGATGAAGGCAATCCGGGTGCTGAACATACCCTTGTCGCCGGTGAGGTTTTCGAAAATGGCGTCAGCAATGTGGTGCGCCACCATCCGGTACTGTTCGTGGGTGCCCTGAAACGCCACGTTCAGGCGTGCCATCTGGGTATTCACGTCCACCAGCCGAAAACGTGCTTCCATGAGACGGTTGGGCAGTTCCTGCACGTTGCCCACCACCAGATAGTCGGCGTGGCGATTGCGCCAGTCATCCCAGCGCACGTCTTCCACGTCGGCCGGCGCAGGCTTCACATCCGTGGCGTCCAATACGGAAAACAGTCCGGAGCGCGTGAGATCCGCCCCCACGATGGGGGTTAGCGCCTTGTCGCCCATGCTTTCGTTGGCAAAGGGCAGGATCACGATGGGAATCTGATGGGTCCCCTGGGTCACGATTTCCAGTGTGATGTCGGCCCTGGAGGAAAACGCTGCAAAAAACATCAGAAGGGTAACGAAACGAATCAGGTTATTTTTCATGTTTCAACTGTAAATGGGTCATCCGAAACTCCCGGCGTAATTCCGGTTCGGCCGGAAGCGGCAGCGGCTGGGAGAGCATGATACCGCGAACCACGGCCTGGTCGTAGAGCACGTTGCCGCTCGACTTGACGATCCTGACCGGCATCATGACTTCGCCCGTGGGCAGGACGGTGAGGTCCACCTCCAGGGTCGTGCCGCTGGGCACGCCCTCGGGAACTTCGGTGTTGCCCCGTATCTTGTTGATGATGGCCAGCTTGTAGCGGTCAATCAGTGCGGCTTTCGCATCTTGGGCCGCCTTGGCAAGCTGCGCAGCCTTCTTGCGCTGCGCCTCCTCCTGTTGCTGTTCCTTCAGGGCTTCGGCGCGTTGCTGGCGGATTTCGTCGGCCACGGCGCGTTCCCGTTTCTGAGTCTGTTTTTTTGCCTCAAGTTCCTTTTCCTGCTTTTTCTTGAGGGCGATGTCCGCAGCCGAGGGGGTGGGAGGCGGTGCCGGTTGCACCGGCTTGGCTGGTGCGGGCTGTGGCGGCGCGGGTGCCGGCGACTGCGCCGGTTGGGGCATGGGCGGCTTGTTGGTCGTTGCCGGAACGGGCGGTAATTCGGACCAAAGTTCGGCCTCCACCGGGGCCACCACCTGATGCTGCCAGGCCACCCCAAACACCAGCACCATCACAAACAGGACATGCACCGTAACGGCCAGCACCCAGGCCCAGGGGCTCACCCCGCGTGCGGCGGAAAGGGGCCGATTCAACTGGACCTCGGTCGCGCCAGCAGCCCGATCCGCTTGACGTCAGCCTGTTTCAACAAATCCATCAGGCGCAGCACCTCTTCATAACGCACGTTGCGATCCGCCGCAATGACGACCGGTTGGTTGGGCTGGCTGGCCTGACTGGCCTTAAGCAGCGCGACCAGCTGGCCGCGGGCCACCGGCGTCTCACCTTGCCCCTTCAGGGGGTCCACCACGCTGAGGCTGCCGTCCAGACGCAAGGTCACCTGGATGGGCTGTTGCGGTTCGGCCAGATTCTGGCCCACCGAGGGCAAGTCCACCTGGCCGGGATTGATGAGGGGAGCCGTCACCATGAAAATCACCAGCAGCACCAGCATCACGTCAATGTAGGGCACCACATTGATCTGGCTCATCATGCGGCGAGGTTTGCGAAGCATGGCCTAGCGTCCGTTGGTGGGTTTGATCTGCCGTTGCAGGATATTGGAAAACTCTTCCATGAAGCTTTCAAAGCGGATGGCAAGGCGGTCAATTTCGTGCGCATAGCGATTGTAAGCCACCACCGCCGGAATTGCGGCAAACAGACCCATGGCCGTCGCCACCAAGGCCTCCGCAATGCCTGGCGCAACGTGGGCCAGCGTGGCCTGACCCACGTTGGCCAGCCCCCGAAACGCGTTCATGATGCCCCACACCGTGCCAAACAGGCCCACATAGGGACTGACCGAACCTACGGTGGCCAGAAAGGCCAGATGGGATTCCAGGGCATCCATTTCGCGTTGGAAGGTGGCCTTCATGGCACGCTGCACCCCACTGGTGACTGCGGTGGCCTCCTGCGTGCCGCCGGTGCGATGACGCAGAAACTCGCGAAACCCAGCTTCGAATATCCGCTCCAGCGAGCCCGTGTCGGCGCTGTTGGCCGCCGTGCGCTGATAAAGCGTATTAAGGTCGGTGCCGCTCCAGAAGCTTTCTTCAAACTGGGCGGTTTCGCGCCGCGCGCGACGCACAGTCAGCATCTTCGAGAAGATGTAGGACCACGACATCAGCGACACCACCAGCAGCAGACCCATGACAATCTGCACCAGCACGCTGGCGTTCGTGACCAGAGACAGCAATGAAATATCCGTAGTAACGTTCACGCATCCACTCCCAAGGCAAGGCGCATGCTGTCGGGCACGCTGACCGATTTGAAATTTTCGAGGCTGACACTGATCACCCGCACCGTGGCGCGTGCCAGTTCTGTGTCGCCGCAGGTCACCCGCTGGTCGAAGGCCATCAGACCGCGGCGCATTTCCACCAGTTCCGCGCTGGCCTGCAAATAATCACCTAGGCGTGCGGGGCGCAAGAACTTGATGTCGAGCGAACGAACCACGAACAGGATGCCCACTTCGCGGGCCACACGGTCGTGGTCGAAACCGCGCTCGCACAGCCATTCGGTACGCGCGCGTTCCATGTAGCGCAGGTAGTTGGCGTGGTACACCACTCCGCCTGAATCCGTGTCTTCGTGGTAGATGCGCAAGGGCACCGTGGTTTTGTTGGGCTTCATGGCACAACCTACAATAGGGACGCGCTGCCTGTGTTGCCGGGCAACCCGAAATGCTGATAGGCAAGCGCCGTAGCCACCCGGCCGCGCGTGGTGCGCTGCAGGTAGCCTTGCTGGATCAAATAAGGTTCCAGCACGTCCTCGATGGTGTCGCGTTCCTCACCAATGGCAGCTGCGAGATTATCCACGCCCACCGGGCCGCCGGCAAACTTTTCGATGACCGTCAGCAGCAGCTTGCGGTCCATCAGATCCAGCCCCATGGTGTCCACGTCTAGCATGAGCAGGCCTGCATCGGCCACGCTGCGGGTGACTTCACCCGCAGCCTTGACCTCGGCATAGTCGCGCACCCGGCGCAACAGGCGGTTGGCGATGCGCGGGGTGCCGCGCGAGCGCCGCGCAATTTCAGTGGTGCCACTGGCATCGATGACCATTTCCAGCAGGCGGGCGGAGCGGGCCACGATATGGGCCAGCTCATCCACCGTATAAAATTCCAGGCGCGCCACGATGCCAAAACGGTCACGCAGGGGGTTGGTCAGCATGCCCGCACGCGTGGTGGCCCCAATCAGCGTGAACGGCGGCAGGTCGAGCTTGACGGAACGCGCGCCAGGCCCCTCGCCAATCATGATGTCGATCTGGTAATCCTCGAGCGCCGGGTACAAGATTTCCTCCACCACCGGATTGAGGCGGTGAATCTCGTCGATGAACAGCACATCGTTGGGATCGAGGTTGGTGAGGATGGCCGCAAGGTCACCGGCGCGTTCCAGCACCGGCCCTGAAGTCTGGCGCAGGTTGACGCCCATTTCGCGCGCAATAATGTGCGCCAGCGTGGTCTTGCCTAGGCCCGGGGGTCCAAACAGCAGGGTGTGGTCGAGCGGCTCCTTGCGGCGCCTGGCAGCCTCGATGAAGATTTCCAGTTGGGCACGGATTTTTTCCTGCCCCACATAATCGTCCAGCTGGCGTGGCCGGAGTGCGCGTTCCAGGATTTCTTCCTGGGGCGAAGCCGGTGCGGCAGCCATCAGTCGGTCGGTTTCGATCATGTCATTCCATGCGGGACAGCAGCTTCAGGGCCTGCCGGATGCCTTCTTCCAGGGACAATGCCGCCGGCAGCTGCTTGATGGCCCAGCTGGTTTCGCGGTCATTATAGCCAAGGCCTGCCAAGGCATGGCTGATCTCGTTGGTACCGGTTGCAGACCCGCCCGCAGCCGGCGCGACGCTGGTCAATGGGACCAGCTTTTCCTTGAGCTCCAGCAGCAGGCGTTCGGCGGTTTTTTTGCCTACCCCGGGAATCCGGGTCAGTCGTGCGCTGTCCTGGCGTGCCACGGCATCTGCCAGATCAGTCACCGAGAGGCCCGACAACACCGAGAGCGCAAGGCGCGGCCCCACGCCGCTGATCTTCAACAGCTGGCGGAACAGCGCGCGTTCGGCTTCGGTGAGAAAACCAAAGAGCAGGTGGGCATCCTCACGCACCACGAGGTGGGTGAACAGCGCCACCGGCTGCCCTGGTGCGGGCAAATCGTAGAAGGTACTCATGGGCACATCCACCTCATAACCCACGCCCTGCACTTCCAGCAGAATCTGGGGAGGATTTTTTTGCAGCAGGATGCCGGACAGGCGGCCAATCATCGCAGCACCAGGCGACCGCGTCGCATTTTCAGGCCCGCAAGCGGACGCGCTGCCGGCTGTCGTCCCTCGTGCGCGTGACGAATGGCACAGGCCAGTGCATCGGCAGGATCGGGAGGGGGTGCTTCGGCCAGTTGCAACAAGCGCATCACCATGGTTTGCACCTGCTCCTTGCGCGCATGGCCATGGCCCACCACGGCCTGCTTGATCTGCAGTGCCGTATATTCCGCCACCGGCAGTCCTTGCGCCACGGCAGCGGCAATGACGGCGCCGCGCGCCTGTCCCAGCAACAGGGTGGATTGCGGATTGACGTTCACGAATACGATCTCCACGGCAACGACATCGGGCTGGTGTGCGTCGATGACTTCGGTCATGCCATCGAACAGGGTTTTCAGGCGTTCCGGCAAGGGGGCCTGCTGGGGACTGCGGATGGAGCCGCTCACCACGTACTGCAGCCCGCGCCCTGCGGTGGCCGTGTCGATTACGCCAAATCCTGTGATCCGAAGCCCCGGATCAATCCCCAAGATGCGGATGAGCGTCTCCTTATCAGCAGGGTTATGCGGTGAACACGGCGGTGGTGTACACCGCCTGAACATCGTCCAGGTTTTCCAGCGCGTCCAGCAACTTCTGCATGCGCACCGCATCGTCGCCGGTGAACTCGGTCTCGTTCTGCGGCTTCATCGTGACTTCGCCAAACGCTGCCGTAAACCCGGCCTTCTCCAGCGCCGCCTTGATGGTGGAAAACTCGTAAGGTGGGGTCACCACCTCGATGCTGCCATCTTCGTGGGGCACCACGTCGTCGGCCCCGGCTTCCAGGGCCGCCTCCATGAGCCGGTCTTCATCCGTGCCGGGGGGAAAGATCATCTGGCCGCAGTGGGTAAACAGAAAGGCCACCGAGCCGTCGGTGCCGAGGTTGCCGCCAAACTTGCTGAAGGCATGGCGCACGTCGGCGACGGTCCGCGTTTTGTTGTCCGTCAGGGCATCCACCATGACGGCCGCGCCATTGATGCCGTAACCCTCATAGCGCATCTCTTCGTAATTCACACCTTCAAGGTCACCGCTGCCGCGCTTGATGGCGCGCTCCACGGTGTCCTTGGGCATGTTCTGATCGAAGGCCTTGTCCACGGCCAGGCGCAGCCTGGGGTTGCTACCTGCATCGCCGCCACCGATACGGGCGGCCACCGTGATTTCCTTGATCAGCCGGGTAAAAATCTTGCCACGCTTGGCATCAGTCGCGGCTTTCTTGTGCTTGATATTGGCCCACTTGGAATGTCCTGCCACAATCTTATCCTTAAGTCAGTAGGGTAGCGCGTATTAAATGCGGCCATTCTAGCATGGCCGGGTGCCCACCTTTCACAGGGTGGTGTTACCATCCGCTCTGAATTGCCCACCCATAGAGCATGCCAAGGAGTGATGAGCGTGACCACAAAACCCGGTGAACGGCGCAACGAGATTCTGCAGACGCTGGCGTCCATGTTGGAACAACCCCAGGCGGAAAAAATCACCACGGCCAATCTGGCACGGCGGCTGGACCTGTCTGAAGCTGCCCTGTATCGCCACTTTGCCAGCAAGGCCCAGATGTTCGAGGGCCTCATCTCATTCATTGAGGAAACCCTGTTCAGCCGCATCAACCGCATTCTCGCCGAAAAGCCCCGGGGGCTGGACCAGGTGGAATCGACGATGGCATTGATGCTGGCTTTTGCAGACAAAAACCCGGGCATGACGCGGGTGCTGATCGGCGACGCTCTAGTCCACGAAAACGAGCGTCTGCAGGCGCGCATCAACCAGGTCCACGACCGGCTGGAGGCCACCCTGCGCCAAAGCCTGCGCATGGCGGCAAGCGGTGCCGAAGTGCCGCCCAACACCTCAACCAGTGCTTACGCCAACGCCTTGCTGTGCTACATCATCGGACGCTGGCAGCAGTTTGCCAAAAGCGGTTTCAAGCGCTCGCCCCTGGCGGAATGGGAACTTCAATGGGCGCTGCTACGTCCATAAAAAAACCACATCGTCCGATGTGGTTTTTGAGCGGATCGGTTGCGGCAGTGGCTTACTTGGCCACTTGACGCTCACGCATTTCTTCCAGTTGCTTGCAGTCGATACACAGGCTTGCCGTAGGGCGGGCCTGCAGGCGATTGAGCCCGATCTCGACCCCGCAGGTGTTGCAGTAGCCATAGTCGCCCGCATCGATCTTGGCGATGGTCTCATCGATTTTTTTGATGAGCTTGCGTTCCCGATCACGATTGCGCAATTCCAGCGCCATGTCTGATTCCTGGCTGGCGCGATCATTGGGGTCGGCAAAAACGGTAGCTTCGTCCTGCATGGTGTGTACGGTGCGATCAATGTCTTCGCCCAATTCAGACTTCCAACCTTCCAGCAACCGGCGGAAATGCTCCAGTTGCTTCTTGTTCATGTACGCCTCCCCTTTTTTGGGGACGTAGGGTGCAAATTGCTTGAGAGTTGCTTCTGCCATGACATTGAACCGAAGTGAACAATCGAGGGCCGACACGACCCACCTAAACGGCGCATTCTAACACAAGCGGCTTCTGATAGACTAACTCATTCCATGGACCTGCCCCGCTCACTCCAGCAGATCACGCTACGCTATTCTGCCATTTATCTGGCGCTGGTGTTCTGTACCAGTGTCCTGGGGGCAGGTGGATTATACCTGTGGCAAACCACAACGGAAGAGTCCCTGCGCCTACAGTCCATGCTGCACGAGGTGGACGCCATGCGTGGCACCCTCTACCGGCAGATGAAGGAAGTCTTCGATGCCGCCTTCCTGGACGACCCCCAGGCCCAATCCCAATACCGCGCGTTTGGCCTGCAAATCGAGGCGGGATTGAAACGCCTGACTGAGAGCGCGCGTCCGGGGGATGAGGCCAATGCGGTCAATGAGCTCAAGCGCTCCTACCGCGAAATCTACCTGCATACGGACCTGGTGGCTTTCGGCCCAGTGCCCTCTGACGAACACCTGTTGCAGCGGGTCATGGACATCGACCTTGAATCCGGCGGCATCCGCGCCTACGAGGCGGCCTTCGGCCAGATTGACCATCTTCTCGCGCAACAGCAGGACACTCTGCAACAAAAACTGGCTTCCCTCGCCCGCTACACCCCCCTGCTGCTGGTCGTTCCCATTTTACTGGCCTTCGGCCTGTGGCTGCTCACCCAGCGTTTCCTGCGCACCCATTTCCTGCAACCCCTCTCGCAGGTGCTGCAGTTCACCCGGGTGCTGGCAGCAGGCGAGCTGGCGCACCCTGTGCCACGCCAGGGGGCGCTGGAGCTCGTCACGCTGGCCGATGCCATCAACCAGATGGCCGACGACTTGGCGCAAAGCCGCAAGGCCCTAGTCAGCGCAGAACGCCAGGCCACGCTGGGGTCGCTGGTACCCATCGTGGCCCACAACATCCGCAATCCGCTCGCCAGCATCCGTGCCACCGCCCAGGTCCTGCGCAATCCGGACCTGTCCCCAGAAATGCGCGAGGGCCTACAGGGCATCATGGACAGTTGCGATCGCCTTGAGCGCTGGACCGAATCCCTGCTCTCGTACCTGCATCCTCTCGAAGCCCAGCGGCAGGACACCGCGCTCGTGCCGCTCCTCACCGACCTGATGGCTATGACCGAAACCCTGGCGCGGCATCGCGGCGTGCATATGGTCCTGCAAAACCCCGAAATCCGGCTGTCGGCTCCGATCGATCCGGAACTCGTGGAGCAGGCCATACACGGGCTGCTAGTCAACAGCATCGAGGCCTCGCCGCCCGGCGGGACTGTTACGATAGCTCTGGGCGCCGATGCCCAGCGCATCACGCTCACCCTGTGCGATGAGGGCGCGGGGCTGTCCTACGCCCCCGAAGCGGGCAAGCTGACACCCGGCCCCACCACCAAGCGCGCCGGCACGGGACTGGGCATTCCTTTCGCGCTCAAGGTGTTTGAAATCCACGGCGGCGGTGTACAGTTTGCCCTTCGCCCCGAAGGGGGAACCCAGGCCCTGTTATGGTTACCCCACGCATGAGCACGGCACGCATTCTGATCATCGAGGATGAAGTCCTGTTTGCCCGGGCGGTGGTCAAGCGCCTGGAACAGGATGGATACGCCTGCACCCTCACCACGACGCTGGGCGAAGGCGTGGCACGCGCCATGCAGGACGCCCCCGATCTCGTGTTGCTCGATCTGCGCCTGCCCGATGGCGATGGCCTGGAACGGCTGCCCCAGTTGCTGCAGGGGCGGGACGAGCATCCGGTTCCCGTGGTGGTGATGACGGCCTTCGGGGAAGTGGCCGATGCGGTGCGTGCCATGAAGCTGGGCGCCGCCGATTACCTCAAGAAACCCATCGATCTCGAGGAAATGGTGATGGCCGTGGCGGCCACCCTGCACCGCAATGGCCTGCAGCAGCAACTCTCCCGGTCGCGTGAACGCGAGACGCGTACCCGGGAAGGGGTAGCCCTGCTGGGCGAAAGCCCGGCACTGAGCGCGCTGCGACAGCAAATCCAGCAACTGGGCAAGCTCTCCGGAGTGGATAGCGCGGGACCTACCGTCCTGATTCAGGGCGAAACCGGCTCAGGCAAGGATGTGGTAGCGCATTTGCTGCACCAGGAAAGCGCCAATCATGATGCGCCCTTCATCCATGTGGACTGCGCCGCACTGCCGCGCGACCTAATCGAGGCAGAGCTGTTTGGTCACGAAAAAGGGGCTTACACCAGTGCCATGCAGGCGCGCACTGGGTTGCTGGAAGCCGCCGAGAACGGCACGGTGTTTCTGGACGAAATCGGTGAGTTGCCACTCGACCTGCAAGCCAAACTGCTGACCGTGATCGAACGGCGCCGGGTGCGTCGCGTGGGATCGGTGCATGAACGGCCCATCCATGCCCGCTTCGTGGCAGCTAGCAATCGGGACCTGCGTCAGCAGGTGGAACAAGGAGAATTTCGTTCCGACCTGTATTTCCGGCTCAACGTCCTGACTTTGGTGTTGCCCGCTCTGCGCGAACGCGGCGAGGACATCCTGCTGCTGGCGCACCACTATGCCCAGCAGACGGCGCAGCGTTACCGGCTACCCCCACCCCGCTTCAGCGAGGATGCCTTGGGGGCCCTTGCAAGCTACTCCTGGCCGGGAAATGTTCGAGAACTCAAGCACCTGACGGAGCGCGCCGTCCTGCTCTCGGGGGGCGCGCCGCTAACAGCGACGGCATTTGCTCTTCCTGCCAGACCCCAGGACGATGCCCAGGCCATTCCGGAAGGCTGGCGTGGCGTGACGTTGGGGGATGCCGAACGAACCCTGATTCAGCAGGCCCTGACGGAAAGCGGGGGCAACATTTCTGAAGCAGCGCGACGCCTGGGCATTACCCGCATGACCTTGCGCTATCGCATGGAAAAGTACCGCATCCGGTTGGAGGGCGTGCAATCCTGATTGTTAACTACAGGCGCGTTTTGACGCTTCGCCGCGCTGCGCCTACAATGATCTCAGGGAAACCAGCCTGCAGGCTGGTCGTACCGCAGTCTATAGGCCCTTCCCCACAACCGCCGCCACACAAAACACCAAGGACGGCGAATTCCGTTCGATTCAATATCGAGAGGGGGGCCGATCGTGAAAACATTCAAAACAACATTCCTGCTGGTTGCAATTTTCCTGTCGATGGGCTCCGTGGCCGCAAACATCGAAGTCAAGATGATGACTGCGGCACCGGACAAGACATCCCTTACCTTTTACCCCGTATATACCAAGGCCAAAGTCGGGGATACGGTGACTTTTGTTCCTGAACAAAAAGCGGGCCATACCAGTATTTCGCTTCTGGTGCCGCCTGGGGCAGAATCCTGGCAAGGTAAACCCGACACGCCAGTCTCCGTCAAAATGACGAAGGAGGGTGTCTATCTGGTGGTGTGCCAGGTGCACCGCACCATGGGCATGGTGGCCGTGGTACAGGTGGGCAAACCCGCCAACCTGGAAGAGGCCAAAAAGGCAGCTGCTGCAGAATCCGCGAAAATGCTCATCAACAAAGACCGTTTCGAAAAGGCGCTGGCCATGGTGAAGTGATTTTGCCGGGCGGACGGCAGGGGTCCCAAGGGAAATCTTGACCGTCGTCAAGCAGCAGGGGCAATTGTGACAAGGAAGCCCTTAGAAACGCTTGTATTGAGAATAACTCTTATTTAGAATGATAAATGGTCGCAGTCCTACTAGGACTTGCGACCATTTACCCCTCTTTTAAGCCTTTTTATTCTTTCAGGCTATCCCTTCTGTTGAAGGGTTTTTTTTTGGCTTCGTTGGCATGAGCGATCATGCGGACCCATCATCTCACATTTCATTCATGCAAGAATAGATGCATAACCAGTTGAAGATTCCGAGGAAAAGTACCGTCAGGGTTTGTGTGATCTGAAAGGGCATACTTTGTAGTGGCGCTGCAGGCATCTGGGCACTCCAAAGAAGCCTCACCCGATCAAAGGATCCGGTGGATCCATCACAGCAATTCCCGTCACAGCTAAGGCAAGCCCTCCCGCCCTGGCTGGCACGATAAATGCTCTATTTTCCTACCGAGGATCAAGCGGGTTGATGTGGATGCCTCCTATTGTGGATCTAGTTGCCGGATTCTTAAACAGAATCCGGCTTTTTTTTGTGGCAACGGCCCCGATTGGGGCCGTTGCCATCATTGCCGCTGGTGGTGCAATTCAACCAGATTCTGGCTGAAATGCACCAACCGGGGGCTTATTGCTGTGCCGGCTGCTCGGTGGCTGCCTGTTCCAGCAAGGCCTTCATGCTCAGGCGCAGGCGGCCTTTTTCGTCGGCTTCCAGCACCTTGACCTTGACCTGCTGGCCTTCCTTGAGGTGGTCCGCCACGGCGTTGACCCGCTCGTTGGCAATCTGCGAGATGTGCAACAGGCCGTCGCGACCCGGCAGCACGCTGACGATAGCGCCAAAATCCAGCAACTTCAGCACGGTGCCCTCGTAAACCTTACCCACTTCCACGTTGGCCGTCAGCTCTTCGATGCGCTTCTTGGCCAACGCGCCAGCTTCAGAACTGAGGCAAGCAATGTTGACGGTACCGTCGTCTTGGATGTCGATGGTGGTGCCCGTCTCTTCCGTCAGGGCACGAATCACGGCACCGCCCTTGCCGATCACGTCGCGGATTTTTTCCGGGTTGATCTTGATGGTGATGATGCGCGGGGCGTAGGTGGACAGTTCCTGACGCGAATCGGGAACGGCCTGCTTCATGATGCCAAGGATGTGCATGCGCGCTTCCTTGGCCTGGGCCAGGGCCACCTGCATGATTTCCTTGGTGATGCCGGTGATCTTGATGTCCATCTGCAGCGCGGTGACCCCACGGTCGGTGCCGGCCACCTTGAAGTCCATGTCGCCCAGGTGGTCTTCATCCCCTAGAATGTCGGTGAGCACCGCAAAGCGGTTGCCTTCCTTGATGAGGCCCATGGCCACACCTGCGGTATGGCCCTTGACCGGGACGCCAGCGTCCATCAGGGCCAGCGAGCCGCCACAAACCGACGCCATGGAGCTGGAACCGTTGGACTCGGTGATTTCAGAAACCACGCGCAACGTGTAACCAAACTCTTCCGGAGTGGGCAGCGTGGCCACGAGGGCGCGCTTGGCAAGACGGCCATGGCCAATTTCACGACGCTTGGGGCTACCCACGCGTCCGGTTTCACCCGTGGAATAGGGCGGGAAGTTGTAATGCAACATGAAGCGGTCTTTATACTCGCCCTGCAGCGCATCGATGATCTGCTCGTCGCGGCCGGTGCCCAGCGTGGCAACCACCAGGGCCTGGGTTTCGCCACGCGTGAACAGGGCGGACCCGTGGGTGCGCGGCAACACGCCCACGCGAATGGTGATGGGGCGCACGGTGCGAGTGTCGCGGCCGTCAATGCGCGGTTCGCCATCCAGGATCTGGGTGCGCACGAGACGCGCCTCGAGGTCGCCGAAGAGGTTCTTGACGTGGTTCTGGACGTCGGGAGTGGCGTCTGCCGGCAACACCGCTTCCAGCACCTTCTTGCGGATTTCACCCACGCGCACGGTACGCTCCTGCTTGGCGCGAATGCTGTAGGCGGCCTTGAGGTCGGTGAGCGCTATCTCGTTGATGCGCGCAATCAGGGCCTCATCCTTGACGGGCGGCTGCCAGTCCCAGGCATCCTTGCCGGCTTCATCGGCCAGCGCGTTGATGGCGTCGATGGCCACCTGCATTTGCTGGTGACCAAAGACCACGGCACCCAGCATAACGTCTTCGGGCAGTTCGCTGGCTTCGGATTCCACCATCAGCACGGCTTCACTGGTACCGGCCACCACCAAGTTCATCTGCGAGGTGGTCAGTTCGGTTGCAGTGGGGTTGAGGATGTATTCGCCATTGTCATAACCCACGCGCGCGGCACCGATGGGGCCGTCGAAAGGCACGCCAGCAAGCGCCACGGCAGCTGAAGCGCCGATCATGGCAGGAATGTCCGAATCGATTTCATTGTTGCTGGACATCACCGTGGCGATGATCTGGATTTCGTTGTAGAAACCTTCGGGGAACAGGGGGCGCAGGGGGCGGTCGATGAGGCGGGAAGTGAGGGTTTCCTTCTCGGTGGGACGCCCTTCACGCTTGAAGAAGCCGCCGGGGATGCGACCACCGGCATAGAAGCGTTCCTGGTAATCCACCGTCAGCGGAAAAAAGTCCTGGCCGGGCTTAGCTGATTTTTGGGCCACACAGGTAACCAGCACCACGGTGTCTTCCATGGTCACCATGACGGCGCCATCAGCCTGGCGGGCAATTTCGCCCGTCTCGATAGTGACCTGATGGCGTCCCAGTTGAAAAGTTTTACGAATCGGATTCACGCGAAAGTCCTCATTGAAGGCAAGCGTCACAAAAAAGAAAACGCGGTGCGATCGTTGGGGACCACACCGCGCGGATATTCCATGGGGAAAAATTCCCCGGTGTTACTTGCGAATACCCAGGCGCCCGATCAGCTGACGATAGCCGTCAACATTCTTGCGCTTGAGGTAATCGAGCAGGCTGCGTCGCTGGCTGACAAGCTTCAGCAGGCCACGGCGGGAATGGTGATCTTTCACATGAATCTTGAAATGCCCGGTCAGCTCATTGATGCGCCCGGTCAAAAGGGCGATCTGGACTTCGGGTGACCCGGTGTCCTTCGGGGCGCGCTGATATTCGCTCATGATCTGCGCTTTTTGGGCGGCGGTTGCTACCATGCGATTCTCCAAAACTCTAATGTCATCGGGAAAGCCGGGCATTATAGCGGCAAATCAACTGCTTCTGCAAGTTTTCGAGGGCCTCGGAGCAGGACCGTTCAGGTCGTCGTGCGCTTGTGCGTATAATGCCCGGATGAACGATGCAGCACGTCAGGGCAATGCCCAACAGCGCTGGGTAGGTGTCCTGCTGGTCCTGGCCCTGCATGTGGGGCTGTTTTACGCGTTGGTGAGCGGCCTTACCCCGCACACCGGGCAGACGCGCCCCCCCGCCTTCGAAGTGACCCTACTGCCCGAGCTGCCTCCGCCCGCACCCCATCCC
>VFSW01007073.1_pt1 | contig 16369 bp, 12 predicted proteins | sample 5358111 | NCBI WGS metagenome assembly VFSW01 (sample SAMN11554181, study PRJNA540505) | mine drainage metagenome | isolation source: sediment from site ElyBrook_90M | place: USA: Ely Copper Mine, Vershire, VT | collected 2017 | reverse complement strand
CGGGCATGACGGGATTTGAACCCGCAACCCCCTGGTCCGAAGCCAGGTGCGCTATCCAAGTTGCGCCACATGCCCAGCGCTATATGTTTAGTAGGGTAAGGAATAAAAGGATAAGAAATTGAAGTCCTGTCTTTATATTTTGCGCTCTATTGGCGCAAGCCCGTACTCTTGCTCCTTCTTGAGCTTGCCGAATAGATGGTTGAACTCGTTTCTTTGCTTCTCGTCCAAGGCGTAGTACATCCACATCGAGAGGACATGCGGTACAATGTTGCCGTTTACGACTTCCTCAACATCTATCTCATTGATGCTCTTCCAGCCTTCCTTGAAAGCAAAGGCCGTTTCTCCGATAATCGCATCGCGGTCTAGGTCGCAGTAATTATGAAGGTATTTGTAGGTGTGCCAGGAATGGCTCGAAGAAAGCGCCGCGACTAGGGCTGCCTTTTTTTTGAGCTCCTGTTCCGGTATGGATAGACTGTTCTTGTTTGTTATCTTCTTTACTTCTGCTATAAAATAAACGCAATTGTTAACTATAGCTCTCCCAGGAATAACACCAACCCCATTTCGCCGTATGGTAATATGAAAGTCTTATTTTTAAATCTTCCGCCAGGAAAGCCTGCATTGTTGGTAAAGGTTACGTCGGTAAACCATAACTGAGTTATTAAAAGTGTGAAGATGCGTGGGTGAGAATATTTTATTCGAAGTTGGAAAAGGAAGCATCTGCGAGCACACCACCATAGGCATAAATACCTTTGCAGGATAATATCTTATGCTCCTTTTTAACGATGAAAAGGAGTAAAAATAAAAGCAAAAATAAAAGTGAGCATATGATAACCGGAGTGGAAGTCAGCAAAGTTGAAGCGAAAAGGGAGCTTAGCGAAATGATCTCTAACATGAGATTCAATATAAACTTTGAAACGGTCAAGGTAGCGCAGGACAGCGTAGACGTTGGCTTTACCTTTACGGCGCTGTACGAAGGCGGTACTTCGAGCAAGACGACCAAGGTCGGCGAGCTGGTTATAACAGGAAATGTTAAGGCAAAGGAATCGAAAAAAGACGCGGAGGACATAGACACAACGTGGAAGAACAAGAAGACATTGCCGCTTAAGTTTGCAGAGGACGTGATAAACCTGCTTAACTTCGAGTGCGGGGCCAGGGGCACGCTGGTTGCGTACTCGATGGGATTCGCTGCGCCGCTGCCCATATCCAGGGCGAAGCTTCAGGAAACTCAGGCAGAAGGCAAGGGCCAGTAATGCCAAAAAGGACAAACATGGAGCAGGGTACCGGCCTTGAATTGAACGGAGTTTTGGTAGATGTAGATTACGCAAACATAGGAAAAAGGAGCATAATACGTCTGACGCTCAAGCAGAAAGGCCTTGCATACACGCTTTATGATTTTAATTTCAGACCTTATTTTTTTATCATCTCTTCCGGAGGCAGCGTCAGCACTGAAATGCTGGAAAAGGCCGGCATCCAGGACGCCGAAGGCAGTATAAGGCCGTTTCTTGTGGAGGAGAAAGAATTTACCCTTAGGGGAACTCCGACAAAAGCATTCAAAGTATATGTTGACAGCACCAGGGAGGTTCCGAAGCTGAGCGAGCATCTTGCCGAATTCGGAGACAGGTATGAATATGACATCTTATTCTGGAAGAGATATACCATAGACAAGCAGATATCCCCGCTTTACGGCGTGCGGATAAAGGCGCATGAGGAGGAGGGCATGCTCAGGGTAGATGAGATAACGCCTTCGGATGGACCGATTAACGAACAGCTGACTCACCTGTGCTTTGACATAGAGACGTATAATCCGCTCCTTGCCCCGAGACAGGAGATAGACCCGGCCATAATGATAAGTTATACCGACGGACTGGAGACTGCCGTGCTCACGACAAAAAAGATAGCAAAGCCTTTCGTCGAGGTCTTCCTTGGCGAAAAGGAGATGATAAACCACTTCACCGAATATGTAAAAAAGAAGGATTACGACGTGATTGCAGGATACAACTCGTCTAATTTCGACTTACCCTATCTTATAAAAAGGGCGGAAGTGACGAAGGCCAATTTTGAGATAGGCAGGTACCCGGGACTGCCGAAGCAGGAACACCACGGCCTTCTGGAAGCGGTTAGAATATTCGGGAGGACCAACGCCGACGTATACAACGTGGCGAAGTTCGTCTCTGTAGTCGGGGCATCTGAGAACCTCCTAAAAGCCTCCAGGTTTACACTGAGCGACGTCTATGCCGCAATAACCGGAGACAAGAAGAAAATGGTAGACAGACAGAACATATGGCAGATATGGGACGGCACTGATGCGGACAGAGAGGAGCTTGCCGAATATTCCATGGCAGATTCGCTTGCGCTGGACGAGCTTTATAAGTTCTTCATGCCGCTTGAGATTGAAATCTCCAAGATAGCTGGAACGACGCTGGCCGAATCATGCATCTCGACTACCGGGCAGCTGGTGGAATATCTCCTGATGCGCAACGCGTTTGAAAACAAGGAGTTTATACCCAACAAGCCTTCTGACAAGGAGATAAACTGGAGGAACGACAACCCCATAGAGGGAGCTTACGTCAAAACTCCTGAAGCGGGCATTTACAAGGATATAGTTGTCTTTGACTTCCGCGGGCTGTATCCCTCGATAATAATAGCTTACAATATAGATCCGTCCACCATTGTCAGGCAGCCGGCCGCAGGAGACTATCACGAATCTCCGACAAAGGCAAAATTCAGGAAGACCCCGGTAGGAATAGTCCCAAAGGTCCTTAAAATACTCATAAATGAAAGATCAGAGGTCAAGAAGGCGTTCAAGAAGGATCCGGACAACAAGTCGCTTGCAGCAAAATCAACAGCACTCAAGATAATCGCCAACTCGTTCTATGGATACCTCGGATATGCCAGATCAAGGTGGTACTCGCGCGAGTGCGCGGAGAGCGTGACGGCGTTCGGAAGGGAGTATATAGCAAAAACCATGGAGAGCGCCGAGAAGCATGGATTCAGGGTGCTTTACGGGGACACCGACTCTATTTTCCTGTTAAGGAACGGAAAGGACAAGGAGGATGCAAAGGCATTCCTCAGCGATGTCAATAAGGCGCTTCCGGAATCTATGGAACTTGAACTAGAGGACTTTTACAGGAGCGGGGTTTTCGTAGGAAAACGGGGCGCGAGCGGAGGCGCGAAGAAGAAGTATGCACTGCTATCGGAATCAGGAAGGATAAAGATAAAGGGTTTCGAGCTGGTGAGAAGGGACTGGTCTGTGATATCCAGAAACACTCAGCGCGCAGTCCTTGAAATGATACTTAAGGAGGGCAGCAAGGAGAAGGCTATGGCCATAGTAAAGGATGTGGTGAAGAAGCTTAGGTCTGGGACAGTGGACCTAAAGGAGCTTGCCATACAGACGCAGCTGAGGAAGAAGATAGATGCTTACGATTCGAAGTCTCCGGAGTTGGCTGCGGTTAAGAAGGCGATAGAGAGAAAACAGAAGAGCAAGAAGGATATGGAGGGAATGACTATAAGCTATGTCATAACAAAGCATGGCAGCACCATATCGGAAAGGGCCGAGCTCGAGGAGTTCGCCGAGGACTACGACGCGGAGTATTATATAAGCCATCAGGTGATTCCCTCAACACTCAAGATACTCAAGGAGCTCGGAGTCACGGAGGAGGAGTTGCTGGGCCTTGGCTCGCAGAAGCGCCTGATGTGATTATATGCCGGTCATATGCATATTCGGCGACAGCATAACATATGGTGCCTACGACAGGGAGAGCGGGGGATGGGTCGGCAGGCTAAGGCACCATATTGACAATAGCGGCCAGGAGGGCATGGTTTACAACCTTGGCGTAGACGGAGAAACAACAAACGGACTGTTAAAGAGGCTGAAGATTGAGATAGAATCAAGGTTAGGATCAGTATGGAGGTACGATGAACAACTTACAATAGTTTTTGCTGTTGGCGTGAATGATTCCGCACTCAGACCCAAACGCATCATAAGCAACCATGAATTTTCTGAAAACATAAGAAAGTTGGCGGCAATATCACGCAAATATACTAAAAACATATTTTTCGCTGATATTTTGCCGGTATCGGAACAGAAGGTCAACCCGGTGCCGTGGGATCCCGAAATTACATATTTGAACAGGGAGATACGCATTCTGAATGACGTGCTAAATTCAGTATGCTTCGAAGAGAATGCCAGGATAATCAAAGTAAAGGATCGGTTTGAGGGAATAAACTACCACAGGCTGCTTGATGACGGCTTACACCCGAACTCCGCTGGGCATGAGCTTATCTTTAAGACGGTAAAAGAGCAACTGACAGCTGCAAGAATAATTAGCTGATAAACAAACGTGCCTAAAAAGAAAATTAGATAGCTATTTATCTTTCACCAACAAAGTATCACCATGGAAAACAAAACAGAGCTTCTAGAGGTAGGAAAGGCCTCGTACGATGCTCTTCGGCACTCCCGGACGCTCGTTAAGGAAGGCGCAAGGCTCATCGATGTGGCTGAGGGTATAGAATCTTTCCTTTCGAAGAAGGGCTTTGAGTTCTCATTTCCTGCAAATATCTCAATAAATGACAAAGCGGCGCATTATACTCCTCAAAAAGATGAGCTCCTTACATTCAAAGCTGATGACCTGGTAAAGATAGATATAGGCGCGAGGAAGGGCACCTCGCTTGGAGACTGCGCCATAACAATAGATTTATCCGGCAGAAATGCAAAGCTTATAGAAGCCTCGGATGAGGCGCTTGAATCCGCCATAAGCCTTGTCAGGGCAGGGAGGAAGGTTTGCGAGATAGGAAGGGAGATAGAAAAGACAGCGAAGAAGCACGGACTTTCCCCTATAGTAAACCTTGGAGGTCACGGCATCTCGGAGGACGAACTTCATTCGGGGGTTTTCATACCGAACTATGACAACGGGGACACTACCGAGCTCGAGGAAGGCCAGGTAATCTCAATAGAGCCTTTTATAACAAACGGAGAAGGCTATGTGATAGAGAGCGGTGAGGTGCAGATATACCAGAAGATAGGCGCCGCATCGCCGCGCTCTAAAGAGGCAAGGCAGATACAGGAGAGTATAGACAAGAACTACCTGACCTATCCTTTTGCCATGAGATGGGTAGCGCGAGACGTACAGGGTATGAGTGAGTTTGGCATAAAAAGGGGAATCAGCGAACTGCTCTCACTTGGCTGCCTTGAGGAGTTTCCGGTGCTTGTCGAAAGGAGAAAGGGGCTGGTATCGCAATCCGAGAAGGAGCTCGTAGTTGAGAAGGACTCATGCATCCTCATAACAGAGTGAGTCATATATAGGTAAGCCAGTCGGAAAATTCGTCGTTCATGCCGGTTGTGACTTTGATATATGCATCTGAGAGCATTTTCGTTATCGGTCCAGGCTTTCCGGTCCCTATAATCCTGCCGTCGACGTTTATTATAGAGGTAAGCTCAGCCGCCGTGCCGCAGAAGAACAGCTCATCTGCCGTGTATAGCTCCTCCCTGTGCACATGCCTTTCCTCAACCGTTAGGCCCTTTGACTCCGCCATTTTTATCAGTGAGTCGCGCGTTATTCCCAAAAGAATGTCTGAGTCTTCGGAGGGGGTTATAAGTTTCCCGTTGCCTACGAGAAAGATGTTCTCCCCTGGGCCCTCTGCAACGCAGCCGTCAAGTGAGAGAAGTATGGCCTCTTCTGCTCCGGATCTTTTTGCATCTTCAGAAGCTATTATTGAATTTAGGTAGTTCCCGCTCGCCTTAGCCTGCGGCGGTAGTATGTCGGAGTTTATCCTCCTCCATGAAGAGACTATGCATTTTATTCCGGTGTTCTTGTCCTTGAAATAGGAGCCGAACTCCACCGCCGCCAGGGCTACACTTATTTTTTTGCCTGACACTGACAACCCTATCCTTGCGTCGTTGTAGAAGGCGAACGGCCGTATGTAGCATCCCTGAAGCCCGTTTTTATGAACGAGCCTGACAACAGCATCCTGTAGCGTCTCCGAATCGTATGCCAAGCTCATTGAATAGATTTTTGCACTGCGGAGGAATCTGTCGATATGATCCTTTAGCCGGAATATCGCAGGACCCTTGGCGGTTTTGTAAGCGCGTATGCCCTCAAAAATCCCGCTACCATACTGGAGCGAGTGCGTAAGTATGTGCACATTTGCCTTGCCGAACTCTATGAACCTTCCGTCAAGCCATACATACTGCATCTTTGCCACAAAACCACATACCATATAAAGAAAGATAATCTTATAAAGATGTTATCACATTTATAATCATGGAAATCTTAAGGGCGACACTGCTTCTCGGCTTACTGTCTTTCACACTTGTTTCCGCGGCCGCATACCTCAATGTGCAGGGTCCGGTTTCCGGAACCATCTACAACAACGGCAGTATATATCTGGGAAAGGTTGCCCCGGGAGAGAGCTTCTACGTGCTTGCAAACTCATCCACTGTAAACAGCACGGGCTATGTAGTAGGCCCCATAGGTTGGGATACACTAACCGCAGTCGGCCTGCCCCAGGGCTGGTCCGCTCAGAACTCTCCGCTTTATGAAAATCCGATGAAAATGAAGGTTACAGTGGCCCCTAACACCTCGGTTGGCAACTACTACGTAACTGTAAGGGCGGTCAACGTTCAAAACTATTCCGGACTGGGAAACCTGACTTTTAAAGCCTTGATAAACGTAACCCCGGATGTTTTTGAGGTAAATGTTTCTCCGCAGAGGATATATTCCGGAATAGGTCAACCCACATCAATAGCAGTCGTAATAAACAATACAGGTATATCAGACGACCCATTCATAATAAACGCCATAGGGCTTCCTGCATGGAACGTTTCCGAGCAGGTTATATCGCTGCACTCGCGGACCACATCCTTTGCGTATCCCGTGTTCGTCAATGAACCTGGGGTCTACACATTCAATCTTACCGTGGGGTCGTCAACAAGTCCAAGCATAGCAAAGTCTTACCACATAACTTTCTACGTAAACGAGAGTCTTTACAACGATTACAAGGCGATAGGCCAGGGTGCGGTACTGTCTCCGGTAATATTCGAGCCGGCGTATGCATTAATGTCGTTCCTTTCATATCTTTACAGGACAGTAGTTCCAGTGTAATGCCGCGGGAGATTTTTATGCCAAGCAAGAAGAAAAACAACAACTCACTGATACTGTTGCGGCTTAGCTCATTGGCGGATATGGCCAGATACGCATACAACTTCAACTTTACTTTTGACAGTGTGTTTTTGGAAAAAATAGGCAAGCGGGAGGTGATTTGCGCTTTTGGAGAGAAAATAGACGGGAAAACTCTCCTGTATACGCTCGACACAGACAAACCGGCAAAGTTTATACGTTATAAACCTCCAGAAAACGATGACAGAGAGGAAGCTTCCTTAGTACAGGAGTATTTTCAGGGCACGCAAACCATAAACATAACTTCTATGCAAATGGAGAGCCTTGGCGTAGTTAAAAACACAGAAAAGCTCAAGTTCAAGGCGCTGGAACTCCCGTATGTCGAAGATCTTATAAAGCTTGGCATAAAAAGCTCATCGGCAGAGGAGGATGGGCTTGCGTGCCTTTACTGCTTTTCCGAAGGGGATGAAGGCATAGTGTATGGCATCGATCTTGTTGAAAAGCTGCGTAGTGACGACACCGTTATTTATTATGCGAAAATCAAAAACGGCAAACATTTCAGCTTTGCTAGGTATGACTATAAAAATGGAAAAGCGGAGTTTGCCGAGGCGGTAGGGGAACATTCATATATGTATTTGAAGATAATAAACCTTGCAGAAAAACCTTTCTTTTTCAGGAGCAATAAATAAATGCTTTTAGTATTTAATATCAAGTTACTGCCCGAATAGCTCAGTGGTAGAGCGATTGGCTGTTAACCAATAGGTCGAAGGTTCGATCCCTTCTTCGGGCGATGCGCTTCAAGTTCTGCCCCTTAAATATTGTCTTTTGGACAAGACATTATAGTGACATCCTCCCACCGCTAAAGCGTGTGGGCTTCCGATGGTGTCTTTTGATGATAAAACAATATATGTTCGGCACAGATACTGTAACTGATTGGAGGGAGGACAGTACTATAACATGGAGAGGAGTTTGGGAGGATGGTGATTATGGAAATGGGGGAAGAGCTCTTTTTGTCGTTCCTGGTAAGCTGGGCGCCGTAGGCGAAAAGCTAAAAGAGCTTGTAGAAAGTGGTAATTGGCGGTGATGATGAACCCAGAAACGAAAATAATACCGATAAGATGGAATGACGGCAGGGGAGAGATAGTATGGCTGGACAACGCACAGATACCGTGGAAGGAAGTTTATAACTCTACAAAGGACCCGGCCAGGCTCATAAAGGCCATACAGACGCTTGAGATACGCGGCGCTCCGATACTCGGGGAGGCGGGAGCGTATGGCATTGCCATGATAGCCAACAACTCCAAAAACTCAAATGAGGACATATTGAAGAACATTACGGTGCATGGTAACGTGCTCTCTGAGGCGCGACCTACGGCAGTGAACCTCGGCTGGGGGGTGAGGCACATACAAGATATTATAAAAACGGAGATTAAAAACGGCGCAACGCCTTTTGAAGTGAAGCAGGCTGCTATATGCGCGGCTAAAAAAATTCAGGAGGACAACATCAGGGCGACACATAAAATAGGAGAGCATGGATGGCAGCTCATACACGACGGCGACGTTTTGATGACAGTATGCAATGCCGGAACGCTGGCTTGCGACGGCCTTGGTACATCTACCGCACCCATGCGCGTGGCTGCTGCGCGGGGAGTCCGGTTCAGGGTCCTTGCAACTTACACTGCACCACTTTACCAGGGGGCGAGGCTCACTGCATGGGAGCTCCATAAGGACGGGATACCCGTACAAGCTATTACCGACAATATGGCAGGACATCTGATGCGCGAGGAGAAGGTAACTGCAGTGTGGGCAGGCGCCGATAGGATACTTGGCAGTCGTACGAGAGACAGCGGGACCGTGTACAACAAGATAGGAACGTTCGGACTTGCGCTGATGGCGCATGAACTGGGAGTGAAAACTTACGTGGCTGCGCCGACCTCGACAATCGATCCTGCAAGCACAATCAGGGACGTGAGAATAGAGCAGAGAAAGCCCGAGGAGGTGGAAACATTGCTCGGGGGCACTACTGTCGTGCCAAGGGGCGTCGGCGTCATCAACCCGGCTTTTGACAGGACGCCTCCGGAGTACGTATCAGCCATAATTACTGAACTTGGAGCGGTTAAAGCGCCATATAATGTGTCGATACCGAAGCTTTTGTCATTAGAAGGCAGCATGGTAAGGCTTTCGGAGATATGAGCCACTAAAGCTCCTGATTTTCTTGAAAGACACTTTTGCTTGCAAACAGTATAAAATACTGAGTCCGCATATCTAATGGCTAATTGTGGTGGCAATGCAGGAAGAAGGAACCTTCGTATCGGAGCTTTACAAAAGACTTGACGGTAAGGTGATTATAGCTGCTGAGCTTAGCGACGGTGACCTTGAAGATATTGGGCTTGATGCATTGTCAGCGAAGGTGCTCTCTTTTTTTGAGAACCGCGATGGGCTCAAAATACTTGACAAGAATACCCTTAGTGAGATAATGAGCAACTTGCATGAAAAGGAGCCTTTGGAGGTCATAGTCAGGCAGGAAACCTCTTTCATGCCAATTTCCAAGGAGTATGATCCTCAGTTCACCATAAAAAATGCTGAAGTTGAGAAGACGGGGGCCGCAGTGAGCGACTTTGCAACATACTTCAAGGACAGGTATAGAAAGCTCAGAGACATACTTGCTTCGGGAAGGAACATCGGAATGGTGGTGAGCACTGACAAGTTCAGCCAGTACGCAAATGGTAGGGAGGTTAGCATAGTCGGCATGGTGTATGACAAGATGGTGACTAAAAAGGGCAACCTGATGATAACACTGGAGGACGAGTACGGCTCCGCAAAAGTTATATTCATAAAACCGGAAAAAGGCGGCAGGAAGGAGACTGCGACTTTGTTTGAGTCTGCCATGCGCCTTGTCACCGACGAGGTCGTAGCCGTAAAAGGAAAGCTGGGATCGCCTCCTTTCGTCATAGCGACCCAGCTCATCTGGCCGGATATTCCGGTGCACGCAAGAAAACAGAGCATGGAGGACCTTGCAATAGCCTTTACTTCAGATGTCCATGTAGGAAGCAAGCTATTCCTTGAAAAGCAGTTCGTCAGATTCGTAGAATGGCTGAACGGCAATGTTGAAAAGGACAGGGAGCTGGCAGGCAAGATAAAATATGTTATGGTAGGGGGGGACCTTGTTGACGGAATTGGAGTATATCCGGAGCAGGATAAGGAGCTCACGATACTTGACATATACAAACAGTACTCGGTGTTTTTTGACTACATAGAAAATATACCGGATTACATACACGTGTTTGTCATACCGGGGAATCACGACGCTGTCCAGCGCGCCGACCCGCAACCGGTGCTTCCGAAGGAGCTTATAGGTGAGTTCAAAAAAAGCAACGTACATTTTCTTTCGAGCCCATCGTATGTAGAGGTGGAGGGCCTTAAGGTACTCTCATACCACGGCACGTCGCTGGATTCGGTGATACACAACATAGCAGGGTGCAGCTACTTTAAGCCAGAGACTGCCATGGTCGAGGTGCTTAAGAGGAGGCATATCTCGCCTATTTACGGAGACAATCCGATAATACCAGGCAAGAAAGACCCGCTTGTCATGTCAGACCCGCCTGATATACTGCACATGGGCCACGTGCACAAGAACGGAATAGCGGAGTATCATGGCACGCAGGTGATAAACAGCGGCACGTGGCAGGCCAGAACAGATTACCAGATAAAGCTGGGGCATCTGCCGACGCCGTGCATACTGCCGGTGTACGAGACGAGGAAAGCGGCGATGAGCGCCATCAACTTCAACGACTGAGAGTATGGACATAACCGAATATTTTTCACAGCTTTCTGAAGGCTTCAATGATGCCTTTGAAGTTGCTAAGAAGGCAAGGCTATGCGGCAGGGACCCTACAGAGCATGTAGAGATAATACCGGCATCGGACCTTGCAGGGAGGGTTCAGGGCCTGATAGGCGTGCCAGGCATACTTGAGCTTATAAGGAAGAGCCAGGAAGGAAAAGGAAGGAGCGCGCTTGCATTTGCAGTCGCAAAGGAGATATGCACTGACGAAAAGTTCTCCGGTTATGAAAAAATAAAAAGGATAGAACTTGCAGTAAGAGTAGGCACTGCAATAATAACAGAAGGCGTCCTCGTAGCGCCTACAGAAGGCATAAGCTCAGTAACATCATACAAGAACCAGGACGGCACCAGCTATCTTGCCGTCCTTTACGCCGGACCCATAAGGGGCGCAGGAGGAACTGCGGCGGCTCTTTCGGTCGCTCTTGCCGATTTCTCAAGGCAGTTATTGGGCGTTGAGGAGTATAAACCTACAAAAGACGAGATAGAAAGATGCGTAGAGGAGATAGAGCTGTACCATACAAGATGCGCAAGGCTCCAGTATAGGCCTAGCGACGACGACATAAGGCAGATTATAGGCAGCTGCCCGGTATGCATAGACGGCGTGCCTACCGAAGAGGTCGAGGTAGGCGTACATGCGAATATGACAAGGGTGCTTGCCGACGGCAAGCAGGTGCCGATAACAAATAGGGTGCGGGGAGGCATAGCACTCGTAAGTTGCGAAGGAATAGCGCAGAAGGCCAAAAAGATGCTTAAAGAAACGAAAAACGCCGGCCTTGACTGGAACTGGCTGAACAACGTCATAAAGGCCGACGTGAAGAAAACGCCCGGTGAAAAAAGCGCCGGAGTTGCTGTATTCCTCGAGGAGCTCGTTGCCGGAAGGCCGGTCATAGCGTATCCAGGATACAACGGCGGGCTGCGCCTGAGATACGGGAGGAGCAGGTTTACCGGGATAGCTGCAAAGGGGTTCAGCCCTGCAACAATGTTAATTGCTGACAATTTCATAGCGGTAGGCACGCAGCTTAAGGTGGAGCTTCCCGGAAAGGGATGCGTTGCCATGCCTGTTGACTCGATAGAAGGGCCTTTTGTAAGGCTCAGGTCTGGAGAGGCGCGCAGAATAAACGACCCTGAGGAGGCACTGCGGCTCAAGGGAGATGTCGAGGAGATAATCTCATTGGGTGATATACTCATAACATTTGGAGACTTCAAGAAGACAAACACCCACCTGCAGCCAAGCAGCTACGTTGAAGAGCTGTGGGAGATGCAGCTCAGGCAGGCCGGAGGCGCCGTGCCAGATGTACTGAATTTTGAGGAGGCATACGCCACATCGCTGAAGCACGGCGTGCCCATGCATCCGAAATACCTTTTTGAGTTTCAGTCGGCAAGCGCCGTAGAGATAGTTACACTAGCTGACACCATATCAAAAAGCAGCGAGATGAAATGCGAAGGGCTGTTTAGTATAGACGGCATGTCCCTTCCAAACAATCCAAGCATAAAAAAGACGCTTGAACTCCTTACCATTCCACACAGGATAGGAGGAGGACTTATAACTATAGAAAAAGATTATGCGCAAAGCTTAGTGGCATCGCTGGGTTTTGCCAGCGGGGGAAATGGCATTTTGATGGAGCCCTCAGGAGTGCTTAGCAGGTACAATGTTACGCTCGATCCGGTAGCCATGCTTAATGAGGTGTCACCATTCAGGATAATGAGGCGCTCCACATTCATAGGCGGAAGGATAGGAAGGCCGGAAAAAGCCAAGGAACGGCTTATGAAGCCCGCAGTCCACTCGCTTTTCCCAGTAGGAACTTATGCGAGCAAGGACAGGAATATAACTAAGGCTTACAATGTAGATTCGAGGAAGTTCAGGTCCGGGCTCGTGGCAGACATAGCAAACTACAAATGCAGAAAATGCAAGCGCACAATAGACGCGCAGTTCTGCTACGACTGCCAGGAAAGGGCGTTTCTGGAGAGGAGGTGCACTAAGTGCACGTACATAGGAGAAGAGAAGACATGCCCAAGATGCAAAGTGCTCACAGAAGCTCATGCGCAGAGGAGCATAGACCTCATAAGCGTAGTGGCACGGAGCATGAAAAACATAGGCATAAACAAGATGCCTGACGTGATAAAGGGGGTGAAGGGTCTGTCTAACCTTGACAAGGTTGTTGAGCCGTTGGAGAAGGGCATTTTGAGGTCGCAAAACGGGGTCTATGTTTTCAAGGACGGCACAGCAAGGTTTGATGCCACTGACGTCCCGATAACGCATTTCTATCCCAGCGAGGTGGGCACCAGCGTGGAAAGGCTCAGGCAGATGGGCTATGACAAGGACATTTATGGAAATGACCTGGTAAGCGAGGAGCAGCTTGTAGAGATGAGACACCAGGATGTAATACTCAACAGGCGCGGAGCCGACTACATGCTCAAGGTGTCCAGGTTCGTCGATAAGATGCTTGAAGGCCTTTACGGCATGGACAGGTACTACAACGCTATGAGCATAAACGACCTAGTTGGAGAGCTTGTTATTACTCTTGCTCCGCACATCTCATGCGCTGTGCTGGGGAGGATAATCGGCTTCACTGATGCAAGCATAGGCTTCGCTCATCCGTACACAATATGCGCCAGGAGAAGGAACTGCGACGGCGACGAGGACACTACAATGCTTCTTCTCGACGCGCTCATAAACTTTTCCAAGGAGTACCTGCCCCAGGGGGTTGGCGGGACCATGGACACGCCACTCATACTCACTCTGAACGTAAAGCCCGAAGAGGTGGATGACGAGGTGCATGAGATGGAGACTGTTGCGCAGTACCCGCTTGAGCTGTATGAAAAGAGTTTTGCTTTTGCATCCCCTTCAGAAGTGAGGATGGGAGTGGTGGCTGACAGGCTCAGGACCGATGCGGTATACACGGGCTTGATGTTTACCCATGGCTCTTCACAGTATGCCCTTGCAAATTCGCCGAAGCGTACCCTTTATACGCAGCTCAAGACAATGCAGGAGAAGGTGGACGCCGAGTTCAACCTTATGGACAAGATAAGCGCAGTCAACAAGAAGGATGCCGCAAGGAGGGTCATAACCAGCCACTTCATACCGGACCTTATAGGCAACCTTCACTCTTTTTCCAAACAGACATTCAGATGCTCTTCGTGCAACGCAAAGTACAGGAGGGTTCCATTGCAGGGCAAGTGCAACAAGTGCGGGGGCAAACTGCTTCTTACAATATCCAGGGGTGGAATAGAGAAGTACCTGAACATGGCAATAAACCTTGCCGATAAGTACCAGCTGGATCCGTATATAAGACAGCGCCTTGCTCTTGTAAAGGACGAGATTGAAGCCATATTCGTAATGCAGGACAATGGCACTGCAACCTCGGGCCAGTTCAACCTCAGCAGATTTATTTAGGAAGCGATGATTCGGCAGAGGTTATGGACTCTTCGAGTATGTCGAGACCTTTTTTAAGGTCTTCCATTGAGATTGTTATTGGAGGTATTATCCTTATCGTTGATACTCCCGCAGGCAGAAGTATGAGTCCATTTTCAAAGCACCTGCTCAGGATTGCTTCCCTCTCGTTTACTGCGGGTTCCTTGCTTTTTTTGTTGCGCACGAGTTCAACTCCTATCATCAGCCCTATGCCGCGCACGTCTCCTATGAGCTCGTACCTTTCCTTCATAGAATTAAGCCTTTTGAATATCACAGAGGACTTACTTCGTATTTCTCCGTCTATTTTTGACTTGTTTTCATTTAGATAATCTATGGATGCATTTGCCGCTGCAGCCGAGACAAGATTGCCGCCAAAGGTGTTGGCATGGCTTCCCGCAGGAATATCCCCTAGAGAGCTCCTTGTTATTGTTGCTCCCATTGGAAGGCCCCCGGCAATTGCCTTTGCCATGGTGTATATATCAGCCTCGACACCGAAACTGTCTAGTGCAAGGAACTTTCCAGTGCGCATGTAGCCGCTTTGAACCTCATCTGATACGAGAAGCATGCCGTTGTTGGTTGCTATCTCCCTTACACCCTTAATGAACTCTTTTGGAGGCACTATGTATCCGCCTTCGCCTTGTATGGGTTCAATGAATATTGCAGACACTTCTTTTGGTGAGACCTCCTTGCTTAGGGGATATTTCCTGATGTAGTCGACGCATTCCATTCCGCAGGAAGGATACTCCTTTCCGAAGGGGCAGCGATAGCAGTATGCGTAAGGCACGTGCACCGTATTATTGAATGGCCCAAAATGTTCCCTCTGCGCCGCCTTGGACGCTGTAAGCGAGAGGGAACCCATAGTGCGGCCATGAAATGCGTTGTAGAAAGAAAGAGTATACTGTCGTTTTGTAAACAGCCTTGAGAACTTTATTGCGGCCTCGTTGGCCTCTGTGCCGGAGTTCGAGAGGAATACTCTGCCAAAGCCTTTTGGAAATTTCCTGATGAGCTTTTCTGCAAAAGTTACCGGAAGCTCGGAATAGAAGTCGGTGAATGCAGCGTGCATCAGCTTGTCGGCCTGATTTTTCACTGCAGTCCTAATCTGCTCGTTTGCATTTACGCCAAGGTTATATACGGAGATGAAGCTTGAGAAATCTATGAACTCGTTTCCGGATACGTCGAAAACCCTGCTCCCGTTGCCTTTCTCCACTACAAACGGATAAGAGGAGCGAGTGGTAGTAAGCATTACCTTCTTGTCTCTGGCAATGACACTTTTTATTTTTGCGGTGACTTTTGTTTTCATATAAGCACAATCTATATGAAAAGAAAGAATATTTTAAGATAACGCATGAAAAAGCAACGTTAGGATATTATGTTTCCATCCCTACGAAAGTTCCAACCTCCATATAATAAGGAGCGATTGACTGATTGGTATAGTACTGCACCCATATCTGCCCGTATAGATAGGTGCCTGGTGTCTTAGACGCCCAAGGAACAGGTATGGTTACGTTTACCATAGTACCGGACTGGAAGTTTGTTATTCCAAAGCTTTCTGCAGGGGCATAATATGCCGGATTTCCTCCATTTGGTAAGGAGGTACTGTTTAAGAAAGTTATGCGTGCAGAAGTCCATCCAGATCCAAAAACCTGTCCCACTTTAAGATTTATGACACCAGCATTGAACGTTTGAAGCTGGCACGTAAATCCGGACTGGCCTATGCAATCTGGTGCCAGGCTTGCTCCACCGTTGGCCAGGCTTGCTCCACCGTTGGCCAGGCTTGCTCCACCGTTGGCCAGGCGTGCTCCACCGTTGAATACACCTAACTCAAAAAGAGAAGGAAGCAGAAGGAATGCGAAAGCTATAAACGCGACGCCTATTATCAGGATAATCATGGCCCATATAGGTATGCCTTGTTTTTTAGCGCTGACAGCAGAGACCTTTTGCTGCGCGTTGGCAGTTGCCGCTTGGTCTTGGGTGGTATCAGGCATCAGATCAAGAATACAT
>VFSW01007072.1_pt1 | contig 16371 bp, 13 predicted proteins | sample 5358111 | NCBI WGS metagenome assembly VFSW01 (sample SAMN11554181, study PRJNA540505) | mine drainage metagenome | isolation source: sediment from site ElyBrook_90M | place: USA: Ely Copper Mine, Vershire, VT | collected 2017 | reverse complement strand
ACACTGAACGGTATGATCGCCCGATTGGAGCACGCCTTTGCGCAGCAGCGACGCTTCGTCGCCGATGCCTCGCATGAGCTACGCACGCCTGTCGCGGCGATTCAGAGCCTGACCGATGTGGCGCTGGCGCAGCCGGGCAGCGTCGAAGATACCACCGAGACACTGCGCGCCGTGAATAATGAGGCGCAGCGGCTCGGCGCGCTCATCGGGGAATTGCTGGCGCTGGCGCGTGCGGATGAGGGGCAGCTTCACCTGGAGCGTGAACCTGTGCGGCTCGACCAGCTCGCCACGGATGTCGCAGCGGTAGCGGAGCCACTGGCCGCTGAGCGCGGAGTGACGCTGGCGCTTCATCTTGCCGCTGCAACGGTCATGGGGGATGAAGCTCGTCTGATTCAAATGCTGCTCAATCTCGGGGACAATGCGCTGCGCTACACGCCAGCTGGCGGCAGAGTGGATCTCACCGTCGCGACACAGGGCCAACGCGCACGGCTCATCGTTCGTGATACGGGTGTGGGCATTGCTCCAGAACATCTGCCACATATCTTCGAGCGCTTCTATCGCGCCGATAGCGCACGCACACGCGGCGCGATAGCAAGCGCGAACGAGGGTGGCAGCGGTCTGGGGCTGGCGATTGTGGAGTGGGTCGTGCGGGCGCATGACGGTGAGATCGCCGTCGCGAGTCAGCCAGCGCATGGCACGACCATCACCGTGACCTTCCCCAGCGCGCCTATCATCACGCCTGCCATGCCACCGACTACGCCTTCGCAATCGTCAATTGAGAAAAGCGTATCTGGCCGTCATTGACGCCTCGCAGCCCGACAGTTCCTGACGCATAGGTCGAGAGTGTCGCTTCACCGACCGCTTTCCCATTCACGAAGAGTGTCACCTGCTGCCCGACGCTCACCACCTGCAAGATGTTCGTCGCCCCTACGCCCGTGTGTATGGCGCTGTTCGCGGTAAAGGGAATGACGGTGTGGCTGACATCATTGGTCACTACTGTCAGCGTGAAGTGTCCGCTGCTATCCACACCAAAGAAGTAGTAGCTCTTCGGCTCATTGTGGCGAAACGCAATGCCAAACGCATGGCTGGCGGCGCCGCTGAGCTGCTGCACGCTGACCGTCACGGACAGATCGCTCAGCGACGCGGCGGGGGCCAGGCAGATATACGCTTGCCCGCTGGATGGCTGCACGACCAGCCCCTGCGGCGTGAAAGAGCAGACTGACTGGGTAGACCATCCCGCTGGCGCCGTCGTTTGTGTTAGCGCATGCTGATAGATGGGCGCCGTTATGTTCGGAGTGGCGCGCGGCGTCGTAACGTGTGTCGAATAGGTCGCCTGTATCGGTGGCGATGGTGACGTGACCAGCGCGCCACAGCCCGCAAGCCCGATGGCCAGCGCGCCAACGGCCAGCGCCGCGCTCCAGCTTCCCGCTGATTTTCTGGCGCCTACCGCGCCTGTGCGCAATCTCCACATCTGCATGTATCCCTTTCTGTATTGGCGCTGGCTTGGCGCCGGTGCGCGCGGTATCTGGGACGCGCCAACCTCAGTCTAGGCGTCGCATATGAGATGGCGATGAAGTGTGCGCCTGACTTGCGCACCCAGCGTGTTCGCTTCGAGATCGAGAACACCACTGCATTTCATGTCGCTCTCATCCGCGCGCGCGATGCTATTCTCTGGCGCCATGAGCCAGACAGGCGCCAGAGGAGACGGACACGATGATTGCGGGAACGCGCGTGAACCTGCGGCCTGTTACGGTGACGGACCTACGCCAGTTGCGCGAATGGGAGCAGGCGCCAGAGGTCGCGCGCTTGCTGACGACGGTGGCCAGCGCGCTCGACGCGCGCGAAAGTCCCGAACAGGAGTATGAGCGCCTGCTACGCACGCCTCGTATCAAGCTGCTGGCGATTCAGACGCAGGAGGATATGCTGGTTGGGCTGCTACGCCTGCATGATCTCGATCTGATCCATCGCAATGCGCAGGTGCGGCTCTTCGTGGCGCCAGAGCATCAGGGCCACGGCTTTGGTGGCGATGCGTTGCGTACGGTGGCGCGCTTCTGCTTCGTGGAGCTAGGGCTGCGACGGCTGGGGCTGGTCGTCCGCGCCGATCATCCGTATGCGCAGCGGCTCTATGCGCGCATAGGATTTCGCGTCGAAGGCCGCGAGCGCGAGGCGGCCTGGAGCGAGGGCCACTGGGTAGATTTCATCCACATGGGGCTGCTCGCCAGCGAGTGGGAGTCTGGAGCGGCGCAAGCCGATGCGATAGAGCAGGCGCAGGCCAATGGGGAGGATGACTAGATGCGAAGCCTGGCGCTCTGGCTGCGGTTTGCGCGCCTCTTCCGACCCTATCGCGGTCGGCTGGCGCTGACGTTCCTGGCGACGCTGGCGCGTCCCTTGCTCAACGCAGCGAAAATCTACCTGCTCAAGCTGATCGTGGATAACCTCGCCCAGCAGCCCAGCGGGCGTCTCGTTGCGCTGATTGGCGGAGGCTATCTGGCGATCTCGCTTGTGAAAGGGATCGCTAACTACGGCGACGAGTATCTCGGCGTCTGGGTTGGTGGGCGCGTCATCCTCGATCTGCGCCAGGCGGTCTTCGCACGGTTCCTGCGGCTCTCCCTGCGCTACCATAGCGAGCACCGTGTCGGCGAGAGTATCAGTCGGCTCGTCAGCGATGTTGGCGCGGTCGAGGGCGCACTCGTCTCTGGTCTGACGGATGGGCTGGCTCAGACATTGACGGTCATCATCTACGCGGGCATGCTCTTCTATCTCGATCCGCAACTCGCCGCAATCTCGCTGGCGATCCTGCCGTTCCTGTTCCTCTCGATCACCACCTACGCCCGCCGCAGCCGCAGTCTCTTCCACGAAGTGCGCGCGCGGCTGGCGGAGATGACCTCGTCGGCGGAGGAGACGCTTTCTACCATTAGCGTAGTAAAGTCCTTCGCACGCCAGCGCCAGGTCTACGAGCAGTTGCACAGTCGCGGCGAGTGGCACTGGCGCGCGCGGCTGGCGGTCGCGCGGCAGCGAGCGCTCTTCACTCCGCTGACCGATCTGCTCTCGACGGTGGGGACAGTGCTGGTCGTCTCCTTTGGCGCCCAGGCGCTCCAGAAAGGGACGCTTTCCATCGGCGGGCTGGTGATCTTCCTCGCCTATCTGGGCCAGATGTACAATCCGCTGGTGACGCTCAGCCGCCTGGGCAACACCTTGCAAGGCGGGATGGCTGCCGCCGACCGCGTCGCCGCGTTGCTGGCGCTGCCTGAAGAGGAGGATGAGCCAGCGCGTGCGAGCCGTCCCTGGCGCAAATTGCCAGAGCGAGTCGCTACCAGCGCGCCCGCCATAGAATTCGACACGGTCTCGTTTGCTTACACGCCAGGCCAGCCTGCGCTACGCGAGTTTTCGCTGCGGGCGCCACGCGGCGCGCTGGTAGCGCTGGTTGGGCCGAGCGGCGCCGGAAAGTCTACCGCCGTCGCGCTTCTGCAACGCCTCTACGAGCCAGATAGTGGCGCAATCCGCCTTTTTGGCCACGATCTGCGCGAGGCCGATACCGACGCCCTCCGGCGGCAGTTCGCCCTCGTGCCACAGGAGACGGCGCTGCTTGCGGGTACGATTCGCGAAAACATCGCTTATGGCGCGCCTGAGGCGAGCGAGGCCGCCATCGCCGAGGCAGCGGCGCAGGCTGGCCTGCTCGATGTGGAACTGCCGCAAGGTCTGGAGACCATCGTCGGCCCTCGTGGCAGTAAGCTCTCCGGTGGCCAGCGGCAGCGCGTCGCCATTGCGCGCGCGCTCGTCCGCCAGGCGCCGATCCTGATCCTCGATGAGGCTACCTCGCAACTCGATGCGCTCTCAGAAGAACGTCTGCGCCTGTTGCTCGACCGCCTGCGCCCACAGCGCACGATTCTCGTCGTCGCGCATCGGCTGTCCACCGTGCGCAACGCCGATCTGATCGCCGTCGTGGAGGGCGGTCGCATTGTCGAGCAGGGAACACATGCGCGTCTGCTGGCCAGCGACGGGGTCTATGCCAGCCTGGCGCGAACCCAACTCGGTGGGGGCGCCAATGGATCCGCGCCGACCATTTCGCGCGCTGCCCTCCAGTGATCCATCAGATGCAGCTAGCGACGCGCTTTCATGTTTTCTTCATAGTTGCGTCTTATACTTGGATGGGCGCAAACGAAGCGTGAAGCGCCAATGTGCGAAGGATCCCCACCGCCGCGTTAGGAGGACTCCGCGCGCCACAAGAGGAAACGATACGTGAACGACGATAGGGATTTCCACATCGCAACAACCGCATCGGCGCCCGCGCCGGAGTCGGCGCACACTAGCCGTGCGGTTCCTGGCGCAGCGGCGCGACGGTTAGCCCGCTGGCTGGGCGCCGTCGCCGTCGCGGTAGGCGCAGCGGCGCTCATCCAGTGGACGGCGCTGCTCGGACAGATGGATAGCGGGCTGATGGCGTTGAGCTTTGATAATGCGCGCATCACGCTGATGGATCGCACGATGACGGCGCTTCTTGCGGCGCTCCTCACTGCGGCGCTCATGCGGAGGCGAAGTGGCGCCTGGGTGGGCGCAATGCTCTACTTCTTGCTCAGCTACCTGCTACCATTCATCGCGGAGGCGCAGCGCCCACTCCAGGCTGGCGTGGGCATCCATGCGCAGCTGATACCAGACACCCTCCGCTTGATATCGTTCCAGCTCGCCTGTATCGGTGGCGCGCTGGCCGCGCTCGGCGCTGTCGTAGGCGGCGCGCTTTCAGATATGTTGCTTGCGCCGCTGGTGAGCATCGCGCGCTGGCTGGGCGAGCGGCGCGCACAGCGTCTCGGCGGCGCATTGATCAGCCCGCTGGCTTTGCTCGCGACTGGGCTGGCGCTCGTCGCCATGCTCGCCGTAACTGTCCAGCATAGCGGCGATATCCTGACGTATGGGCCGACGAGTACGCTCTATCGCTTCACGAGTATCGCTGCGCCTGCGCGTGGCCTGCTGGTCCTCCGGCAGGCCGCGCGCCATCTACGCGAGCAGTTAGCCGTGACGGGGCAAACGAGCCCCAGCCAGGTCAAGCAGCCGAACCCTGCGCGCATTCCGCATCAGACGCCGCGAAAAGGAAGCTCTGCAATCGTTTGAGCGCGCTCACCAGCCTGCCGCGCTTTGGTATGCTCTCGTGATGCGCAGGCGATAGGCTGAGAGAGGTGCGTGAGTGCGCGGTGATACGCTCATTCGCTGGAGACGTCGCACCTTGTGGCGCCCAGACTGCGTCGCGGAGACTCGCGCATGGATGCGCTTACCATTCCATTCCATTTCATGTCATTGGAGAGGATGAAGGAGCTCGCAGGGAGTCGAGCGCTCGCCGCGCAGAGCAGAAAGGAATTCGCTGTATGTGGCCTCGTACTATCAGAGCGACATGGCGCCGACCAGCGCTGGCGGTGTTGACGCTGGGGCTAACGCTGGTGGTGGTGGCGGCGTGTGGGGTTGGTTCACAGACGAGCACCGCTCCGACTGTCACACCGACACCAGTTCCCTGCGCGACGTGGCGCATCGTACCCAGCCTGAATCAGACACAATACGCTTCGAGTACCCTGAATGCGGTGAGCGCGGTGTCGCAGTCAGCCGCCTGGGCGGTCGGCGGCAGTATCACTGACGGTGTCGCCGAGCGGAGCCTTATCGAGCAGTGGGATGGCAACGCATGGCGCATCGTCTCCAACACGAGTACCATCTCTTTTTCGAGTATAGTCAGCGTAACTTCACACGATGTGTGGGCTGTCGGGTATAACCGCACACCACGACAAGCGGGATTCGTTAGCCAGTTCGAGCACTGGAATGGCACGCAATGGAGTATTGTACCCAGCCCCAACGCCAATCAGCCCAACAACTTTATCCTCAGCATGGCAGCTGTTGCCGCCAATGACGTCTGGGCCGTGGGAAAAGACCTCTCCAGCGATATCGGACTGCCGCTTATCGAGCGGTGGAATGGCACGAGTTGGCAGGTGGTTGCGAACCCCGCGCTATCAGGCGTCAGTGACAGTGAATTGGATTCGGTTGCGCGGATCCCCGGTACCGACCAACTCTGGGCGATCGGCTACGCGTTGATAGGTCCTCGTCCCGCCTACAACCAACCGCTGATCGAGCGCTGGGATGGCAGCGCCTGGCAGGTCTTCGCGAACCCGGCTTTGCCTGGCGGCGCATTTGGTGGCGAGTTGCGAGGCGTCGTCGCCCTCTCGCCGACAGACGCCTGGGCAGTTGGGGACTACACCGCAAGCAATCACACTATACGCACGCTGATCATGCACTGGAATGGTACCGCCTGGCAGGTGGCAGCTAGCCCGGATACCTGGGGTTCGCTGGCCAGCGTGGCAGCGGCAGGATCACACGATGTGCGGGCGGTTGGACATCTCGATATCGGGGATGGCAATAACCAGCATGCGCTCATTGAGCAATGGGATGGCACGAGCTGGCGCACGCTCAGGGGGCCTGAACCCGGTTCAGTAGACAACAGCAATCTGGGCAGTATTACGACGGATGGCGCGGGTAACTACTGGGCTGTGGGCAGCAGTTATAGCGCTGCGAACAGCGGCGATAGAACGCTGATCGTGCATTGCCCATAGGCAATGGCTGAGCAGAGCCCTACGCGGCAGCGCGCTCCCTGAGTCGTAGCAGCGCCGAATGCCTTCGGGAAGGCGGATCTATGCGCGCCGCAATGCCACCGTCGTCTGGCTCGAAGCGTGATGCGTCAGGCCGAACCTCGTGGAGGCGAGAGCGATTCTCGGCGCTTGGATGGAGGCGCGGCGCCCGCACCACGAATTTTCGCCGGTGTCGGTGGGCTTCATGCCCTACTCATCTGAGCGGCTTATCCTGAGAGTGCGCGAAGGGAATCCACCCGCGTCGCGGGCGCCCGAGGCGCGGGTGGAGCGAACTCAGCGCGCACATCACGGATGAAAGGAGGAACCACCTATGGCGGAAGCAGTAGGGCTTGAAAGCGAGAGCGTCGAGCAGGCCGGACCGGAGACAGATGGCCCTGGCGGCCCTGACACGCAGCAGCAAGGTGAGAACGACGGCAACTACTAGGTAGCCAGCGTTCCACCTGGATGATCACTACGCGGACCCGGAGGCGATACGTCTCCGGGTTCGTGCATATTCCCCATTCTGCAGGCGACACTTCTGGTGTCCGTATGCCGAATGTGTCGAAAGAGAATGATGGCGGTATATACTGACGGGGAAGCATGAGCGCTACCGGCGCCGCACACCTCTGAGCGGGCGCCTGCCATGCGAAAAACAAGCGAAGTACGAAGGAGTACACACGCCCATGACCCAGACCCGTCATCCCATGACATTGACGCAAAAAATCCTCGCCCAGCACGCGGTCAATCTGGAGCGACCCTGGGTCCAGGCGGGCGATATCTTGCGAGTGCGTGTAGACTGGACGATTGCCAGCGAGCTTGCCTGGAATGGTATGGATCGCACATACACGATGCTTGGTCGTCCTAAGCTGCACGATCCTTCCCGTTTCTACCTTGCGATTGACCACACCGTTGACCCGGTTACCCTGGCGAATGATGCGCGCACACGCAAGCTGGCTGAGCTTTCGCGCGACTTCGCCAAAGAAAGCCATCTCAAGCACTTTTACGACGCCAACGTGACGATTCTGCACACCCGCTTCTATCGCAACCTTGTCCAGCCCGGCGAGGTCGTTCTCGGCGCCGACTCGCATACCAGCTCTCATGGTGGCCTGGGCGCATTCGCCGTGGGCCTCGGCGGCGCTGATATCACTGTCGCTATGACACTCGGCGAAACCTGGCTGGAGGTTCCCGAAGCCATTGCGATTGACTATCAGGGTGAGCTTCCTTTCGGCCTGAGCGGCAAAGACGTGATCCTGCGCACACTTGGCTCGCTGGGCCGTAATACTGTCGCAATGGAGCGCACCGTCGAGTTCCGTGGCGATGCGGCGCACCGCTTCAGCACCGACATGCGCTTCACCATCTGCAACATGACAGCGGAATTCGGCGGATTGAACGGCATCTTCGAAGCGGATGCGGTTGTCGCGGCGTGGCTTGCCCAGCGTCGTCGCGGCTACAACGACAGCGCGCTCTACTTCCGCGCCGACGACGATGCGCCTTATGTCGCGCGCTATCCGATTGATCTCTCCAGTCTCGCGCCGCAAGTCGCCAAGCCGTTCTCGCCAGACAATGTTTTCGACGTAACCCAACAGCTCGGCCTGTCTCTCGATGGCGCCTTCATTGGCGCCTGCACCACCACCGAGGAGGAGCTTGCCATCGGCGCGCTTGTCCTCGAAGCCGCAATGGCGGATGGCGCCACGCCTCTGCCGCTGGAGAGTGGACGCCGTATCGTCGTGCCAGGTGATTTGCTGATTCGCGAGCGGCTGGGCGAGTATGGCCTCTGGGCGATCTACGAGCGCGCAGGCTTCATCGTGGATCCGCCTGGCTGCTCGATGTGTCTCGGCGTCGCCAGTCGCAAGGCCGGCAAGGGTGAGACATGGCTCAGCTCGCAGAACCGAAATTTCGAGAACCGCATGGGCGAAGGCTCGCTCGCATGGCTGGCCAGCGCGGCCACTGTCGCCGCGAGCGCGCTGGACATGCGTCTGAGCGACCCGCGCGCGCTGCTGGAACGCATAGACCGCGACCGGCTGGCGATCATCCTCCAGCGTAAGAGCGACAGGGCTATCCCTGAGATTTCGACTGCGGAGCCTGTGATGACCATTCATCAGAGCGCCGCCCACACGTCCCATGCGGAAGGAGCGGGCGCAGTCATCCGTGGGACAGTACAGCGGTTTGGGGACGCTGTAGACACTGATGCTATCATCCCCGGCGAGTTCTGCCACCTCACTTCGACGGAAGCGCTCGGCGAGAAGGCGTTCTACTATGTTCGTCCTGAATTCCGCGAGCGGGCGCGCCAGGGCGCGACCATCGTCGTCGCGGAGGATGGCTGGGGGAGCGGTAGCTCGCGCGAGATGGCCGTCTGGGCGCTGCAAGGCGCAGGCATTCAGGTCATCATCGCCAGGAGCTATGCGTTCATCCACAAGCGTAATCTGGTCAATGAGGCGCTCCCCTTCCTGGTGATACATGACCCGGCGTTTTATGCGCTCGCAGTGGAGGGCGCGGAACTGGAAGTTGACCTCAGCGTTGGACGTGTGCGCGCTGTCGCGAGTGGCCAGAGTTTCCAGGCGGAGGACGTGACGCCGATGGTGCGTGCGCTTCAGGCGGAAGGCGGCCTCGTCCCTGCGGTGCAACATCATGGCGTAGAGGTCTTTTCAGCGCTTACCGCTTGATACGTCCTGTGCGAAACCATCCGCTGCCGACGCTGCCTGCTCAGCGAGCCGCAGTGGGTGGTTTCGTGTACAATCTGCCCAAAATCTCATGCGCTTTGTAAGCGAAAGGTGATGTGTGACGTACAATTCTGTAACATCATGTACATAGCGGGTTGTGTGGCGCGTGCGGGCCGGACGATGTCCACCACTTCTTACCAACCTGGCCACAGCGAATGCGTTCGTTGCTGATGATTGTTCTCGAGTTGATGCCGTTTCTGTGAGGAGAGAGGCATGAACCGCGCCGACAGGCCACCCAGGCAGAGTCCTTTGTGGCTCTCGGTTCTGTCAGTCGCGCTGATCGTGATTGCCGTTATCGGCGCGCTCGCGGCGACGCAGCGCCTGACCATCGGCATCTTCGGCGCGCCCACACACAACGCGCTCTCGTCCTCCGTGACCATTTCCACAGACACTACCGCCGGACTGATTCATCCCCAGGGCGCTTCCTTCTCACCGGATGGGTCGCGCATCGCCGTCATCGGCGCATTCACACCATGCCATCAGGTCGTTCCCGGATTACCACGCTGCGGACATGGCCTCGCGATCTATGATAGTCACTCAGGCGCAATCGTTCAGGTATCACCCATTGAGCCGCTGCTCGGCGTGTCCACTCCACCAGATGAAAAGACCGATGCGCGCGGCTCCGGCGGCTATGTCCATCTCAGCGCGCTTGGCTGGTCTCCAGATTCCGCATGGTTTGCCGTGGTCTACTCCGTCTTTGACAATCCTATGCCTGCCTCGCCAGATGATATGCTCGACTCTGGACTCCTCGTCATCAGCCCCCAGACAGGCGCCACCCAGATCATCCGAGGCGACTCTGGCTATTTTGCTTCACTCGAAGGCATCCCGACTGCGCATCCCATCTGGCATATCACCAGCGCCTCCGAAACAGTCGGTTTTACTCCAGCGCAGGGCCTCCTGCTCGCCTGGAATAGCGCTGGTCTGCCGTTTCCCACGGAAACCGCGCAGGCTTCTCTCTCTGAGCTACCTGCCAACGCTGGCCCGCGCTATCCAGTCGGTGTGCCAGATGGCTCCGCTCCGTTTACTATCTGGCAGCCAGGTCTGGTGATTGGCCCCGAGTCGGCGGGTGTTGGTGGCGGGCGCAGCGCATTTGTGACGACCTTCGCATCCTGGTCATCGAATGGCGAGCATGTTGGCGCAATTACCGCTGGCGTGACGCTGCCTACTCCTATGCGCGCCGAGTCCGCAGTCAGCGCGCCTGCGGGAACCGCCAGCCCGACCATTGCCGAGCCAGTCGCCATGCCCGCCACACCCGTACGCGATGTGGCGCTCGCACGTGTACAGGAAGCTGTCGGCGCCTACGGCTGGGCGTCAGTGGCATGGAACCCAGCGGGGACGGCGCTGGCAAGCGTTACCTGTTTCGCGCGGAGCGGGCAAGCGCTCGAACTGCGCAGCACTGCGTCGGGCGCGCTCATCGGCAGCGCCCTTTTGCCCCTCGCGGCCGGCGATCCTGGCTGCCACGACAGCAACGGATCCAATCTGAGCATGACCTGGGCGCCTGATGGCTCCATGCTGCTCACCAGTGATCGCGCCGCTTCCAGCATCACCCTCTGGCGAATCGGCGGTCAAGCCTGACCTGTGCGCGGCAGGATTTGCTACTGCGCAGCCTGAACGGAGGGCGCTGGCGCATCTGCTGATGACTCTTCGATTTGCGGCAGAATGAACCAGGCTGTCATCAGACCGAAGATCACGCCCGTGAGCAGCCTGAGGTAGACATTGCTCTCGTGCCAGCCAAACAGCTGCGTGCCGCCATCGAGCGCCATCGGAACCATGCCCAGCACCCAGAACTTCCAGCTAATCGGTCGGATGGTACGGCGATAGCGGAACATCGCCAGAATGAGACCGCCAGCGAGTAGTGAGGAATAGATCGCCAGACAGCGCGAGCAGAGGCACATCTGGTAGCCCGCGATATAGAACGAGTGCGATGGGACCTGGCCGCAGAAGAAGCGGTAGACATCGAACACTGTGTTACTCGGTCCAGTGAAACCCAGAGCATAGCCTACCGGCGCGAGAAACGCAACGCCGATGAAGGTCGCCAGGAATGTGTTGAGGATGGCCAGCCAGTGACGTTGAATGAACGTCAGCAGCGTATCTACCCCACGACTCACGCGCTGGTTGAATGCTTGCCGTTGTGGGCTGATCCCATTCAGGGCGGCCTCTACCTCGATGCGCGTGCGTGGATGCGGCGCCTCAGATGTTCCATCATGCATGGTCATAGCGCATCTCATCCTTCCCACTTGAGCGCTCGCGCAGAGAGCAGGAGCGATCGTTTTCGACAGCATAGCATATGCCGCGAATATTGTTCTGTAGGCAAAGTTACACAGCATCCCCATATGCGGTAGGCGCGTGTCTGGACGCCGACGCTATAATAGCACAGGGACATCACCCCAGCGCTCGATGCTGTACCTGGATGGATGAATGAAACAACTACCCTCGCCCTGGACATGGGCGCTCGATCCCGCTGCGATTCTCTTTCTGCTTGCGCTGATCGGCGTGTATCTGCTGGCGATTGGCCCGTTGCGCGCCCGCTACCAGCCAGACGAGCCTATCGCGCGAAAATACCCGCTCGCGTTTATCTCTGGCTGGCTTCTGCTGCTCTTGAGCGTAATCTCACCGCTCGACACACTGGGACGCTATTATCTCTTCACCGCGCATACTGTGCAGTTGTTCATCATCATCACCGCCGTCGCGCCACTCCTCATGATGGGACTCCCGGACACGCTTGGCCGACGTCTGCTTCCGACACGGCGGCTGCGCGAAGTGGGACGCGATCCGCTCTTTTCTGTTATCGCCGTCGTGCTATTCAACTTACTCATTCTTGTCTGGCATGCTGGCCCGCTCTACGAGGTGGCGCTACAGGTTACGGGATGGCACGACCTCCAGCTGCTGACGTTCCTGCTCGCGGGCATCCTCACCTGGTGGCCATTGCTTACCCCTGCGGATGCGCATGTGCGGCTGGCGCATCCATTGCAGATTCTCTACCTCGCTGGCGAGAGCCTGCCACTGGATATCTTTGGTATCTTCACGATCTTTGCCGCCGGAGTCCTTTACCACACGTATGACGTAGCGCCCCGCGCGCTGGGTCTTTCCGCCATCGCAGATCAGCAGCTTGCCGGTGGCATCCTGGCTGTGCCGGGGAATATCGTTGACCTGATTCTGATGAGCCTCGTCTTCTTCGGCTGGGTGAATCAGATCGAGCGCTCCCAACGTGAACGTTAGCGCCGACTCTACGACGATGAGGCTACTGTCCAGCCAGCTGCCCAGCCCGAAACGCCAGACGACGGAGCGGCCAGTCTCCACACGGCAGACTGACCGCCCTTCAAGCGTTGTCACGTCAAGCGGAGATCAGCCGGGTCGCTGGCCGAACGCAAGATAGAATGGCAGCGTACATTGGTAGCGGTTCAGGTCAGCGCGCGCCATCGTTACAGCCTGGTCATACGTTTCTGCCGTGGCAAGGCCCTGTGCGGCTACTAGACCCTTGACACCAGCGAGCACTCCCAGCACATCAGTCTCGGCCAGGCGCCCGACACGCCCACCATAGGCGCCCACCGGCAGCGCGATGCTGCGTGTGGCGACATTCACTGCGCCAGCCGCTCCCAGGAACTCGCCAATGCGTGGGCCGAGTAGTGGATTGACCCCACGGCGCAGACTCGCCCGCGTGATCCAGTCCACAATCTGATCCATCGCAGGGCCGCCATTCTGCTGTGGCCCTGTTTCGACCATCTCCACCCAGCCTCCAGGCCTGGTGACGCGCATCAGTTCGCGGGTCACATCGGGCCAACGCGCCTCAGGGATGGCGAAGAGCAGCAGCCGCATGTGCGTGAAATCGAATGCGCCGTCTGCAAATGGTAGCCCCTCCAGGATATTGCCCTGAACAAACGCATAGTTGTCGGGCGTGGTGTCTCCCTGTGGAGCGGTGTCAGTGGTGGGCGCGACCAGATCTGTGCCGATGACGTTGGCGCCGGGGAAGAGTCGCGCCATCTCATGCCCCCAGCGCCCGGTGCCGCTGCCCACATCGAGAATGCTCATCGGCTGGTGAATGGGCGCCGCATAGTTGCCACGCAACGTATAGCGCAGCATATAGTGCTGGAAGTCGAGACGGTTGATCTCTTTATCATCGGAGGGCAGCACATAAGGCGCGTCGGCCAGGCGTTTCCGGTCGTCGAGCGCATCGCCCGGTGTGCGTTTCCCACTCTGCCAGGTCGCCTTGTCCGCGCCGTCGCCTCGGCGTCGCCAGAATCGCAGCCAACTCATTCGTGCCCCTCATTTCATTGGAGTACAACAGATCCATCGCCTAGGCGCGTCACTTATCCAGCGAGCGAGAGCTTCGCCTCCGCCCATAGCGCCAACCATCCATCAGCATCCAGCGTGTCGAGGGCCAGCCCACGCTCCTGGGCGAGCGTTTCCATCCGCTCGAAGCGCCTACGAAAGCGTGTGTTCGCCTGTTCGAGCGCGGTCTCAGGCGCAATGCCTAGTCGCTGCGAGAGCGCCGCGAGCGCGAACAGCACATCGCCCAGCTCCGCCTGCTCCTCGGCTGAAGGTTCGCCACCTGCGCCCAGCCGCCGCGCTTCGATGGCCTCCGCCAATTCGCGTGTCTCTTCAGTCCCCTTTTGCGGCGCATCTTCTGTCGCACGGAAGGCAAAGCCGACTTTTCCAGCTTTCTTGCTCAGCTCGAACGCCTGGTAGAGCGCAGGGGCGCCCCTGGGAATGCCACGCAGCGCGCTCTCGTGCGCGAGGCTCTCGCCACGGGCTGCCCGCTCTTCACGCTTGATCGCCTCCCAGTTGCGCACGACGTGTTCGGCGTCTCGCACGGCCACATCCCCAAAGACATGCGGGTGCCGTCGGATGAGTTTCTCGCTGACGAACTGATAGACATCACCGAGGTGAAACGCATCCTCCTGATTCGCTACCTCGGCATGGAGATAGACCTGGAGCAGCAAATCACCCAGCTCATCGGCCAGTTTCCCGGCGGTCTCTGGTGTGCCATCGAGATCGTCAATCGCCTCGGCGACCTCGTAGGCTTCCTCCAGCACATAGCGGCGCAGCGACTGATGCGTCTGCTGGCGATCCCAGGGGCAGCCATCAGGCGCGCGCAGTCGCATGACGATCATGCGCAGGCCCTCCGGCGAGCGTGTGGCCATCAGGGGATCCAGTGGTGGCAGATACAGCGTGGTCAGGTGGTCGGCGCTCTCATCGCGGTCAAGTTCGTAGAGAGGGATGCGGCGAATCACCTCGCGGTCGGGCAGCCCAGCCCATTGCGCCAGCGTCACCTCCCAGTCCTCAGGATAGAGTTCACTGAGCGCGAGTTTGACCCCGCTGGCCAGCCGCCGGTTATAGACCTGCGCGACGAGCGCGGGCTTTGTCGGCAGCAACGCGCCCATGACAGCCTCGGCTGGCGTTGACATCAGCGCTGTGGCGTCAATCAGTTGCAGGTCGCGCTCCAACGGATTCAGTCCGAGCGCGGCGCAGACTGGCTCGATGAAGGAAAGGCCAGCCACCACCCGCACACTGACGCCTTGCGCCGCTGCTTGCTCGCGCAGCATGCGTACAGACTCTTCGCCTATCAGCGGATGGCCGGGAGTCGCATAGATCAGCGACTCGCTTGCTGGCAGCGCCAGGGCGCGTTCGAGCAGCAGGCGCGTCATCGTCGGATAGAGTTCCGCGAAGGTGGAGGTTGTCTCATAGAGGTCATCGAACGACTCTATCACCAGCTCAGGACGCCACGCGCGCAACGCATCCACAGTTGGGTGGCGTGTTGTGCGGCACATCACCTGGCGGGCGGCGGCGAGCGTATCACGCGCCTCGATGGTCAGATCTTCCCATCGGCCTGGTCCCAGCCCAACGACGGTTATTGTGCGCGCTTCCGCCATGCCATCGCTCTCCATCCTGCGCTTTCAGGCGTACTGTTTGCTAGCCAACGTAGATCTCGACCTGCGCCTCAGGCATCAGTACATTCGTCACCCAGGCCGTCAGGTATTGCTGCTGTGTCTGCGCATTGTTCAGCGCGCTAAGCGGAGACACACCACGCGAGACAATCTGGAACACACCGTAGCCTGGATTCAGCGGCAGAATGAAATTTCCGGTACCCTTCATCGGCAGGAATGCATGAGGGTCAAATATTGGCTTGAGCTGTCCCGCGTACACCGTGCCGAGGTCGCCATCATTCGCCGCGCTGGTGGTGTCAATCGAGTGCGCGCGCGCCAGCGTGGCGAAATCCTGGCCGCTTTTGAGGTCATTCAGGATTGTACTCGCCTCTGCCTGTGTATTCACGAGAATGGCGCGCGCCTTCACCGTCGGAACTGAGCCTTTGGAGGCCAGCGTCAGCGTATACGCCTCTTGCTGGGCCAGCGCCATGATGGCGTCAGGCGTCGCGGCATCCACCAGCGCCTTCAACCCCGTATTGGTGGGATTGCTGATTGATTGTGCGCGCGCCTGAGCGACCTGCGCGTTGAGTTGCGCGATCGCCGCATTGATGGATTGCTGTGGCACAGTGAGATGCTGCGCGTCGAGCTGCTGTTTGAGGATCATCGTGTTCTTGAAGAAGTTGATGGTCTCGGTCTGCGCAGACGCCAGCGTCTGGCGATCTCCCGGCGCTTGCCATGCCAGCGGCGCAGTCGTCCCAGCGCCCTGGAGCGCAGCGCTCGCATCAAAGAGCGCCAGCGCCTGCTGATAACTTGCCAGGCTGACGGCGGTTCCATTCACGCGCATCGCGACCAGTGGATCGCTTGCGGCGCTTGGCGCGCACGCCGTCAGGACACTACCCAGCATGGTCATCAGCAAAAACGCGAAACCCAACCTGCGCCGCGAAGCGCTGCGGCGCGCACTACGCGCTACAAGAGTGGACAATGGCATGGGGCGCAAATCCTATTACTAGCCTGAAAAATCACGCTCAAGATGGCAAAGGCCATTGCGCCACATTCATCCCGGTGCGCAAGCCCCCCATCCAGCCGATAGTAGCACGCGCCCACACGCGCGTCAACGTTCGGAGGCGATAGGGGTTCTACCAAAAATCGGGGGTTGGGCGGCGAGCGAGCTGGCGGTTATAACCGCCAGCT
>VFSW01007071.1_pt1 | contig 16371 bp, 15 predicted proteins | sample 5358111 | NCBI WGS metagenome assembly VFSW01 (sample SAMN11554181, study PRJNA540505) | mine drainage metagenome | isolation source: sediment from site ElyBrook_90M | place: USA: Ely Copper Mine, Vershire, VT | collected 2017 | reverse complement strand
AGGTGGCGATCGTTGACTCGAAGAATGTGTTGGAGTTTCGAGACGTCAAGATCGGTTCAGACGACGGGGATGTCGTGCAGATCGAATCCGGGCTCCAGGAAGGCGACAAGGTCGCGCTTAACCTTAGTAGCCAAATTACTTCGGGTATGAAGGTTGATGCGCATGAACTCGGTGTTCGGCTTTCAGAGAAGTAAGAGTTACTCGGCCCTTTTTGCAGGTCCGCGAAGGTCGTGACGTGAAAGCGTCGCGAGGAAGCGGGGCTTTTAGCCGGCTTGGAGCCGAGCATCCGAAAAGAAGACTACCGGGCGATTCCCGCACGCACGCTTTCTAAGCTCGCGGCTAGCGCGGTTGGGCGATGCGAATCAGCCGCCCCGCCGTTTGGGCGCGCCCCACTGTGCGCGGCTTTGACACCATCGCCTCGAAATCCAGCCCTTCGAACATCGACCAGTCGATCTCCTTGGGCAATTCGAAATTCGCCAGTTCCTGGCACTGCTTGCGGCGCAATTCCGCGCGCGTGCCATAGTCAACATGGGGATCGCTTGACTGATGACCCATCTGAAGGCGCGTGGTTTCGGTATCGACATCTTCCTCGATCAGCATGTCCTTGCCGCCAGGCCAGTGACAACAACCGCCGACTTTGATTGTTGTCCCTTGAGCACTTGGCCTGCCGCCGAAGCTCGTTGGCTGAAAAATCCGTTCGTAACGTCACTGCTGTGGGCATGGCGCGAACCCTCCTCGCGCCAGTGAATCAGAGCCGAGCCATCTACGGAATCTGGAGGGTTCTGTGAGGTCGCGCTCACGCGAGGGCGCGGCAGGCGCATGTTACGCGAACTCATTGAAGCCGGATTGAACGAAGGCGCGAGCGGGTATGCACCTTGGTAAGGCGATTGCGATTGATGGTCTGCTGCATTGAACGATGGTTGTCGCGCCGCGCGGCAGCATGGATCCGACCCGTCTGCGATGATCGAGACGCCTTGTGGAATGGCGCATGATGATCGTCGTGCATGGCATGACGTGGCTCACGATGTGTCGCACCGGAACGGTTGGGTTCGAGCGCCGGAGCGGTTAAAGCTGTGTCGAAAGCCCTCGATGATTCGCATGACGCCACCACAATCGCGACAGGCATGAACCTCGGCCGACGTCTGAGCTTCCGAATCCACGGGCGACGGCTCGCCATTGTTTGACGCTGTTCGCTCATGATTAAGAACGGAGCGGCAAAGGGCGAGCTTGGCAGCGCGATGGCGGTTAAGAGCGCAGCATCTCGTGGAGACAACATTCCGGCAACCCCGGCGGGCCTGTCCCGCGCGGGCGCGCCACAGCAAAGTTTCCGACAGCTGCCGCAATCTGGCGCGCAGTGCGGCGCGCTGGGACCGGCAGCCGCGTTTGTGCCGTCGAGCCTTAGCTCCGCGTCTAGGAAAATATTCCATAAGATAGATTATGCAAATTAATCGTTTATATTCAATAGCATAGCGCAGATGGACTTGACTGCTAAGCCAGGGTGATCAACCGACGCTATTTTCGATTCATTGCCCCCGATCACAAAGAAACGGGCAGCGGTCCGCTTTCTGTTTTACGCCGCAACAGGTTTGAAGATGATCTGCCCGCGCTCTGACTTCTTGATGCGTTTCAGCCGGGGACGAGACACGATCTCGATATCCCTGTCGAATGCCGTGAGAAACCCCATCAGTCGTTCGATGGAATATTCGCGGAAATTTCCCTTAAATAGGCGCGAGACTTCGGGTTGAGAAATCCCCATCAGCGCACCCGCTTTGTCCTGGGTGAGCTTGCGTGCGTTGGTCAGCCGGTACAGTTCAGCTACGATCTGAGCCTTCAAAAAATGGCTATCTGCATCAGGCAGCCCCAGGTCAGCAAAGATGTTGCCGCTACTTTCGTGCACTTCGATCTGTTTTGCTCTCATTTTTTGGCCTCCTGTTTAGTTCGTGCGGCATAGTCGGCTTGCGCATCATTCAGCCGCTGTTTGATAAGCTCGATATCGCCTTGAGGAGTCTTGATCCCCCGCTTCGACTTCTTCTTGAACGCATGCAAAACGTAGACGGCCGACTCAAAACGCACCGTGTAAACGGCCCGGTAGGTGTCGCCATCGAAATCATCGACCAGTTCCACCATACCGCTGCCCATGCCTTTAAGCAGCTTTGCTGATGGAGGGTATTGTCCGGTCTGCGCCAGGAACAATTCAAACCCGAAGTTGTCCTGCACTTCTGGCGGAAATTCGCGGTAGTCTTTTTGACTGGAGCGAACCCACCGAAGTGGTCGCGCGGGGCGGGGCATTCTTTCCATCTATTTGCAGCATGAGTAAATACTCATACTCTGTCAAGGGCTAAACATCAATCAGCGTCAGGAGCCCGAAACTTGACGATAGACAAGATCCCGCGCCCGGCAAGCGAGCCGAGGTTCGCAACCCACTGAGAGCGAACCGCCGCGCAATGGCGCAGTACTCCGCGAATGATCGTAAGCTGTCGAAAAATCAACTAGGAATATATTCCATAATGAAGGTTATGCGAATCCGATGCGATATTGCCAGTCCTTCGCGGTCGTCTGGCAACGGTCCACCGGTACTTGGTCCTCGCGCTCGGTGGCTACTTTCTCGCCTAGTGGCGCGCCATTTTGTAACTTCCTGCCGGAACGACGACCATCTCGGGGCAGTCGGGCAATCCGTGGACGTCGTGATGAAGGCCTTGCGCCAAGACGGCCAGGACGCCGACATGGTTGAGGACGGGAGGCGTTTGCGCGGCAAAGGCGCCCTCCACCGTTGACCGGATGCTGAGGAGCCATCTGACAGGACTCTTTACGGTTTACGAAGAATTAAAGCGCATTGTGCCGTCCACAGGGCTTCACCCGGATTCTGGCTTCATTTGACACAATGTTCTTGATTTGTTCTCGTATGCGCTCTACCTTTAGCGCTTTCTCACCTCCCGGAAGGGCGTCTAGAATCGGATACACCATTGCAGAAAGTTCAGCGTCGTGAGTGTCAATCTGTCGCTCCAATGGAAGGAGGCCTTGTCGCTGACGCGGCGACAATCTCCTGAGCTGTATCAGCCCGGCGACGCTATCCTGCCCGGCCCGCACGCCGAATCCGTGCGTCTGGCCCTTTCTGATCTAGGGCTCGCAGCCGTCTTTTGCATTGAAGGCGTGCCGACCATCGCTTTCCTGAGCGGCGCGAACGTGACGCCCGACCGTGTGGATGCTGTCCACCGCGTGCTTTGGAACCAGGGGCTTATGAGCCTGCTTCTGGTGATCAGCGAGGCAGAGCTCGTCGCCTATTCCTTGGTGCATCGTCCGTTCGTCCGCAACCCGAATCAGATCGTGGATCCACGGCTGATCGAAACGCTCAGCCTCGTCAGCGACGCTCTGAAATTGCGCGAGCTCATCGACTCGACCGAGTCCGGCCGTTTCTGGCTTGAACATGACAAACACTTCGACCCGTCGCAGCGCGTCGATACCGTTCTTCTCAACAATCTCATACAGTCGTTCAACGCGCTCAAGGACGATCTCGGGCCCGACGGCGCCCAAGCGCTTTTGATGCAGGCGATGTTCATTGCTTATCTTGAGGATCGCAAGATCGTCCGCGAAGACCGATTTAAGCAGACCTCAGGAGGGGCTTGCGCAACCTTCGAGAATATCCTCACCGCAAAATCAACCGCGCCTTTCGAAGCTCTGTTCGTATGGCTCAAGGGCGCGTTCAACGGCGATGTCTTCATAGCTCCATGCGCGTTTGAGCTTGGCGCAACGCGCCCACCTAAAGTGAAGACATCCCACCTACGCGTGCTTGCGGATTTTCGCCATGGCAAGGTGGAAATGCTCACGGGGCAAATGCGATTTCTTGGCTATGATTTTGAATTTATGCCAATTGCGCTCATCAGCGCGGTCTACGATAGATTCCTCAATGTTGAGGAAGAGCGAAAGAATGCGGACGGCGCCTATTACACGCCGATGTTCCTTGCGGACTTCGCAGTTAATCAGGTCTGGGACGATCTTAGCGACGAACAGCGCAAGAAGGGCACGTTTTACGATCCAGCATGCGGCTCAGGAATCTTCCTCGTCCGGCTCTTCCAAAGACTCGTCGCCAATCACTGCCGCGAGACAAACAAGCGCTTTGCCACGTGGAAAGACCTTTCCGCCATCGTGCAGCGTCTGCACGGCGGCGATATCAACGCCGCCGCTGTGCGCGTGGCGGCCTTTTCCCTCTATGTCGCGTTGCTCGAGCAATCCAACCCGCGCGATCTCGACGCGTTGCTCGAAAAGGGCAAGCTTCTCCCAACCTTGTACCGCCATACGCTTCGCAACGAAGACTTCTTCGCATCGCCGGACGAGGGACGTTATGACGCCGTTATCGGCAACCCACCCTGGAAAGGGCGCGCCGGCCAGGATACGAGCGCGCAGAAATGGGCCAACGCTCATAAACTCCCCCACCCCGCCAAGGACATCGCCTGGTGCTTTATCTGGAAGGCGTTGCGTGTCGTAAAACCCGGCGGACTTATTGGTCTTTTGCTGCCCGCCATGGGCACGCTTCACAATCTTGATAGCCTCGAAGCGCGCAGGCTTTTCCTGCGCAAAGCGCGCGTTGCTCGCATCATCAATCTCTCCGATCTCTGTTTTCAGCTTTTTGACAAGGCCAACCGCCCGACGGCAATGGCGCTTTATCGTACAAATGACGACGAGGGCGCTCCCTATCGTTTCGACTATTGGATGCCCAAGGCGGATTTAAATCTTCGCCTCAAGCGTACGATGACGCTGAGCCGCGCTGACCGCGCACGCCTGCGCTCGGATCAGGCGCAGGACGATCCGACCATCTTCAAACGTCGCCTGTGGTCACGCACGCCGGACGAAAAGCTCCTCCAGTACGTCAAGACGGTTCCTGCGCTGTCATCCTTCGTCGTCGAAAGCAAAAAGCTGCGCGGCAAGTTTGATCGGCGCAAAGACTGGGCAATCGGACAAGGATTTCAGCCCGCCGACCCAGATCAAATTGGCAACCCTGGCTACAAGACGGCTAAATCCCCGCTCGTTCGAGAGTATCCTTATTTGGCTGCGAGCGCCTTTACGCCGGTAGCGTTGCCAAAGATTGATTCGAAGCCGTGGAAAACAAGCACCGTGCGACGTGCGGGATTCACGCACGGGTTTACCGGCCCGCATATTCTCATTCCGCAGGGCGTTGAACGTTCGGTCCCGCGCTTTCGCGCCGCCTATACCGAGCAGAGTTTGTGCTTCGAACATTCACTTCAGGCCATCGCATTTCCGCTCGCAGAGCGGCGCGCGGCAAAACTGTTGACCGCCGTACTCAATAGCAGCCTTGCGGCCTGGTTCTATTTTCACGAGACAGCGAACTTCGGTACCGATCGGGCAAAAGTCCAGCAAAGTGATTTGCTCAAACTTCCGTTCGCCAAGCCCGAGGCCATGCCTGACCCAAAACGAGCGGCTGCTGCGGCTGATAAGATCATTGAGCTCATCGACAACGAGCTCAAGCACGCGAACCAACTCCTGCGCGCGCAGCACGATCCGATTGCAAAAATCGACGAACTAGTCTGCGCATATTACGGGCTCGATGAGCAGGACGCTGCTCTGATCCAAGACACATACAGATTCATTTTGCCTGCTATTCAGCCGCGCCGCAGCGCGGGGCTTCAGGCCATCTGGGATAACAGCCGCCCCGAGCAGCGTGGCGCGTATGCGCTGATGCTGTGCGATGCGCTCAAACCTTGGTTCAAAACAACTATATCGGCGTCGCTTGCCGCAAAATCTGCGGATGTGGCTGTGCTCAAGCTTACGCTTCAAGGCCACGGGGGAAAACAAGCTTACCAAGAAAACGCCGCCTCCGAATTCGATCAGTTCCTTCGCGATATCGGAAATAATCTTCCGGTGCGGCTGCCAGGCAATGTGCAGCTAACGCCCGATCTGCGCTTCATCATCGGCAATGACATGTATCTCGTAAAGCCGATTCAGGTCCGACACTGGTTAAGATCAACCGCGCTCGCTGACGCTGAGCAGATCGCAGCGGAACTCAGCGCGATGATTGCGCGTGAACCAAAACGGGAACCGCGCAATGCTCGCCGGTAATCCATCGGATTGGTTGGCGCATTTCCGAACGCTCGAAGAGCGATTGATTGAGTCCGTCGAAGCCGTATGGCCCACCTGCATCGCGCCCCTTCAGGCCGTGAAGGGAGACATGACACATGAAGACTTTATCACCAATCACTTGGTGGACGCGCTCATCCGTACAAAGAAACTCCCCGGACGGATCATTCCACAATACGCACTGTTGTCACCTAACGCGCAACAGCTTTTGAAAGTTGGCAGCAAGATCGATTTTGTTCTCACCATCGGCGATGAGGAGGACGTGTATCTCGCCTGCGAAAGCAAGCGTCTTAATGTGCCATACAAGAAAAAGACGCGGGCGCTCGCGCACGAATACGTGCGCGATGGTCTTATGCGCTTCGTCGCCGGCCAATATTCGCAAGGTCTGCCGCTGGCCATGATGCTCGGCTACGTCATGAACAAAGACGCAGATATTGCCCATCAGCGGGTCAAACGGGCCATCGGTCGGTCGAAGACAGCCTCCCTTAAATCAGCCGCTGATGAAGCCATCGTCGCAGGCAAGCCGATCCGGTTTTCCACCAACCACACCTGCGTATCCGGCCAGGACATTCAGGTCCGCCACACATTGCTCGCATGGCCCTAGCCCCTCAGGCGAGGCCCGTCGCACAAATGGACGCCATCAAGCGGCAACTCGACACATTGCGCGCCTTCAACAGCAAGGTCGATCGCCTCGAGCAAACAAGATTCTGGCATCGGTATGAAAATCTCACGCCGAACGTCATCATGAAAATGGAGGACGTGACATTCGAGAAGACCGGCACCGCATCGATGGCCATAATCGGGCGCATCGACGCCTGGCTTGAAGAGTTCGACCAAGACGAGATAGACGCGTTCGTCCTGACTTTTCGTATGTTTACTCAGGACAATGACCGCATCTCACTGCGCAAGCTTTCCGAGATCTATGCCAGCCACTGGATGAGAGGCGGCAATGCCCAGGAGTGCTTTGAAGACGCGCGCAATGGTCTAAACGATCATCTCGATAGCGCCGCGACCGTGATGTTCGGAAATGATCGGATCAGCGTGCGCCAAATCGCCGACATCGTCATTTATGGCGGGCTCGCTCACACAAACGAAGAAAAATTTGGAATTTTCGAAAGCTGGAAGCAGTCCGGCATCATGGGCTTCATCTGGGCCGAATTCTTTGCTTATGCGCGCCATGCCGTCGAGATATTGCAGTATCTTCGCGGCCTCAACCAAGGCATACTTGATCATATTGATCAGCACGGCTTTGTTTTCTATTCCAAAGATACGGAAAGCAATTGATGCTGGGGACTAGATATTATTATTACAACTTTCCACGCGCCCGGGCGAACGAGAGCCGCGAAGATACCATCTGCAAGGGCCTAAAAATATTACGCTCGATCTATGAAATCGGAATTGTTCTGGCTCCTGAAATAGTTGTCAGAAGCCGAAGTTCCCGCGTACGCTAAGACGTTCGGCCCTTTCGCGTTAGAATTCGAAATTGAAGACTTGAGGCGAGAAGGGGCCTTGCCGGTCATCTGCATGCCGCAACCACGCGGCCCCGAAGATATTCTCACGCTGCTCGGGGCCATTCTTGTGAGCCATCTGGGGCACGTCAAATACGGTTGAGCAACTGCATCGACTTTCGCAATTACTGATCCCGAACAGGCTTTGAAGATGGGCCTTCCGGGGTCGGAGCACGCGACAATCGTGAACCCGGACTACACGATTCATCTGCAAAATTCTGGCGACAATAATAACATCATCCAAAGCGCGGAAATCCCGGCCAAAACCATCCGTGACATGCTCAGCTACATCGGCTTTCGGAACGCCCCGTTCAACGCCATGATCGGTGTCCTTTCGCTCGCGCAATCACTTTTCTATCCAACGGACAACGAACATATCGACGAAGCTTTGGCCTACTACCGGCAGCGCGAGTGGCGGATCACTGCCGGTTACGACATCAATGGACACCCCCCGCCATCAGCATCGCGAATTCCGCGCACCCCTTGGCGTGCCGCTGCCGCCAAACACGAGTCGAGCGCAATGCCTGCTTTGCTCGCCATAAGCGGTCGTTCACCGAGAGTCCCTATTTTCCGGTCAGACAATAACAGGCGAATGCCACACAGTGCCGAGGAAGTCCCCGCTTCCAAAATAAACGTCCTAACCTTTCAGCCCCTGAGACCGCATAAAACTGGGGAGCCGCCTGAAAAACGGCATGGCGTGTGCTCGGTACACTTCAAGCTGCAACCGACCTCACTTCGATCGTAACGTGGGAGAGGTCGCCGAACTTGGCCAATTTCTTCCGATAATAGTCGGCTCCGCGCGCGTTGGCGGTCACGACGGAAACGATGGCTCCGAGATGTCCGGGTCCCAGACGCCAGAGATGCAAATCCGTTACCTTGTCGCCGTCGCTTTCAATAGTTGCGCGGACCCTGTCAGCCATCCGGATGTCCGGCGTCCTGTCCAGCAATATGCCTCCCGTATCCCGCAATAGGCCGAACGACCAGTTCGCGATCACCGCTGCTCCGACAAGACCAGCAAGCGGATCCATCCAAAGCCACCCGAACGCGCGCGCCATCAGCAGTCCGGCGATGACCAACACGGAAACGGCAGCATCGGCGATCACGTGAATGATAGCAGCACGCATGTTGTTGTCGCGATGATGTGCGCCACCTGACGCGCCGTGGTCATGCTCGGCGAAAGCTTCTTCAAACTCTTGCGAGTGATCGCCCTCCTTTAGGCGGATAGCCGCTCGAAACTCATGCGGTTCCGGAATCTCCTCGGAGGATTCCAGATAATCCCCGCGATCGACGAACGTAAATCTCTGCGAGGCGCCGTCAAGTCGGGTGGTCTCGATCGTGATGTCAGCGGCCTTCAGTGGAGATGCGGCCGGAACGCGCATCCGGAAACGTGGCGGCACGCCGTCTTCGAATACCTCAAGTTCGATCATTCTGCCGCCGAGGTCGATCCGGCGAACGTCGTCACCGTGGTCGTGCAAATCATCGTGCCCGTGCGAATGACCATGGCTGTGTCCATGATGGTGACCGCCAGACAGCAACCACGCGCTAACGACGTTGACTGCAAGCCCCAGCACGGCGATTGGAATTGCTTCGTTGAAGCTGATCGCAATTGGGTTCAGGAACCGTGATACCGCTTCGTAACCAATAAGCAACGCAATCATCGCCAAAACGATCGCGCTGCTATAGCCGGCCAGATCCCCGAATTTCCCGGTGCCGAAGGTGAAATTCCGGTCGTTGGCATGCTTGCGCGCGTAGGTATAAGCCAGCGCCGCCAATAAAAGAGCGCCGGCGTGGGTCGACATGTGCAAGCCGTCAGCAATAAGAGCCAACGAACCGAATAGCGCTCCGCCGACGATTTCCGCGATCATCATGATCGAGCAGAGCACGATAACAGCCCAGGTTCGGCGCTCTGCTTTATCGTGGTCCGGTCCCAAAAAGACGTGATCGTGCGCGCCGGGGTGGTCGATGGCGTGTTCTGTGGTCATGGCAGGATCTTCATTTGAGATAGGAGTGGACGACTTCGATAAGCTGATCCGCGGCATCCGCATTGAGCGCGCCCGGGTTCTTCTGGGGATCCACAAGATGCGTGCGGATATGGTCCTCGACCACTTCGGCCATAAATCCCGCCACAGCGCCGCGAATGCCGGCGATCATGTGCATTATGCGTTCGCATTCGGCTTCCTCGCCAAGTGCGCGCTCAATGGCCTCGACCTGACCTTTGATCCGACGGATCCGGGCGAGGAGCTTTTTCTTTTCCCTGACGGTGTGGCTCATTGCGACAATATAGCCTACCCCCCTATTCTAAGCAATCCCTTGGCACATCCTCCCTGGGGGGATACTATCGCGCTATGAAAGATCATGTTCACGGAACACACGCCGGGATCGTCAGACGCCTCAAGCGCGCCGAAGGTCATCTTCACAAGGTGATCGAGATGTTCTCGGACGGCCGCCCCTGTCTCGACCTGGCGCAGCAGCTTCATGCCGTCGAGAGGGCGATTGGCGAGGCTAAGAAGACACTGATCCACGATCATGTCGACCACTGCCTCGATACTGCGACCAGCAGCGGACGAGCCAGATCGACGGAACATGTGCTCGCCGAATTCAAGGCGATCTCACGATACCTTTGAGGGATTGCGTCACGCTTTTCTGAACTCTTTCATCAGGCATCGCATGGCCGTTCGTCCCCTCATCGTAGCGTTCGCCGCAGGCGTCTTGGTCGCCATTGGCGCCTTCTCGATCCAGCGCGTGATAGGTGTCGGCGTCCCGGCCGCCGTCGCGCAGCGCGAAGCCCCGCCGAAGGGCCCCGAAACTAAGACCGCGATCGTGGCCATGGACGACGAGCGGATAAAGCTTGCCCGGATCGAACAGCAAACCGTCGGGCCCGCCACGATCGCAAAGCGCCTCGGGGTGTCCGGGACCATCGTACCCGATGCCGCGCGGGTGGCCCATGTCTCAGTCAAACTCTCCGGCACGGTCGCTGAATTACGCAAGAACATAGGCGACGACGTCGTGAAGGACGAAGTCATAGCCGTTCTGGAGAGTCGTGAAGTGGCCGACGCCAAGAGCGACTATCTCGCCGCCCGCCTGTCGAACGAACTGCAGCAGGATCTGACCGCGCGGGATAAGTCGCTGTGGGATGGCCGCGCCGTTCCCGAACAGCAGTACATTAAATCGCGCAACGCCGCGGCGCAGACCGCGATGCGATTCGGAATTGCGCGCCAAAAACTGCTGGCGTTGGGCGTTCGTGACGACGAGATCACCGCGCTTCCGCAGGCTCCGGACGCATCCCTGCGCAGCCAGAACGTCCGCGCCCCCATCTCCGGACGGGTCGCCGAACGCAAGGTCGAACTCGGGACGGCCGTCGGGCGCGACAACCTAGAGACCGAACTTTTCGTCATCGTGGATCTCGCCCACGTCTGGGTCGAGGTCTCGGTATCATCGCCTGACTTGCCGATGGTCCGGGAAGGACAAACCGTCGCCGTGACGTTGCGGGGCTTTCCGGACGCGACGACCGGCAGGATCGTGTTCGTCAGCCCACTGCTCGACAAGGATACGCGGACGGCGCGCGTCGTCGCGGCGATCGAGAACGCCGACGGCCGCTGGCGGCCCGGATCGTTCGTCACCGCGGCGATCTTGATCGATGAACGCGCGGTCCCCGTCGTCGCGCCTTTAAGCGCCATCCAGACCGTTCAGGGCCGCAAGACCGTATTCGTCCGCACCAAGGACGGGTTCGAGAAGCGTGACGTCGTGCTCGGACAGCGCGACGGCCAATCCGTCGAGATCGCCTCGGGGCTCGCCGCCGGCGAAACCGTGGCGGTTTCGAACACGTTCTCGCTGAAGGCGGAACTGTCGAAGCCCGGCGACGAGGACTGATCCGATGATCGAGAGGATCGTCGACTTTTCGGTATGGCGCAGATGGCTTGTCCTGCTCGTCACACTGGTGGCCGCGGCGTCGGGTTTCTGGTCCCTCACGAAGCTCCCGATCGACGCCGTCCCCGACGTGACCAACGTCCAGGTCCAGGTGAACGCGACAGCGCCGGCGCTCACGCCGGTCGAGATCGAGAAGCAGGTCACAGTGGCGCTTGAGACCGCGCTTGCGGGAATTCCCGGACTGGAATCGACGCGCTCGTTTTCCCGGAATGGTTTCGCGCAGATCACCGCCGTGTTCGCCGACCGCACCAACATCTACTTCGCGCGGCAACTGGTGTCGGAGCGGCTCAATGACGCCAAGCCGAACCTTCCGCCGGGCGTGGACGTGAAGATGGGGCCGGTGTCGACGGGGCTCGGTGAGATCTACTGGTGGGCCGTCGAGTACGAAAAGCCCGGCACCACCGCGCCGCTGCGCGACGGGCAACCGGGATGGCAGACCGACGGCACGTATCTGACGCCGGAGGACGAACGTCTGACCGATGATTTTCAGCGCACGGTCTATCTGCGCACTGTCCAGGACTGGATCATCCGGCCCCAGATGAAGACGGTGCCCGGCGTCGCTGGCGCCGACGCGATCGGCGGCTTCGTGAAGCAGTTCCAGGTCCAGCCCGATCCAACAAAACTAGTCGCCTACGGCCTTTCGTTCGGACAGGTGATCGCCGCCATCGAAGCCAACAACGTCAGCCGCGGTGCCAACTACATCGAGCAGAACGGCGAAGGCTACGTCGTCCGCGCCGCCGGCCGCGTCGAGAACATGGAGGACATCTCAAACATCGTGGTGACCACTCGGGGCGGCTTTCCCGTCCGCGTCAAGGACATTGCCGAGGTTGCTATCGGGCGTGAACTACGCACCGGTAGCGCCAGCGTGAACGGGCGCGAGGTAGTGCTCGGGACCGCGCTGATGCTGATCGGCGGCAATAGCCGAACGGTTGCCGCCGCCGCCGACGCCCGGATCAAGGAGATCGGCCGGACCCTGCCGCCGGCCATTTACGCGCATACCGTGCTGAACCGCACCCAGTTGGTTGATGCGACCATCCACACGGTAGCCAGCAACCTGGCCGAGGGGGCGCTGCTCGTCGTCGCCGTGCTCTTCCTGCTGCTCGGTAACCTGCGCGCTGCCGTTGTCCCGGCCTGCGGGATCCCCGTGACGATGCTGGTGACCGCCACCGGGAGGCTGGCGGGACGAATCAGCGCCAACCTCATGAGCCTGGGCGCGCTGGACTTCGGCCTGATCGTCGACGGTGCCGTCATCATCGCGGAGAACAGTCTGCGCCATCTGGCGGAACGGCAGCGTGAACTGGGGCGCGGCCTGTCGCTCGAGGAGCGGCTGTCGACGGTGACCGCATCGACGTCCGAGATGATCCGTCCGACCGTCTACGGACAGATTATCATCATTCTGGTGTACGTACCCCTGCTCGCCTTCACCGGGGTTGAAGGCAAGACGTTCGAACCGATGGCGCTGACGGTGATGATCGCGCTGGCGACGGCGTTCGTCGTTTCCCTCACATTCGTTCCCGCCGCTATCGCAATTACTCTCACGAAGCCCGTGCGCGAGGACGAGAACGTGGTCGTGCGCCAGCTGAAGTCGGGTTACGCGCCGCTGCTGCGTATGGCGATTGCAAGACCGCTCCCGGTGATGCTGGGCGCCGCGCTACTGTTCGTCTGCGCGATCCTTCTCTTCGGCCGACTCGGTCAGGAATTCACGCCGACACTCGACGAGAAGAACATCGTCATGGAGGTCAAACGCGTGCCGAGCACGTCACTGGCGCAGTCGCAGCGGATGCAGCTTCTGATCGAGCAGCAGATAAGCCAGTTTCCCGAGGTGGCGTTCGTCTTCTCTCGGACCGGTACGCCCGATCTCGCTGCGGACCCGATGCCGCCCAATGCCTCTGATACCTACATAATCGTCAAGCCGCAGAAGGAATGGCCTGACCCCGGCATGCCGAAGGACGACCTCATCAAGCGGATCGAGGCTGAAACTACCAAACTGCCGGGTAACAAGGTTGGCTTTTCGCAACCGATCGAGATGCGCTTTAACGAACTGATCGCCGGCGTGCGAGAAGACCTCGCCGTGAAGGTGTTCGGCGACGATTTCGCCGAGATGCAGAGGACCGCAAGCCGGATTGCCGACGTGCTGCGGAAAGTCGACGGCGCCGAGAGTGTTAAGGTCGAGGAGACCGCGGGACTGCCGTTCCTAGAAATCAGGATTGACAAGGCCGAGATCGCCCGGCGGGGCCTCAGCCTCGCATCCGTCCAGGACCTGATCGAGACGGCCGTGGGCGGACGCTCGGCCGGCCTCGTCTTCGAGGGGGACCGCAGGTTCCAGATCGCGGTTCGCCTCAACGACGCGCTGCGCAATGACATCTCGGCTCTGGAGAATCTTCCCGTACCGCTTCCGCACGGAAATTCGAACGCCCCGGCGGCTTCGGTCCCGCTGCGGACGCTTGCTTCCTTCGAGCAGACCGAAGGCGCGAACCAGATCAGCCGCGAGAACGGTAAGCGCCGGGTTGTCGCTACCGCCGAAGTGCGCGGTCGTGACATCGGCTCGCTGGTCGCGGACGCGCAGGCCAAAGTGGAGGCGCAGGTCAAGCTCCCGCCGGGCAGCTTCCTGACGTGGGGCGGACAGTTCGAGAATTTCTCCGTCGCACGCCAGCGGCTGATGATCGTCGTGCCGGGCTGCTTCCTGCTGATTTATCTGCTGCTTTTCGGTGCCTTGGGTTCACCGCGCGACGCGCTGCTCGTCTTCAGCGCCGTGCCGCTTGCGCTGACAGGCGGGATCGCGGCGCTTTGGCTGCGCGGCATGCCATTCTCAATCTCGGCCGCGGTCGGATTCATCGCGTTGTCGGGCGTCGCCGTCCTGAACGGCCTGGTGATGCTGACGCAGATCCGCAAGTTGGTCGAGGAAGGCGCCGAGCCCAAGACCGCGATCCGGGAAGGCGCGATGACGCGCTTCCGTCCCGTCGTCATGACCGCGCTCGTCGCCTCGCTCGGTTTCGTACCGATGGCGCTCGCGACGGGCACCGGAGCCGAGGTCCAAAAGCCCCTCGCAACCGTCGTCATCGGCGGCCTGGTCACCGCCACCCTGCTCACTCTCCTGGTTCTGCCCGCGTTGTATTCGCGCTTCTCCGGAACGCGCAGTGGGGTGCTGCGCGACCGCGACGCCGCGAAGTTCCGCCCGAATCGGGCGGCGGAATAACCGAAGGCGCTTCATGCTGTCAGTCCTCGCCAACCGCACCTACCGTCATCTGTTCTCCGCGCAGGTCATCGCGTTGATCGGGACCAGCATGATGACGGTTGCACTCGGGCTGCTGGCGTTCAAGATCGCCGGCGACAAGGCGGGCGCCGTGCTCGGCACCGCGCTCGCAATCAAGACGCGCGAAGCTTTTTGATTGCATCGATCGGATCAAATCCGATCACCTCTGCAAGATCCAGAAATTCAATAACATCAATGCGCCGCTGGCCACTTTCGAATGTAGCCACAAAAGATTGATAGCGCCGCAATCGTTTTGCGAGCTGGGCTTGCGTCAAACCCGATTTCTTCCGCTGCTCAATAAGCAGAGAGATCAGGGCTTTTTGCCGAGGAGATCGGAGCGTTCGTGGCATTTTCTGCCCCAGAGACAAGGGGGCAGACAAATAATCGGATTTACAGATTATCTAAAAATCAGATATTATAAGATTTGACAGTCGTCCTTGGCACCGTCCCCAATCGGGATCGTCTCAGAAGAGGCTTTCAGGCGGGATGACAAGCAGTTTTCGGTTCAAGAATTAATGTCTTCAGCTCTTCGCCGCTGCTTGCTCGGCGTTAAAGCTTTGTTTGTTTCGAGATGGCATCTAACGGCTCTAACATTCTATCGGGAGAGAAAGCTATTGAGCGACAACGCCGATCTTGAAAAGAAAGCCATCGAGGCGCTGCAGCAATATCGCAAAGCCCTCGGCACGGTTGAGAGCCTGGAAGAAGCGGAAGCATCAGCGCATCGGGCGCTGACGGGGATGCTGCCCGATCTTGAACGCGCAATCGAAGACTGTGCACTATCGGTCAAAGACAATCTGTTTCAAACTGGCCTGGCGGCGGTCTCGCGATCGAACGAAACATGGGACGCCTTGAGCGAGGCTACGACATCATTGGAGGTAGCCCGCCAGGCTTTGGTCGCTCTGGAGCAGCAGCTGGGATATATTCCAGGCGTATCGAAGGTTGCGGCATATTCCAGGGGCATCGGGCACAATCCAAATAGCGGTTGACCGATTTCAAGCCCAGACCCGCGGTTGGCTACTTGCTGCGTTCGTCGCCTCGCGTATTACCGCGCTGGTCGGCATTGACGCCCTGCTCCGCGCCGCGCCGCCGGCTATCGGCAAGCTCCGAAAGCTCCTTCTTCAACTCATGCCGGCGGGTTTCGACCGCGGGCATGTCCTTGATGAACTGACGTATCTGTCGCGCGAGCGCGTCATCGCGCGCCGTGCCAGAGCGCTGCAGCTCGGCCGCGTAGTCGAGATATCGCTGCCGGATCGCGTCCTGACGTGACCGGATTCGGGCCTCCCAAGGTCGTTTGGTCGTCTTGTCGCCCCTCACCTCGCGGACAACTTCCTCCCGCGCCAGCCGATCGACTTCGGGCGTGACCTTTCGCTTGCGCAAGGCCAGCACCGCCCCGCGGTCGGCTTTTCGAATTCGTCCCCGGGTTCGTCGCGGTGTTGCCTCCGCCGCGATCCCGCGAAGCCGAAGCTCTCCGGCAAACCGTTCGCGCCAGGCCTGAAGGTCTGCCTTACGTGGGTTGAGACGCCGGCCGTCATGGCCCCAAGACTGAACGGTCAGATGGACGTGGGGGTGTTTGTCGTCGAGGTGCTGGACGAA
>VFSW01007070.1_pt1 | contig 16371 bp, 16 predicted proteins | sample 5358111 | NCBI WGS metagenome assembly VFSW01 (sample SAMN11554181, study PRJNA540505) | mine drainage metagenome | isolation source: sediment from site ElyBrook_90M | place: USA: Ely Copper Mine, Vershire, VT | collected 2017 | reverse complement strand
CGCGGGTTTTCGCACGTATGGCCACCTGCTGCGGCGCGGGGGGCGCCGGCGAAACCCCACAAAGTATCCGCTGCCTTTGCTGCCGGGCTAGGTCCCGGGCGACGGCGGCCAATGAACGCCGTCATCCTCCCCGAGGACCAGCGGCACATGGCGCGCGCGCTCGAACTCGCGTCCCGCGGCCTGTACACCACCGATCCCAATCCGCGCGTCGGCTGCGTGCTGGTGCGCGGCGGGCAGGTGATCGGGGAGGGCTGGCACGAGCGGGCCGGGGAAGGGCACGCGGAGGTGCGCGCGCGGGCCGCCGCCGGCGGGCGCGCCGCGGGCGCCACGGCCTACGTGACCCTGGAGCCGTGCAGCCACGTCGGCCGCACGCCGCCCTGCGCCGACGCGTTGCTCGAGGCGCGGGTCGCGCGCGTGGTGTGCGCGACCGTCGCTGCGAACCCCCGGGTGGCGGGCGCCGGCCTCGGGCGGCGGCGCGATGCCGGAATCGCGGTCACGGTCGGCGTGGGGGCGGCGCCCGCCCGCGAGCTGAATCCCGGCTTCTTCTCCCGTTTCGAGCGCCGCCGGCCGTACGTGCGCCTGAAGCTCGCCATGAGCCTCGACGGCCGCACGGCGCCGCCCGGCGGCGGACCGCAGTGGATCACGGGCGAGGCCGCGCGCGCCGACGTGCAGGCGCTGCGCGCGCGCAGCTCCGCGGTGCTCACCGGCGCCGGCACCGTGCGCAGCGACGACCCTCGACTCGACGTGCGGCTCGCCTACGGTCCCTGGGTGCGCCAGCCGTTGAGAGTGCTGCTCGATCCTGAGCTATCATGTGCGCCCGAATCGCGCCTGTTCGCGCGTCCCGGGGCGCTGGTGTTCGCCGCCGCGGACCATGACCGGCGGTTCGCGGGCCCGGCCGAGGTGGAGCGGGCGCCGCGCTCGGCGCACGGACTCGATCTCGGCGCGGTGCTCGACGCGCTCACCCGGCGCGAGGTCAACGAGCTGTTGGTCGAATGCGGAGCCCGCCTGGCGGCCTCGTTTCTCGAGGCGGGACTGGTCGATGAGCTGATCGCGTACGTTGCGCCGCGTTTCCTCGGCATGGATGCGGCGCCGCTCGCCGCGCTGTGCGGTGCCGATGCGGCGCGGCGCCTGCCGCGCTTCGCATTCCGCGACGTGCGGCGCATCGGCGAGGATCTGCGCCTGGTCTTGCAGCCTGAGAAGGATTGAGCATGTTCACGGGAATAGTCGTCAGCACCGGCCGCGTGGTCTCGAGCACCTCGCAGTCGGGCGATCTGCGCCTCGCGATCGACGCACCGGGCCTGGATGCGGCGCGGCTCGCGCTCGGCGACAGCGTGAGCGTGCAGGGCGCATGCCTGACCGTGACCCGCCGCAGCGCGAGCGTGTTCGAGGCCGACGTGTCCCGCGAGACGCTCTCGAAGACCACGCTCGGCTCGCTGGCCGCGGGGGCGCGCGTCAACCTCGAGCCGAGCCTGCGCGTCGGCGACGCGCTCGGCGGGCATTGGGTGATCGGGCACGTGGATGCGGTGGGCACGGTCGCCGCGGTGGCCGAGGACGCGCGCTCGTGGCGCGTCGAGTTCGAGATACCCGCGGAGCTCGCGCGCTTCGTCGCCCCCAAGGGCTCCGTCACGATCGACGGCGTCAGCCTAACCGTCAACGAGGTCGAAGGCCGGCGCTTCGGCGTGAACCTGATCCCGCACACCCGCGAGGCGACCACGCTCGGCGAACTCGCGGCCGGGGTGCGTGTGAACGTCGAGGTCGACATCGTCGCCCGCTATCTCGAGCGGCTCTCGACCCGGACCGTGGAGTGAGCGCGACATGTCGGGATTGAACAGCATCGACGAGATTCTCGAGGACCTGCGGGCCGGCAAGATGGCGGTCATCATGGACGACGAGGATCGCGAGAACGAGGGCGACCTGATCATGGCGGCCGAGCGCGCGCGGCCGCAGGACGTGAACTTCATGGCGCGCTACGGGCGCGGCCTGATCTGCCTGACGCTGACGCGCGACCGCTGCCGGCAGCTGCGCCTGCCGCTGATGGTCAGCGACACCGACAGTTCGCATCGGACCAACTTCACCCTGTCCATCGAAGCCGCCGAGGGCGTGACCACGGGGATCTCGGCGCACGACCGGGCGCACACCATCCGCACGGCGGTGGCGCCGCAGGCGCGCCCGGAGGACCTGCGCCAGCCCGGGCACATCTTCCCGCTGATGGCGCAGCCCGGCGGCGTGCTGACGCGCGCCGGACACACCGAGGCGGGCTGCGATCTCGCGCGCCTCGCCGGATTCTCGCCCGCCGCGGCGATCGTCGAGATCTTGAACGACGACGGCACCATGGCGCGCCGCCCGGACCTCGAGCGCTTTGCCGAACTGCACGGACTGAAGATCGGCACCATCGCCGACCTGATCCGCTATCGGCTGAAGAACGAGCGCTCGGTCGAACGCATCTACGAGCGCGACGTGCAGACCGAGTTCGGCGCCTTCCGCCTGAGCTGCTACGAGGACCACGTCAACAAGAACGTGCATCTCGCCCTGGTCAAGGGCGATCTGAACTCCGAGGTGCCGCCGCTGGTCCGGGTGCATCTGAACGACACCCTGCGCGACGTGGTGGGCGTGCGCAGCGAGCACCTCGGCTGGCCGCTGCAGGCGGCGATGCGGCGCGTGGCGGGCGAGGCGTCGGGGGTCGTGGTGATCCTGCGCACCGAGGTGAGTCCGCGCGAATTCATGGACGGCGTGCGCCAGCTCGACGCGCGTCCGACCGCCGCCCGAGGCGTCGGCGCGACGGTGGTGCGCACCTACGGCATCGGTGCGCAGATCCTGAAGGATCTCGGCCTGAAGCGCATGCGGGTCCTGAGCGCGCCGAAGCAGCTGCAGGGCCTGTCGGCCTACGATCTGGAAGTGACCGAGTACGTGGACGGCGGCGAGTGAGCCGGGCGATGAGATTCGACGATCCGATCATCGAGAACAGCTTTCGAGGAATGCATCGTGGCCAATGATCAACCCAAGATTATCGAAGGCGAACTGCTGGCGCGCGATCTGCGTTTCGCGTTCGTCGCGGCTCGTTTCAACGACCTGATCGTCGAGGCGCTGGTGCGCGGCGCGCTCGACGCGTTGAGGCGGCACGGCGCCACCGAGAAGCAGATCGAGATCGTGCGCGTTCCCGGTGCGTTCGACATCCCGATCGCGGCGCGCAAGCTCGCGCTGTCGCGCCGCTACGACGCTCTGGTGGCGCTCGGTGCCGTGGTCCGGGGCCAGACGCCGCACTTCGACTACGTGGCGGGCGAATGCGCCTCGGGGCTCGCGCGCATCGCGCTCGAATCGGGGATACCGGTGGCCTTCGGCGTGCTGACCACGGACACCATGGAGCAGGCGCTCGACCGGGCCGGCGGCAAGGCCGGCAACAAGGGCGCGGACGCGGCCCTGGCGGCCGTGGAGATGGCCAATCTGCTGCGGCGGATGGACACCTAGGGTCATGCGCGAAGGCGGCGAAGACCGGGGACGCGACCCTGGACATCGGGCGAGGAGTCTCGCGCGCCGGCTCGCGCTGCAGGCCTTCTACCAGATCCAGATCAATCCGCGGCCCCTCGCCGAGGTGCAACGGGAATTCGCCGCCGATCCGGAGGCCGAGGGCGCGGATCTCGAGTACTTCAACGAGCTGCTGGCCGGGGTGGCGGAGCGGCGCGAGGCGCTCGATGCGACGCTCGCGGGCTACAGCGACATTGCGCCGGATGCGCTCGACCCGGTCGAGCATGCGGTGCTCTGGCTCGGCCTGCACGAGTTGACGGACCATCCCGAACTGCCATACCGGGTCGCGCTCGCCGAGGCGGTGCAGCTCGCCCGCAAATTCGGCGGCACCGACGGGCACAAATTCGTCAATGCGGTCCTCGACCGGGCGGCGCGCGAGCTGCGTCCGCTCGAGTACGGACAATCCCTGCCGTAGCGCCGTGACCGGCGAGTTCGAATTGATCGACCGGTACTTCGCGCGTCCGCGGCCGGGCGGCGCCGGCCGCGGCGTGGTGCTCGGGATCGGCGACGATGCGGCGCTGCTCGAACTGCCGCCGGGGTGCGAACTGGTGGCGGCGGTGGATACGATCGTCGCGGACCGGCATTTCCTGCGCGACACCTCGCCGTACGCCATCGGGCATCGGGCCCTCGCGGTGAACCTCAGCGATCTGGCCGCCATGGGGGCGACGCCCGCCTGGGCGACGCTCGCACTGACCCTGCCCGCGGCGGACGATGCCTGGCTGTCCGGCTTTGCCGCGGGGCTGCTGGATCTGGCCGATGCGCACGGCGTGTCGCTGGTGGGCGGGGATACCACCGCCGGCCCGCTGACCATCAGCGTGCAGCTCCTCGGTCACGTGCCGCGCGGCACCGCACTGCGGCGCAGCGGCGGCCGGCCGGGGGATCTGCTGGCCGTCACCGGCACGCTCGGCGATGCGGGCGCGGGTCTTGCGCTCGCGACCGGCCGGCTGGCGGCCCCGCGCGACGAGCACACCAGGGAACTCATCCACCGCTTCGAGTACCCGGCCGCGCGCGTCGCATTCGGCCGCACGGCGCGCGGCATCGCGTCCGCCGCGATGGATATCTCCGACGGGCTGGCGGGCGATCTGCCGAAACTCGCCGCCGCGAGCGGCGTGGCCGCGCGGGTCGAGGTCGAGCGCTTGCCGCTGTCCCCGGCGCTGCGCAGCGTGGCGTCCGCGCAGCAGGCGCGCGACTGGGCGCTCGCGGCCGGCGATGACTACGAGCTGCTGCTGGCGGTGGCGCCGCCGCGCTGGGAGCAGCTTGCCGCGCTCGCGGCGGCGTCGAATCTGCGGCTCACCGCCATCGGCGAGCTGCGGCCGGGATCGGGCGTGGCATGGACGCTACACGGCGCGGCGTATGCCGCGCCGACGCAGGGCTTCGACCACTTTGGCGGTCCCTCGACCCAAATCACAGTTTGACGCCGGACATCCGCAGTATGCTGCGGCACATCGACATCTCGGCGACGCCTCGAGCGCGTTGGTACCTGTGAGCAACATTCGCCCCAATTCTCCCGCGAAGGCGCCCGGCGGGCGTCCGTCCCACCCCGAGAAGATCGGCAAGTACGCCATCATCAACGAGGTCGGCCGCGGCAGCACGGGCGTGGTGTATCTGTCGCACGATCCGTACTACGGCCGGGACGTGGCGATCAAGGTGTACAACATCGATGCGAGCGGCGACGAGAGCCGCAAGCGGATCGCCCGCAAGATGTTCCTGTCCGAGGCCCACATGGTGGGCATGCTGCAGCACCCGAACATCCTGCCGATCTACGATGCCGGCGAGGAGAACGGCCATTGCTACATCGTCACCGAGCACGTGCACGGTGCGCGTACGCTCGCGGCCTACTGCCGTCCGGACAATCTGCTGAGGATCGACGACGTCGTCGAGATCATCTACAAGGCGGCGCGCGCGCTGCACTACGCGCACAGCCGGGGCGTCATACACCGCGACATCAAGCCGAGCAACGTCATGCTGACGATCGACAGCGACGTACGCATCATCGATTTCGGCATCGCGCTGGTCGCGGACTCCGAGATCTCGCGGATCGAGGGCATCGCCGGCAGCCCCTCGTACATGTCGCCCGAGCAGGTCCAGTCGATCGAGCTGACCAACCGGTCGGATCTGTATTCCCTCGGCGCGGTGATGTACGAGCTGCTGACCGGCACCCGGCCGTTCCGCGCCGGCAACCTGCAGAAGCTGCTGCACCAAATCGTGTTCGCGACCCCGCCGCCGATCCACACGCTGCGTCCGGAGATTCCCGAGGAGCTCGAGAACGTGACCGCGATGGCGCTGCAGAAGGACCCCGAGAAGCGCTACAAGACGGGGCTCGATTTCGCGGCGGAGCTGACGCGCGTGCATCAGAAATTGCGCGCCCAGTACAATCGCATCGACCAGCAGGAGCAGTTCAGCCTGCTGCGCAAGCTGAAATTCTTCCACGATTTCTCGCACAGCGAGATCTGGGAGGTGCTGCGGGCGAGCAGCTGGCAGGACTACGCGGACGGCGAGGAGATCGTCAAGGAAGGCGAAATGGACGACCGCTTCTACATCATCGTGCAGGGGCGCGTCGGGGTGCATCGCCTCGGGCGCGCGCTCGGCTACCTGGAGACCGGCGACTGCTTCGGCGAGACCAGCTACGTGCGCGGCGCGAAGCGCACGGCCACCATCGCCGCCGCCGGCGCGGTCACGGTGATGAAGGTGAGCTCGACGCTGCTCGAACAGGTCTCGGCCGAGTGCCAGCTGCGCTTCAACCAGGTGTTCCTGCGCAGCATGATCGGGCGCCTGCAGAGCACGGAACGCAGCACCTGAGCCGGTCGCCAGACGGCGAGCGGCGGCCGGTCAGCCGGCCACGTCCGCCTGCGACCTGTGCGGCCGCCACCACGTCGCGATCTGGGTGAGCAGCGAGCCGTGGTCGAGGCCGGCATCGGCGAGGTTGTCCGCGCGCGAGCCGTGCTGTATGGGCTGGTCGGGCAGGCCGATGTGCAGCAGTGCGACGCGGCTGCCGAGCCGGGACAGGGTCTCGCCGACCGCGCTGCCGGCGCCGCCGGCCACCACGTTCTCCTCGAGCGTCACGACGTGGCGGTGCCTGGCGGCGATCCGCGCGATCAGCTCCTCGTCCAACGGCTTCACGAAGCGCATGTCGACCACCGTCGCGTCCAGCTCCGCGCCGATGAGCTCGGCCGCGGCGTGCATGCTGCCGAAGGCGAGCAGTGCCAGGCCTGAGCGTCCGTCGCGCGTGACCACCCCGCGGCCGAGCGGCACGGCCCGCATCTCCTGCTGGACCGGTGTTCCGGGCCCCGGGCCGCGCGGGTAGCGCACGGCGCAGGGGCCGTCGATGGTGGTCGCCGTGTAGAGCATCTGCCGGCAATCGTTCTCGTTGCTCGGCGTCATGACGACCATGTTGGGAATGCAGCGCAGGAAGCTCAGGTCGTACGCGCCTTGATGGGTGGCGCCGTCGCCGCCGACCAGTCCGGCGCGGTCGATGGCGAATACCACGGGGAGGTTTTGCAGCGCGACGTCGTGCACGAGCTGGTCGTAGCCGCGCTGCAGGAACGAGGAATAGATGGCGAGCACCGGCCTTGCGCCCTCGCAGGCCAGGCCCGCGGCGAAGGTGACCGCGTGCTGCTCGGCGATGCCGACGTCGAAATACCGCGACGGGTGGCGCTTCTCGAACTCCACCAGGCTCGAGCCCTCGCGCATCGCCGGCGTGACCGCGACGATGCGGGGATCGCGCGCCGCCATGTCGCAGATCCATTGTCCGAACACCTGGCTGTAGCTCGGCCCGGTGCTCTTGTCCTTGAATATGGTGGCGCTGGCCGGGTCGAACGGTCCGGGCCCGTGCCACTTGATCGGGTCGGCCTCGGCCGGGGCGTAGCCCTTGCCCTTGCGGGTCACCACGTGCAGCAGCTGCGGGCCCTTCAGGTCGCGCATGTTGTCGAGCGTGCCGAGCAGCGCGTTCAGATCGTGGCCGTCGATGGGGCCTATGTAGTTCAGCCCCATCTCCTCGAACACGGTGCCGGGCAGGATCATGCCCTTCATGTGCTCCTCCGAGCGGCGCGCCAGCTCCCAGACCGTGGGCATCTGCCGCAGGACCTTCTTGCCGCCCTCGCGCAAGGTGGCGTAGATCTTGCCCGATAGGAGCTTGGCGAAGTAGTTGGACATCGCGCCGACGTTGTTGGAGATCGACATGTCGTTGTCGTTCAGCACGACCAGCAGATCGACGTCGAGGCTGCCCGCGTGGTTCAGGGCCTCGAAGGCCATGCCGGCGGTCATCGCGCCGTCGCCGATCACCGCGACCACGCGGCGCTTTTCGCCGCGCGCGGCGGCGCCGATCGCCATGCCGAGCGCGGCGCTGATCGAGGTGCTCGAGTGCCCGACGCCGAAGGTGTCGAACTCGCTCTCCGATCGGCAGGGGAAGGGCGCGAGCCCGCCGTGCTGCTTGATGGTGCCCAGCCGGTCTCGGCGGCCGGTCAGCACCTTGTGCGGATAGGCCTGATGGCCGACGTCCCAGACCAGGCGGTCGTCCGGCGTGTCGAACACCGCGTGCAGGGCGACGGTCAGCTCGACCGTGCCCAAGCCCGCCGCGAAATGCCCGCCCATGCGGCTCACCGTGTGAATGAGGTAGCGGCGCAGTTCGTCGGCGACCGTGGGCAGCTCGGAGCGCGGCAGGGCCCGCAGGTCGGCCGGGCTGTCGATCTTCGACAACAGGGGAAAGTCTTCTGAGGTGCTCATGGGAGAGATCTCGGGAATCCGGCGCGATCCTCAGTCCGAGGACGAGACCCCCGGGTCGAAGTCCTCGGCGGCGGCCTCGCCGGACTTCTGCAGCAGGATCTGCACCTTTTGTTCGGCGTCCTTGAGGGCGCCCTGGCAGTTGCGGGTGAGCAGCACACCCCGTTCGAACAGGGCCAGGGACTCCTCGAGCGGCAGGTCGCCCCGCTCCAGGCGCTCGACCACCCCTTCGAGCTCCCGCATGGCGGTCTCGAAGTCCACGGGCTTGGCTTCTTTCTCGGCTTTTCGGGTCGACATCGGGTGGGTGCACGGTACACAGGCGCCGCGACCGGGTCAAATCACCGGGCCGTGAGGTCCGTCACGCCGGAATGGTCGCCGACCTGCCGGTTTTGAGTAGAATGCCGCCGAGGTCAGCCATGCGCGATTCCCGCCCATCCGTCCTTGCCCATTTCGCACTCGCCGCCGCCCTGGTGGCGCTGTGCGCATGCAGCCCCAAGCGAATTCCCCCGATGACCGTGAGCGAGCTGCTGGAGGATCGCGTCATGCTCGACGGGGTGCTGATGAAATGCGATGCGCGCCCGGCGCAGGCACGCGATGACCAGGAATGCCAGAACGCGCACGAGGCCATCGCGCGGCTGGTCAAGGATCCGGATCCCGACGTCGTGGCGCGGCGCACCGCCGCGTTCGAGCGGGCCCGCGAACAGCGCCGCCAGGCTCTGGACAAGATGCGTGCGCAGCAGGAGTCGCAGGCCAAGGTGGATGCCTACAGCCTGCCCGTGCTGCCGGTGAATCCGGCGGAGGCCGCCTCCGCGGCGGGCGCCCCGGGCGCTTCCGCGGCGCCGACCGATGCGCCGCCGGCCGATGGCGCGACGCAGCCGCCCGCCGGCGAGCCGGCCAAGCCCTGACCCGCCGCCCTGCGGACCACCGCGGCCGCCCCGCGGCTTGAATCCGGCGAGGCGCCGCCACACACTGCCGGGCATGAACTTCTTCGCAAAGAGCGCGCTCATGCCGAGCCGCGAACAGGCGCTGCCCGGACGATCCCAGGCGATGGCTCTGTCGGGGCGGCATTTCGTCAACGGCCACCCCATCGTGCCGCCGTTTCCCGCCGGCACGCAGCTCGCCCTGTTTGGGTTCGGATGCTTCTGGGGCGCGGAACGGACGATGTGGCGCACGCCCGGGGTGTATTCCACGGCGGTGGGCTACGCGGCCGGATTCACGCCCAATCCCTCCTACGAGGAGGTGTGCACCGGCCACACCGGGCACAACGAGGTGGTGCTGGTGGTGTTCCGCCCCGACGAGGTGGCCTATCAGGAGCTGTTGCGCGTGTTCTGGGAGTCGCACGATCCCACGCAGGGCATGCGTCAGGGCAACGATGCCGGCACGCAGTATCGCTCGGGCATCTACGTGTACGACGAGGCGCAACGGGGCGCCGCGGAGGCCTCGAAGGCCGCGTACCAGCGGGCGCTGGCGGCGCACGGCCACGGCACCATCACCACGGAGATCCTGCCGGTGCCGCCGTTCTACTACGCCGAGGAGTACCACCAGCAGTACCTCGCGAAGAATCCGAACGGGTACTGCGGGATCGGGGGGTGTGGAGTTCCCTTCAAGCTCGCGGAAGTTGGGGTGGGTGAGAAGGCGTGATAGCGGGTCTTCAGTTGGCTTCCATCAGAATGCCAATGGGCCAGCAAAGAGACCGGCGCATTTCCGCAGGGAAGCGCCGTGTCTTTTCCGTGCCGAGCTCTACCGGAAGTCCACCGTTGCTGCGGATCTAGGATAGTCCGCGGGCAAGGTGCTACTTGCCCGCAGCGAGTGCGCGAACGTCCGACGCGCGCAGCGCCTTACCGCCGATCGCCCAGTCGCCGCCCGAGAATTCGTTGATGCGAACCCAGGTGACGGGACGCATGCTCTCACCCTCGACTGCGACCATCGCTTCCGTGACCTTATCGATGAGCTCCTGCTTTTGTGCCGTCGTGAACACGTCTTTGATCACATCTATGGTAACCAGAGGCATATCGCGTCTCCTTCATGCGGGTTGTTCGGCTGCAGGCCATTCCTGGCGCTGATGACTGCAGCCTCGCATGCCCGGCGTCCGCGAGCTTGCAGATCTCATGGAGAAGATCTGGAATTTCTTGGGAGTTTGCTGCGGCAGGCGCTAATCTATTCCCATGATCTACCAGTTCGGCCCGTACGAGCTGGATATCGCCAAATTCGAGCTGCGTGCGGGCAAAACGCTCTGCGACCTCGAGCCGCAAGTTTTTGCGCTGCTCGCGTTGTTGGTCGAAAACCACGACCGCCTGGTCTCCAAGGAGGAGATCATCGAGAAGGTGTGGGACGGGCGTGTCGTCTCAGACGCGGCCGTGGCCAGTCGGGTGAAGTCCGCGCGTCACGCGCTTGGCGACGATGGCAAGTCACAGACTTTCATCAGGACGGTGCACCGGCAGGGATTCCGGTTCGTGGCGGATGTGCGAGCCACACGCGGCACGGCAGCGCCTTCGGCTCAGGAGGCCGGTGGCGTCGTGCCGGCCGACCGGATCGGCGCTGCAAGCCCGTACCCCGGCCAAACATCCCGACCATCGCTCGCGGTACTTCCGTTTCGCCTCATCGGCGGTGGCGGGCGTTACGCGGCGCTCGCCTTCGCTTTGCCCGCCGAGCTGATTACCGAATTGTCCCGCCTACGCTGGCTGTTCGTAACGGCCCGCGGGTCGTCGTTCCGTCTCAGCGCGTCGGATACCGAAGTCTGCGACATCGGCCGCCTGCTGCGCGTGCGCTACTGCCTGTGGGGCACGATCGAGGTGTCGGATCGACGCCTGTCGATCGCGGTCGAGCTCGTGGACACCCTGGATGGGGGCATCGTTTGGGCCGAGCGGTTCTCGGGGCTGATCGAGGACGTGCACAAGATCCGTGAGGAGATCCGGCTGCAGGTCCTCACGGCGCTCGAGATCCGAATACCGGCCCACGAGGCGGCCCTGGCGCGCCTCGGCTCGACGGAAAATCTCGACGCGTGGTCAGCCTATCATCTGGCCCTGCAGCATATGTACCGGTTCAATCGAGTCGATAATGCCGCCGCCTGCAGCCTGTTTCAGCGGGCGGCTTCCCTGGATCCATTGTTTGCACGCGCTTATGCCGGCCTGTCCTTCAGCCACTTCCAAGCGGCATTCATGCGGTACACGGACGACATTTCCGGGGAGACCGGCCGGGCACGGCGCTTCGCCGAGCGCGGGCTCGAACTCGATGCACTCGATCCGTTCGTCAACTTCACAATGGGTCGGACGTATTGGCTGGACGGGGACCTGGAGAGCAGCCTGGGATGGCTCGAGCGCGCGACGAGCATCAGTCCACACTATGCGCAGGGACTGTACGCACGCGCGTGGACCGAAGCCCTGTCGGCACGACCCCAGGAGGGGCGGATGCACGTCGATCTGGCGATGCGCCTGAGCCCGCTCGATCCGCTCCATTATGCGATGCTCGGGACGCGGGCCTTCACGCACATGGCCTTGGGCGAGGACGCGGACGCGGCGCACTGGGCCGAGCAGGCGGCACGTTCGCCCGGAGCCCACGTGTTGATCGCGATGATAGCGGCCGTGGCCCACGTGCTCACCGGTGATGCCGTGCGCGCCGGCCTATGGGCCGCGAGCGTGCGCGACCGGAATGCGGCAATGAGCCGTGACCACTTCTGCTGCGCGTTTCCAATGAAGTCGGATGCAATGCGTGTGCGCGTGCTCCGGGCGTTGGCACAATTGGGGTTTTGACGGGGCGACATCGGGACGTTTCCGGTCGAGAGACAGACGGCCGGAAGCACGGTGGCGCTTTTCAGATCTCTGCAACCGAATCCAGGAGAGCCCGGCATGCTGAGCACGCAGATTTGCGCCTTCGGGCGGCCCGACCAGGTGATCGAGTTGAGCGAGCAGCCGGATCCCGGCGAGCCGGGGCCCGGCGAGGCGATCGTCGACGCGGAGCTGTTCCCGATCAATCCGGCCGACCTGCTCACCCTGGAGGGCGCCTACGGCGCCGCGCGGCCCCCATTGCCGTTGACCCCGGGCACCGAGGGCGTCGGGCGCGTCGCCCGGGTGGGCGCCGGCGTGAGCCACGTGAAGGCCGGCGACCGGGTGCTGCTGCCCGGGCCCGGAACCTGGCGTGCGCGGTTCAAGGCGCCGGCGAACGTGCTGTTCGCGCTGCCGGCGCAGGTCGACCCGCGGCAACTCGCGATGCTGCGCGTGAATCCGCCGACGGCCTACCTGATGCTGCACGATTTCGTGCTGCCGCATCCCGGGCACTGGGTGATCCAGAACGCGGCCAACTCGGCGGTCGGTCATTGCCTGATTCGCTTGGCGCGCGCGGCCGGCTTGAGGAGCGTGAACGTGGTGCGGCGACCCGAGCTGGCCGCGCCGCTGCGCGCGTTCGGCGCCGATGAAGTGCTCGTGGATGGCCCGGATCTCGACCGGCGCGTGCGTGCCGCGATCGATGGCGGTGCGCTGCCGCTTGCGATTGACGCGGTCGGCGGCAGCGGGACGCAGCGTCTGGCGCGCTGCCTGGACGACGGCGGGACGGCCGTGAACTACGGCGTGCTGAGCGGCGAGTCGTGCGTGGTGGACGCGCGCGACACGGTGTTCCGCGACGTGCGGCTGCGCGGCTTCTGGCTGCGGCGCTGGTTCATGCAGACGCCGCCCGAGCGTGTCGCGGCGCTGTTCGGCGAGCTGGCGGCGAGGGTCGCCGACGGCACGCTCGCCGTGGACGTCGAGGCGGTCTATCCGATCCGCAGGATCAAGGAGGCGGTGGCGCACGCCGCGCGCGGCGGACGCTCGGGCAAGATATTGGTGTCATTCGCCGAGGGATAGCGGCCGCCCGTCTGCCCGGTGGCGGGCTCATGCCAGATCGAAACGATCCAGGTTCATCACCTTGCTCCAAGCCGCCACGAATTGGCGCACGAACTGCTGCCGGGAGTCGCTGCACGCGTACGCCTCGGCGAGGGCTCGCAGCTGGGAGTTCGAGCCGAAGACCAGATCGACGACGGTGGCCGTCCACTTGAGCTCGCCGGTTGCCCGATCGCGCCCCTCGAACACGCCCTCGGAGGTGGCCGACTTCTGCCACGTCGTGCTCATGTCGAGCAGATTCACGAAGAAGTCATTGGTCAACGACCCGGGTCGCTTGGTGAAGACGCCGTGCGGGGACCGGCCGACGTTCGCGTTCAAGGCGCGCAGGCCGCCGATCAGAACCGTCATTTCAGGGGCGGTCAGCGTCAACAGCTGCGCTTTGTCCACCAGCCGTTCCACCGCCGATCCCTCGAGTCCCTTGCGGACGTAGTTGCGGAATCCGTCGGCGGTCGGCTCCAGCACGGCGAACGAATGCTCGTCGGTCTGTGCCTGCGAGGCGTCCGTGCGCCCTGGGGAGAACGGCACCGCCACGTCGTGACCGGCGTTCTTGGCAGCCGCCTCGACCGCCGCACAGCCGCCCAGGACGATCAGGTCGGCGAGCGATACCTGCTTGGCGCCCGACTGCGCGCCGTTGAAGTCCTTCTGGATCGCCGCCAGCTTCGGCAGGACCGTGGCCAGTTCAGCCGGCTGGTTGACCTCCCAAGTCTTCTGCGGCGCGAGGCGAATGCGCGCGCCGTTCGCGCCGCCGCGCTTGTCGCTGCCACGGAACGTCGCGGCGGAAGCCCAGGCCGTGGTGACCAGTTGGGAGATGGAAAGTCCGCAGTCGAGGAGCTTGGCCTTCAGGGCGGCGATGTCCTGCCCGTCGATCGGTCGGTGATCCGCTGCGGGAACGGGGTCCTGCCACAGCAGCTCTTCCTTCGGGACCAGCGGGCCGAGATAACGCGACCGGGGGCCCATGTCGCGATGCGTCAGCTTGAACCACGCGCGGGCGAAGGCGTCCGCGAATTGGTCCGGATTCTCGTGGAAGCGCCGCGAAATCTTCTCGTAAGCAGGGTCGAAGCGCAGGGCGAGGTCCGTGGTCAGCATGGCAGGCGCATGACGCTTGGAGCGGTCATGGGCATCCGGCACGGAACCCGCGCCCGCGCCGCCCTTCGGCCGCCACTGGTGCGCGCCGGCCGGGCTCTTCGTCAGTTCCCAGTCGTAACCGAACAGGTTCCAGAAGAAGTTGTTGCTCCATTTGGTCGGCGTGCTGGTCCAGGTGACTTCCAGGCCGCTGGAAATCGTGTCACCGCCATTGCCCGTGCCCAGACGGCTCTTCCAACCAAGGCCTTGTTCCTCGATGCCGGCAGCTTCGGGCTCGGGTCCCACCAGCGCGGCATCGCCGGCACCATGGGTCTTTCCGAAGGTGTGGCCGCCGGCGATGAGTGCGACGGTCTCTTCGTCGTTCATGGCCATGCGCGCGAATGTCTCGCGAATGTCGCGCGCCGCAGCGATCGGATCCGGGTTGCCGTTCGGGCCCTCCGGATTGACGTAAATCAGGCCCATCTGCACGGCGCCGAGCGGATTCTCGAGATCCCGGTCGCCGGAATAGCGCTGGTCATCCAGCCACTTGCTCTCCGAGCCCCAGTAGACGTCCTCCTCGGGTTCCCAGATGTCCTCGCGCCCGCCGGCGAAGCCGAACGTCTTGAATCCCATCGATTCCAGAGCGACGTTGCCCGCGAGGATCATCAGGTCGGCCCAGGAAATCCTCCGGCCGTACTTCTGCTTGATGGGCCAGAGCAGGCGGCGCGCCTTGTCGAGGTTGACGTTGTCCGGCCAGCTGTTCAGGGGGGCAAAACGCTGATTGCCGGTTCCTGCGCCGCCGCGGCCGTCGCCGACGCGGTAGGTGCCGGCGCTGTGCCACGCCATGCGAATGAACAACGGTCCGTAGTGGCCGAAGTCCGCCGGCCACCAGGCCTGTGAATCCGTCATCAAGGCACCGAGGTCCTCGACGACGGCATTCAGGTCGAGGCGCTTGAATTCCTGCGCGTAGTCGAACTCCGCGCCCATGGGGTCGGACTTGGAGGAGTGCTGCTGCAGGATATTCAGCTTCAGCTGATTGGGCCACCAGTGTGCGTTCGACGGGGCTCCAGCCAGCGTGTGATTGCGCGCGTCGCCCGAGAACGGGCATTTGGATTCGGTTGACATGATGCTCTCCTCGAGCTCTGCGACATTGACCAGCCATGCGCGAATCTAAAATACCGGTCACCCATGGGTCCAACAAATTGGATCAATTGGATGGATCGATGAGATCTATCGCCGCAGGGGCGCCAGCACCTGGTCCATGAAGTCCGCGTGGCGGACCACCCACGCGGCGCTCAAGTGGCCGGTATCGAGGTAAATGGGCGCACCGTCGCTCATCAGCCTGGCACAACGACCGCCGCGGCACATGCTGGCGTCGGGGTCCAGGACGCGCACGTGGATTCGGGCCGCCAATTTCAGCAACTCCTCGCGCAGCAGCCGCTGCGCAGCCGGGATCGCCGCCGCCGGGTCCGTCTGATCGGTCGCGATGGACCGGGTGAAATGATTGCGGGCGAGGAAGGAGTAGGGATCGAAACGGTGTCCCAGGGGATTGTCGAGCAGCAGAAACACCGTCTTGGTCGCGGCGAGCGTGGTGAGCAGGCGCTCGAGACCGTGCATGGCCAGCTGCGCGCCGGGGCCCGAACGGAACGAGTACTTTTGCCCGTCTTGCAGATAGTAGTATTCGTAGTCGTCCGAACTGACCTTCGGTCCGGTTTGCTGGATGAAATAGGTGTTCCACGCCGCGCCGATCACCACCGTCTTGACGTTCGGCCGAGTCGCCAGATCGAGGGCGGTTTCCCGGACGCGCGGGCACTCGCGATGGACCGGCGTGTCCTCGAAGACGCCGGGGATCGGCACGCAGCCGCCGCTCACGGCGAAGATCGCCGTGTTCGACGCGGACGAATCCCTGGCGAGCACACGGCCGAGCCGCGGGCTGTACTGCGCGACGTGCGAGTCGCCCAACAGCAGGGTGACGCTGTCGGGCACGCCGGCGAGTTCGAAGACGCCCGGGCGGATCTCACGGCTGTTGTCGCCGTCCTTGAGATATTCCCACACGTCGGGCTGCGACATCATGGCTTCGATGTCCCGATTCTTCACGGGCACCGACACGACGCGGTGATCGGCGAGTACGCCGGCGATGGCCACGACCGCAATGAGAGCGGCGAGCGCCGGGGTGCGCAATCACGGGCGGCCGGGG
>VFSW01007069.1_pt1 | contig 16373 bp, 18 predicted proteins | sample 5358111 | NCBI WGS metagenome assembly VFSW01 (sample SAMN11554181, study PRJNA540505) | mine drainage metagenome | isolation source: sediment from site ElyBrook_90M | place: USA: Ely Copper Mine, Vershire, VT | collected 2017 | reverse complement strand
CGCCTTTCTCGACGGCAGCGGCAAGCTTGTCGAGTTCGGCCACGGAGCTGTTGAGTTCCTGCCTGGCGTTGCCGGTGGCGCGACGGGCTTCCACACGCATGTAGCCGGTCGCCTTGCGGATCTCGGTGGCCGTCGCCTTGTAGTCCTTCTTCGTGTAGGCCTCAACGGCGCTGCCGAAATGCCGTTGCGGCTGTTCGGACGCCGAAGTGGACGCCGCTTGCGCCGCGGCGGGCGCTTTCGTGGTCTGCGCGAACACCACACCGGAGAGTTGCGCGCTGGCGATCAGGACGGCGACCGCCAGGGACTTAAGGATGAGTTTCATAGATGTTCCTTGCAAAGTGAATTCAGATTGATCTTGTTCATGGCATGGTCCTTTTCATGTCGATCTATCGGGTTTGAACGTCGCGGTGTCGTCGTTGCCCGTGCGTCCATGCTTCGAACTTTAGGCCCCTGCCCGGCGGATGTAAGCGCCCGAAAGTCATGACTTTGATGTGCCGCAGGTCACGACCCGCAAGTGACTAAAGTTACTTGTGCTGCGCCTTCCATGCCCGTCAGCAGGTAAACTGGGCGGTGATTTGCGCCAAGGGGAATACAACATCGGGCACACCCCCTAAAACTCGCCATCAATTCCACTCAAAACACCGCCACCGATTCCCGAGTAAATACGACTACTTTCCTCAACAATAACTGACCAACACAGATCAATGTTTTTGCTTATAATTACGAAAATTTAATTTGCGCGAAAACACGTTATCAATCATTCGACATCAATTCTTTCCAAGCAGCGACGCCCCGGAACCAAGCTGAAGCTGGATCGGGTGTTGGTGGTGGACGACATGGCGCTCAACCGGGAAATTCTCATCATGCTTCTGGGGGATGCCGTCAGGCATATCGATGAAGCCGCTGACGGGTTGGCTGCTTTAACCCTGTTCAAGCAGCGCTACTACGATACCGTCTTGCTGGACATTCAAATGCCCGGACTCGACGGCTATGGCGTCATGAATGAATTGCGTATCTGGGAGCGGGCGCAGCGGTTGCCTCTGACCCCGGTGGTGGCGATCACCAGCAGCGATTTTGCGGAAGATGAACAACGCATCCTGGCCGCCGGCGCCAGCGCGTACCTGGTAAAACCGCTAAAGCGACAAGAACTGATGTCGGCATTGCAACTGCATTGCATCGTCGAACCAACCGCGCATCCGATGGCAAACTTGTTGCCGCGATTCTTTGCCAGTGCCTGGATCATGCTGGATGAGATGGCCGGATTGGAAGACCAGCACGCCATTTCGACCAAACTGCATCAACTGCGCGGCTTAATCTCCACTTACGGTTTCGTGGAGTTCGCGGAGCGTTTGAAGCAGATACATTCGAGCGTGCAACGGGGAGAAATGCCGTCACCTGCCGAGTTAGAGCGGTTGCGGCATGAGTTTCGTCACTTGGAAACAGTTTCGCGAAAGCAACCATGAACAAATCTTGTCCGGCTCACCAGGCGATCCTGCCGAACTTCGTGACCAATCGGGATGTTTTATTCTTTTGCCACGCCGACTTCAGTCGATGGCTTATTCGGGACAAGCAAAAGCTGACGACATAATACCCTTCGGTTTAAAGACGAAAAGCCGAGGGAAGCCCACAACATGGGATGAGGGAAGCCATGAAGATACGCGCGCCAATGATACTGTCTCTTGCCCTATTCCAGGCGCTAACCGCCTATGCGGATACCGACGCCGGAATGGAACAGTTGCTGTCACTAAGCATGGAAGATCTGATGCAGTCAAAAGTCAATATCTCCACCAATACCGAACAAGCGCTTTCCAAGGCGCCGTCCGTGGTCTCGGTTATCACGGCGGAAGACATCAAGGCCACCGGCGCGACCAACCTGACCGAGATTTTACAAAGCGTACCTAGCGTTTACATAAAGGACAACCTATTCGGATTCAGGCCACTGGTGGCCCTTCGCGGCGCCCAGCCCACCCAAACTCTGATTATGGTGAATGGCGCGCCCATCAGAGACCTGGTGTGGAACTCCGGCATTTTCTGGAAGGGGCTGGCGACGAGCATGATCGAACGGATCGAGATCATCCGTGGCCCCGGCTCCGCCCTGTTCGGCTCAAATGCCTCCGCTGGCGTGATCAATATCATCACCAAAACTGCGGGGAGGATCACGAAATCCGAAGCTGGCGTGCGAGCAGGCAATTTCGGCACGCAGGCGGGTTGGGTGCAGAGCGGAGGAAACTGGAACGGTTTCGATATCGGCTTTACGGCGGAACTGTCGCACACCGATGGCCACAACCCGTTCATTGCAGTGGATGGCCAAACCGCCCAGGACACCAAACCGGGCATCAATACCCACGTTTCCTACGCCCCCGGCTACGCCCACTACGGCTGGGACGGTACGGATATCCGCTTCTCCATGGCCAGAGACAACTTGCGCCTGCTAGCCGACTACATGGGCCACAGCAACGTCGAAACCGGACTGTCGGGAGGCGGTGTGCTGGACCCTCTGACCAAAGGGAGCGACAACCGATACAACATCGCACTGCTTTACAACAACAAGGAATTTGCCAAGGACTGGGGACTGAATGCGGAACTCCGTTCTTATCACATCGACTATACGTCCGGCGATGGATTTCAGGAAACGCCCCCTGGCTACACGGATGCTACCGGCACCTATCCAAACGGATTTATCAATCAGATGAGATCGGCTGAACGCGGGTTCGGCATTGAGGTTAGCGGCCTGTACACCGGGCTAAAGACACAGGCCATCCGCATTGGAGGAGGACACAGCTCGGAAGATTTGTACCTGGTCGAACAATTCATCAACAAGGGAACGGGGCCTGACGGAAGCCCAATTCTGACCACTAACCAGTTGGTTAGTGTCTCGGACTCGCCCTATGCCTTCGCACCGGAAAATACCCGTCAGATAGACTACCTGTTTCTCCAGGACGAATGGACCTTCGCGCTTGGCTGGGCACTGACCGCCGGGGCGCGTTATGACCATTATTCCGACTTCGGCGGTACCCTGAATCCGCGTCTGGCACTGGTCTGGCAGAGCACGGACCGGCTCACGACGAAGCTGATGTACGGTCAGGCGTTCCGGGCGCCTTCCTATCTGGAGCTTTATGCCCTGACTGCCGCCAACTTGCCCAATCCCAATCTCAAGCCGGAACAGTCCAACACCTGGGATACGTCATTTTCTTACCTGGCCTCGAGGAATTTGACGTTGGACATCGATTTTTACCGATTCGCACAGTCCAACCTCATTGCCCCCGATTCGGCTAACCAATTCCAGAATCTGGGCGGCAACACGTCTCGCGGCATTGAACTGGAGGCCAAGTGGCAGGCAACGCAGACGCTGAGGCTTTCCGGCAACCTCAGCAATCGTGAAGACAGCACTCCGTACAACACCATACCCAAACAAAAAGCCTACCTTCGCTCAGACTGGGCATTCATTCCCAATTGGAACTGGGACGTACAGGCCAACCGGATTGGCAAGCACTCGCTTCCCCCCGGCGACCCTCGTGCGCCAATGGGCGCGTATACGTTGGTGGATACCACGATTCGTTATTCCCTTCGTAAAGATTGGGAGTTTGCCAGTTCCATACGCAACCTGTTTGACGTGGATGCGAGGGAGGTCACCAGTGGTTCCCTCCCCGATAATCTGCCGCTGCCTGGGCGAAGTTTTTATGCAGAAATGAGTCACAAATTTTAGCCCATGTCAGGACGAATAGCGTCAGATGGAAAGGTTGATCGCATTGTACGATTGGAAACTGATTCGCATTCAATGCGGCGCACTTGGCCTGCCAAGCTGATGAGCCAACTTCTGATCAGCTTCATTGGCAATCGCCTCCTCGCCCAGACCCTCTTCCTTTTGGCCGCGCTGGTCTGCCCTATCCAGTCAGTCTCAGCAGAAAACATGCCGACCGAGCAATCGGTGCGTGCGGCGATGGTTTTCAATTTCCTCAAGTTCACCGAGTTCCCGCCTGAAAGCATCGCCAACGCACGGCAGATACGGATGTGCATCGCCGTCGGAGATACGCAGCAGGCGGATGCCCTGGCCTCGCTTTCCGGTCGCAAGGTAGGGGGCCGCGAACTGATCGTCGTCCGCCTCGCCTGGTGGGACGACGACTGCCAGGTGCTTTATGTCGATTCGCGCCAGCGCTGGAACGCGGCAGAAGAACAACACGTCTTTCTCCACACGCTCACGATCAGCGCCTATCCGGGTTTCGCGAGGGACGGCGGGATGATCGAAATCGCCTTGCAGGAGAACGGCACCCGATTTGACATCAACCTGACGAATAGCCGGCGCGCCGGCTTCCGCTTCACTCCCCAACTGTTGCGCCTGGCGCGCCATATTTATGAATAACCTGCCGCGCACCGGTTCAATCTTCGACCGTCGGTCGATCCGCTATCCGTTCGTCCGGTTGATCCTCGCGGTCACCATTTTGGGCATCGGCCTGGTGCTCCTCACTAACGCCATGCTCATGCTCAACAACCAGCGCACTAACATTCAGCGAACTTTGACAGCTGCCGCCAACGCGGTCGGCACTGCCGCCAGTGCGGCAGTCGTCTTCCACGATGCGAAGGCGGCGCGCGCGATTCTGAAGATGCTCGAGGCTTACCCGGAGATCAAGGCCGGAGCCCTCTATACGAACGAGGGCCATCGCCTCGCCAATTACGGCGACGTCAGGCTGCTGCCATCGGATGTACATGCTATCGGGGCATCCGCTTCGGATATCGCACCGCTGGCTTACACGGTTACCCTGCACCTTCCCATCGTCGTCGATGATTCTCCTGTCGGCACCGTCTACATTCAGGCGCGGCTCGACTCCTACTGGCACGCCTACATCGGCGATCTTGCGATTACCCTCCTCATCGCTCTCGGCATTGGGGTTTCAGCCTTGATCCTGGCTATGCGCTTTATCGACCGCATCATCCTGCCAGTCCGCCAACTGGCGGAAGCGGCGAACGACGCACGCCTGCAGCTGGATTTCAGCTCATGCGCGATCCCCACTGCAGACAACGATATCGGCGATCTGGTCGGCAGCTTCGACGCCTTGCTCACGGACAACGAGATCGGCGATCTGGTCGGCAACTTCAAGGCCCTGCTCGCGGAAGTCGACGCCGGCAGGAAATCGCTGCAAACCAATCAGGACGAACTGGAGCGTCTGGTGGCGAATCGCACCAATGCGCTTTCGCGTGCGAACAGCGAACTGGTCGTCGCCAAAGATGCCGCCGAGACCGCAACACGAGCCAAGAGCGATTTCCTCGCCAACATGAGCCACGAAATCCGCACGCCGATGAATGCGATCATCGGGATGACGCAACTGGCTCTGGCAACTGAATTGGCTCCCAAACAGCGCAATTATCTGGAAAAGGTCGATTCTGCCGCACAGGGCCTGCTCGGCATCATTAACGACATCCTCGACTTCTCCAAGATCGAAGCCGGCAAGATGGAAGTCGAACGCGTCGATTTCAGCCTTGAGCAAGTCATGGAAAATTTGTTTGGCCTCACTGCGAACAAGGCGCATGACAAGGGTCTGGAACTGCTGTTCGACATCGGGGACGATGTGCCCATTCATTTGCTCGGCGACGCGTTGCGTCTAGGACAAGTGTTGATCAATCTGGTCGATAACGCCATCAAGTTCACCGAGAAGGGAAGTGTCACTGTCGGTGTTCATTGTGTCGCTTCCGGATCGGACGTGGCGCATTTACGCTTCGATGTCACCGATACCGGGGTGGGTTTGAGCAAGGAACAGCAAGGGCGTTTGTTCAATGCCTTTACCCAGGCCGACAACTCGACCACCCGCAAATATGGCGGCACTGGCCTGGGTCTGGCTATCTGCAAGCGTCTGGTTGAAATGATGGGCGGCGAAATCAAGCTGGAGAGCACGCAGGGCGCCGGCAGCCGGTTCTTTTTCATCACCTGGTTCGGGGTGCAAGCCGGACAGAAGCAATGGCACACCACGACGGACGAGACGCATGAACCTTATCCTGAAAATCATCAGGCCGCAGGGAAATCCTTGCGCGGCGCTTATCTTCTATTGGTCGAGGATAATGCGATGAATCGGGAACTGGCGCTGGAAATTCTCGGCAACGCCGGAATCCGCGCCGATGTCGCCTGCAATGGCGCCGAGGCGGTGGAGATGGTCAGCCAGGGGAACTACGATGGCATTCTGATGGATTGCCAAATGCCGGTGATGGGAGGTTCCGATGCCGCCCGGAAAATTCGGGCCGATGGCCGCTTTGACGATTTGCCCATCATCGCCATGACCGCCGATGCCATGATCGGCGTTAGGGAAAGATTAATTGAAAGCGGCATGGACGATTACATCGCCAAGCCTATCAATGTCGGTCAATTTTTCTTGACGCTATCTCGCTGGATAAACCCACCCACACCCCAGGACAATTCAGCCCAGACAACGGATGACAAGCAACTTCCTGAAGAAAACGATGCGCCCAGACTGGCGGGGGTGGCCACTGATGAGGCGATGGAGTGCGTCAACGGCAATGCCTCGCTGTACCGCAAGATACTGGCCTTGTTCCGTGAGGGTCAAGCAGATGCCGTCGAACGTATCCATGAGGCATGCCGATCGGGTGACATTAAATCAGCCGCAATGCAAGCGCATACCCTGAAAGGGTCGGCAGGCAACGTCGGCGCTCTTGAGCTGGCCAAAGCGACCAAAGAACTGGAGTTGGCGCTCAAAAACGAACAAACCGATTTGGCTGGCGCGTTGCTGGAATCGGTGGGTGAGTTGCTGAACGCACTGCTCGCTGAAATTGACCGCGCCATGCCGCGCGGCGTAAGCGTGGAAGAAAAACGACCCGACCTTGATCTCGGCCCCATAAGCGAAGCCTCCGTGCCGTTGGCGGACAATTCGGATGGCCGACTAACCCAACAGCATATTCAAACAGTTCTGGTGGTGTACGACTCGCCAGAGAACGTCGATCTGATTTATGAGGCGATTGGGGCAGACTATCACTTCCAGGTCGCCACCCATGGCGAACAGGCGCTCATGATCGCCGCATCGGATGCCAAGCCGGATGTCATTCTGCTGGATGTCATGATGCCCGGCATGAGCGGCTATGAGGTATGCAAGGCGCTCAAGGAAAACCCTGCCACACAGAATATTCCGGTGATTTTCATTACCGCTATGGACGGATCCATGGAAGAGGAAAAAGGATTGGCGCTGGGCGCGGTTGACTACATCAGCAAGCCAATCAGCCCACCGATTGTCCGGGCAAGGGTGCGTAACCACCTTAACCTCAAGATAAAGGCGGATCTATTGGAATCGCAGGCATTTCTGGATGCGCTGACCAATATCCCCAACCGCCGCTGCTTCAACGAGGCATTGGAAAAGGAATGGATGCGCGCCTTGCGCTCCGCCACATCATTGGCGATCATAATGATGGATGTCGATCACTTCAAAGCGTTCAACGACCATAACGGACATGGGGCAGGCGACACCTGCCTGAAAATGATTGCTTCAGCCATAGCATCCGAAACCACCGCCCGTCCCGCCGATCTGATCGCGCGTTATGGGGGTGAGGAATTCATCGCCTTGTTGCCGGGAACCGATACCAACGGCGCTCACTTGCTGTCAGAGCGCTTGCGCGTCTGCGTACAGGCGCTGCAAGTCCCCCATGAATATTTTGGTGCATCGCAATGGGTGACCATCAGCGTCGGTTACGCCAGCGTTATCCCAGATCAGGACAATTCCGCCGCATATCTGATGAAAAAGGCGGATTCGATGCTCTACAAAGCCAAGGCAATGGGGCGCAATTGCGTGTGTGGCGCGCTGGTCGTCCAAGGCGACTCACCCGAGGGGGATCGGGCGTAAAAGGTTGCGAACCTGGTCACACCGGAGGCAGCTTCAGTGGACAGGTTAGTTCTGGCCGGCCTGGTTCACAAACGTCACCGGCCAATTCTGGACTTGCTGCCAAGTCTGCTGTACCGCAGGCGGCAGCTTGTCCATGTGCTTCAGGAAAAGCGCGAGCGTCCATATCTCCCTGTCGCTGAGGGTATACCCGAACGAGGGCATGCCGGTCAGACGAATGCCATGCTTGATCTTCCAGAACGAATCGCCCTCCGGGTCGTCCTCAACACCATCGGTCGCCAACTGCGGGGGCTTTTGATAAAGCCCTTTCGCTATCGGCGATGCCGACGCAATCCCCTTCGCTGAACCATGGCAAACGGCGCAGTTCCGTGCGAACAGATGAACGCCATTCATGAGATTCTGATCGGTCAGCGCCACCGGATTTTGACCCTTTGGCGCGTAGCGACCCAGTGTCGCGTCTAGCGAAGTGCTTGCCATCCATGTTTCCAGCCGACTGGGTTCTGCATCGGCATTGGCTGGAATAAGCCCACTTCGCACCAGCGCATAAGCGCCGATCAGAGCAACGGCAAGTGTTAATGCGACTCCTGAAACCAGACCTTTCAACATAAAACCTCCTCATTCAGCGGCAGAACGCCGCCGATATCCAGAAACACCGTCGCGATCGATCTTCTCACCGGTCAAGCCGCGACATCATGCGGATCGGCTTCCGGACCCATCGCCTCTTTGCTTGCAAGCGCCAGAGCCAGAGCCGTGGAAGGGTTCAGACTATCGACCATCGCACTCGGAATCAGGATCGTGGCCCCACGTTCCTTGGTGGTTTCGTAAATAATGTTCATGGCCCGAAGTTGAAGCGCTGCGGGGTGCCCGGCATAAATGTCGGCAGCCTCGACAAACTTTCCCGCAATGGCTGCTTCGGCGGACCCGAGAATCACCCGCGCCTGTTTCTCGCGCTCGGCCTGGGCCTGGCGAGACATGGCATCCTGCAATGCCTCCGGAATGGCGACATCGCGAATCTCCACCGAACTCACCGATATGCCCCAGGGTGCAGTTTTTCTACCGATCTCCGCCTTCAGTTGTTCGTCCGCATCCTTACGATCGGATAACAGCGCCGTCAACATCGAAGAACCGATCATCTCGCGGAGCGAGGTTTGCGCAACCCGGTCAATGGCCTCACGGTAGTCGGTGATCGCCAATGCCGCTTTCTCGGCATCATGCACATGCCAGAAAATGATCGCATCCACGTTGACGGGAACCGTGTCCCTGGTCAGGGCTTGTTCGGCGTTGAAGGCCGTGGTCTGGATCCGTTCGTCGATCACCGCGACCACGTTGTCGATAACCGGAATGATGACGAACATGCCCGGCCCCTTGACGCTTTGCAGTTTGCCCATTCTCAGAATGACGAACTTCTGCCAGGCATTGGCCATCTTCAGCGACACCGCGATGAGGGCTGCGGCAGCGAAGAACGGCAGTGCCAGAAAAGTATTCACCCATTGGCCGACGGCGAGGCCGACGAGAACGAGCACGGAAACCAGGAACGATGTGATTGGATTCATGTTCTTTTTCCTTGAGTTTGATTGCAGTTGTGGGAGCCGCCGCCCGAATTGGACACGCCGGTACGGCTTGCCCACGATCCATAACAATTATCGCCTTTTCCACGAAACGCTCTGTGCGCTGGCGTACATGGGACACGATTTAAGTCTAGGCCTAAATGAAAAATTTACAGCTCAACGACTTGCTGTTTATCAAAAAATATTAATCAGGTGCGTGAGACAACTGTAGCAAATGAACAGCTCCGCCAAGCGGTGATGGCCAATACTATTGAAAATTTCGAGCCGGTGTTTAACAAACAGCTGGAAAATATGTTTGTCGAGCGCATGGATGGAAATGAAGAAATTTTCGTTCGCCTGATGAATGATGAGACGTTTCGAAATATCGCCGCGAGCCATTTGATGAAAGCGGTTTATCAGCAAATAAAAAACCAGGACGCATCAAAAACAGGGGATGCGGTTTGATAAATCAATGACCGGCATACTATCCAAGACCAGAACACTTGATGCAGAAGGCTATGCGCGCTGGCGGGCTTGGATTACGTGACGCGCTAGCGATGGCGCGGTCAAGATAACAGTTTTGATGTTATTTAAATTATGTATTGCAAGCCATATGACTTTAAAGGCATACTATACCAATGAGCTGGGCCATTCTTTTTCACGACGACTTTGATGCCGAGATTCAGGAGCTGCCCCAGGCTCTCCAGGATGAATTGCTGGCACATGCCCTTTTGCTGCGCGAGTTTGGCCAAATCTTGCCAGGCCAACCGTAGATGGCCTCAAGGCTTCCAGACATGCCAACATGAAGGAGCTGCGCTTTAGCTGGGAAGGTGAGATTTGGCGCGTCGCTTTCGCATTCGACCCAAAACGCCAGGCCATTTTACTGGTGGGTGGCAACAAGGGCGGAGCGGATCAAAGGAGATTCTACAAACACTTGATCGCTATTGCTGATGCGCGGCTTGACCAGCACTTGGCCGCGCTGAAGGAAACAGGAAAGGAGCATAAACATGGCAAAAAACCTTGATCAAATCATGACCGACCTGCCCGCCGAACGCCGGACGAAGATCGAGGCGCGCGCCGCCGAATTGGCGACACTCAAAGATTTGCGCCAGGCTGTGGCACAGACGCAGGAAGAACTTGCCGCAGCCTTGGGTGTTGGTCAGGATACGATTTCGCGTCTGGAAAAGCGCAGCGACATGCTGCTTTCCACCCTGCGCCGCTATGTCGAGGCCATGGGCGGCAAGCTGGAATTGGTTGCAAAATTCCCTGATCGTCCACCCTTGGTAATAGATCACCTGGCTGGCGAGGCTTCGCCCCGCTTGGCCCACAAAGCACGTGGCTCATCACTAGCCAAGGCACATGCGTAAGTGGAAGATACGACTAAAATGGTGGACACGGGAACCGGTGACGTATTCCGCGATCTGGAGTATACCGATGCAGCGGAACGCAAGCTGCGCGTACAACTTGCCATGCGCGTGAACGAGATTATCAAGGACAAGCGCCTGACACAGACTACCACATCGGCACTGTTTGGCATCCCCCAGCCCCATGTTTCGGAACTCAAGCACTACAAGCTCAACCGCTTCTCCTCCGAACGCTTGCTGCACTTCATGACCCAGCTCGACCGCGATGTCGAAATCGTCATCCGCCCCCGTGACGTCACACACCCCACGGGCCAGGTGTCAGTGCTGTTCGCTATTTGAGGCAATAACCATTGCAAAGAATCTTACCAAAATCTTGGCAGACCTTCCCTTGAAACGTCGCCTGGAAATCCAGGCGCGCGCAGCGATGCTGGCCAAGGTCGCATCAGATCGGATCAAGTCCAATAGCATCGACAACTGACCAATGGCATTGTCCATCACTTGTGCCGTGATTCAGATGGAACTTGCTGGTCTGAAGTGACCAAGTTTATGAAACTGTGCCAAGGCAAGTCGAGCCGGTACAATTTGAGTGATGAATATGACCACGCTAACCCGACTCCATGTCGATATTGACGTGCGCGTACAAACCATCCGGGAGGATTGTTCCGACTGGCTGTGCGGGAAGGGCTGCGACAGTTGTTGCCGGCGGCTTGCCGATGTGCCCCAACTGACGGTAGCCGAATGGGACTTGCTGCGGGAGTGCCTGACAGATCTACCACCGGAACGACTCCAGGAAATCCGCAGTAACATGGCCGCCTTGACCGGCCAGCGGTCGCACCCCGTCACTTGCCCACTGCTGGACCTTTCTACCGGCTCCTGCCCTGTCTATGCCCAGCGTCCGGTGGCGTGCCGCACCTACGGCTTCTATGTGCAGCGCGGCCTGGGGCTTTATTGCCACGACATCGAATCCCGCGTAGACGATGGCGCCTTGATCGACGTGGTGTGGGGTAATCACGATGCCGTTGATCGCCGGCTCGCCGGCCTTGGCGAAATCCGCGCGTTGACCGATTGGTTCGAGCGTTGGGATAGTGGCAAATAAAACGGGTGAATTCGCCAACGTGGGCATAGTAATGATGGCCCCAGCACAGCCCACCCCGCTACGTTTACAGGTTCGGCAATTTTGGCGAGCATCCGGGCTGGCTCTGAAACTCCGGGTTAACTATGCCGTCAACGGCTATCCTCGATTCCCAGGGGGAAACGGTAAGACTGATAGTCCGCTTTCCGTCCTTGACCCCAAAGCTGTATGAACTTGACCGCGCCATGCCATAACGACCGGCAATTTTTTGCTCAAGCTCCTTGACTTCTTCCGCCGAAAGAAACGGGTCGAATTTCACGGTGATACTGCTGATGCGAAAATATTTTTCGGGCCGGATATTCCGATTGCCGGGGTCGGCAAGCAGGTAGATGACCCCTTGCGTGCCATTCCTGAATTTGACATCCCGCAAGTACACCGAGGCATCGGAAATGTTGCAAATGGGAAGCTTCTTGTAGCGGGCCGCCTTCCTTAACGCCTCGCCCATTTTCAACTCGGGATGGTCTGCATCTGATTCGCCCAGGCAAACATCTCCCAGACAATATTTTTTCGACAAGCCAAAACCAAGCGGTTCACCTGCCAGGGCGGCAGTTGTCCAACCAAGGGCAAGAACGATAATGAGGTATTTAAGCGGTTTCATGTTTTAGAACTTATTAACGAACAGCAGATGAAAACTGGCGACTTCGGGCATGGCGCGGCGATCCATCGTAAAGCAATGCAATTCGCGTAAGTCTAAGCTCAAGCACCGCGACGATCAAGCATGGCGAGGCTTCCGAAACAGTAAGGGGCGGGATATTCCCTGTCATTCCGAGCATGGCGAGGAATCTTTAAGATCCCTCACTTCGTTCGGGATGACAACAAACGCCGCAAGCGGCGGGGAATTTGACCCGGAGAGATTGAATCCTTGCGCCTTGCAGGCGTCCTGCTTGCCTCTTGTCGCAGGTTCGGGGGTAAAATGGGACATGTACTCATTCATCCGCTCCCTGTTTTTCAAGCTCGACGCCGAAACCGCCCACGGCCTCGGCATGCGCGCCATCAGGGATGCCCACCGGCTGGGCCTGCTGTGCCTGCTCGCGCCGCGCATCAAGGCCACGCCCCGCACCGTGATGGGGCTGACCTTCCCCAACCCGGTCGGTTTAGCGGCAGGGCTGGACAAGAACGGCGACTACATCGAGGCGCTAGGCGCGCTCGGCTTCGGCTTCATCGAAATCGGCACGGTCACGCCCCGACCCCAGCCCGGCAACCCCAAGCCGCGCCTGTTCCGGCTACCCAAGGCGGAGGCGATCATCAACCGCATGGGCTTTAACAACAAGGGGGTCGACTATCTGGTCAGCAGCGTCAAACGCAGCCGCTACAAGGGCATCCTCGGCATCAACATCGGCAAGAATTTCGACACGCCGATCGAAAAGGCCGTTGACGATTACCTGATCTGTTTGCGCAAGGTTTACCCCTACGCCAGCTACGTCACCGTCAATATTTCCTCGCCCAACACCAAGAACCTGCGCCAGCTGCAGCAGTCGGACGAGCTGGAAAACCTGCTTGCCGCACTCAAGGCAGAACAGAAGTCACTCGCCGAGCAACACGGCAAGTACGTGCCGCTGGCGCTCAAGATCGCTCCCGACCTCGACACCGAGCAGATCATCATGATCGCCGATCTGCTGCTCAAGTACCGGATCGATGGCGTGATTGCCACCAATACCACCATCGGCCGCGAAGGCGTGGAAGGCCTGCCGCACGCCGAGGAAACCGGCGGCCTCTCCGGTGCGCCGGTACGCAAGAAATCCAACGCGGTGATCAAGCAGCTCTCCATTGCCCTGCGAGGAAAAATCCCGATTATCGGGGTCGGCGGCATCATGAACGGGCTCGATGCCGCGGAAAAAATCCAGGTCGGCGCCAGTCTGGTGCAGTTCTATTCCGGCTTCATCTACCGCGGACCGGAACTGATCGCGGAAGCCGTGCGCGAGATCGAAAGCGCCGAATGCATGTCCTGCAAAGGGGTGTGATCCTGCCATGCTGATCGGCGTCCCCAGAGAAATCAAGAACCACGAATACCGCGTCGGCATCACCCCGGCCGGGGTGCGCGCCCTGACCGACGCCGGCCACGAGGTGCGGGTGGAAACCCGCGCCGGGGAGCGCATCGGCTTCGGCGACGATCTCTATCTGGCCGCCGGCGCCAGGATCGCCGACACGCCCGCTGATGCCTACGCCTGCCCGCTGGTCGTCAAGGTCAAGGAGCCTCAACCCGGCGAGATTCCTCTGCTGCGGGAAGAGCAGGTGCTGTTTACCTATCTGCATCTGGCCGCCGACCCGGCGCTGACCCGCAGTCTGCTGGAAAGTAAAATCGTCGCCATCGCCTACGAAACCGTCACCGATGCGGCAGGCGCCTTGCCCCTGCTCACGCCGATGTCGGAAGTGGCCGGGCGGATCGCCATCCAGGCCGGCGCCACCGCGCTACAGATGGCCAACGGGGGCCGCGGGGTGCTGCTCGGCGGCGTCCCCGGCGTAGCGCCCGGAAAGGTGCTGATCCTCGGCGCCGGCACGGTCGGCGCCCATGCCGCCAAGATGGCGCTGGGACTGGGTGCCGACGTCACCCTCATGGACATCAGCCTGCCGCGCCTGCGCCATCTCGACGACGTGTTCGGCGCCCGCCTCAAAACCCGCTATTCCGAAGCGCATGCGATCGAGGAACTGGCGTGCGAGGCCGACCTGATCGTCGGCGCGGTGCTGCTCCCCGGCAAGTGCGCGCCGAAACTGATCAGCCGCGCCCTCGTCCGACGGATGCAACCGGGCTCGGTGCTGGTGGATGTAGCGATCGACCAGGGCGGCTGCGCCGAAACCTCCCGCCCCACGACGCATTCCAGCCCCACTTACATCGAGGATGGCGTGGTGCATTACTGCGTTGCCAACATGCCCGCAGCCTGCGCGCGCACCGCCACCCAGGCGCTGACCAACGCCACCCTGCCCTACGTGCTCGCCCATGCCGGCAAGGGCTGGAAGGGGGCGCTGAAAGCAGATGCCGGCTTGCGCAACGGGCTCAACCTCCACCTTGGCCGGGTGACCCATGCCGGCCTGGCTGCCGATCTCGGCTATCCCTGCATTTCCCCGGAAACTGCACTAGACTGAACAAGGGCTATATCTCTATATCCTGAACCGATTGACCGGTTGCAAGTAGGGGATTTATTAGCCGATAATCCCCGTTGAATCAGGCTTTGAGGTTAGTAAAGTATGGGAAATTACCTGCTCATCATGATCAGCACCGTGCTGGTCAACAACGTCGTGCTGGTGAAGATACTCGGCATGTGCCCTTTCTTCGGCGTTTCGAAGAAAACCGACACGGCTATCGGCATGGGTGCGGCAACGATGTTCGTGATCACCGCCGGTTCCGGCATGAGCTACCTGGTGGACACCTATCTTCTGGCGCCCCACGGCCTTTCCTACCTGCGCACCCTGTCCTTCATCGTGGTGATTGCCTCCATCGTGCAATTCACCGAAATGTACATTCGCAAGGCCAGTCCGGAGATGTTCCAGCTGCTGGGCATTTACCTGCCCCTGATTACCACCAATTGCGCGGTGCTCGGCATTCCCCTGCTCAACGCGCAGGAGAACCACAATTTCATAGAATCGCTGCTGTATGGCTTTGGCGGCTCCCTGGGCTTCGCCATGGCGCTCACCCTGTTCGCCTCGATGCGCGAGCGTCTGGAGGGCTCCGCCATCCCGGCGCCATTCAAGGGGGCAGGCATCGCCATGGTCACCGGCAGCCTGTTGAGCCTCGCCTTCATGGGATTCTCCGGCCTGGTGAAATGACCTCTTCCCTTTTTCACTCCCGCGACCAGGCTTCGTCATGCTGATCCCCATACTCATCATGTTTGGCCTGGCCATCGTCCTGGGCATCATCCTGGGCATCGCCGCCATCAAGTTCCGGGTGGAAGGGAATCCGCTGATCGACAAGGTGGAGGCGGCATTACCCCAGACACAGTGCGGCCAATGCGGCTACCCCGGCTGCCGCCCCTACGCCGAGGCAGTCGCCGCCGGCCAGGCGCCGATCAACCTGTGCGTTCCCGGCGGCGAAGCGACCGGCAAGCAACTCGGCGAGTTGTTGGGCCTGGATTATCAACCTCCGGGGGAAGAAAGCGCCGGTCCCAAGCCCAGGATGGTCGCCTTCATCGACGAAGTCACCTGCATCGGCTGCACCGCCTGCATCAAGGCCTGCCCGGTGGATGCCATCGTCGGCGCGACCAAGCTGATGCATACCATTCTGGCCGACCCGTGCACCGGCTGCGAGCTGTGCGTGCCGGCCTGCCCGGTGGACTGCATCTCGATGATCCCGGTGCAGGAAAACGTCGCCACCTGGAAGTGGCGGTACCCGGTTTTTGAGTTGAAAAAAGCGGCATGAGAACACCCTACAAATTCCACGGCGGCGTGCATCCGCCCGAGCACAAGACGGAATCGAGCCGCCTGCCGATCGCCGCCGCGCCGCTCCCGCCGCGTTTGATCGTGCCGCTGCGCCAGCACAGCGGCACCCCGGCCCAGCCGAGGGTCC
>VFSW01007068.1_pt1 | contig 16373 bp, 14 predicted proteins | sample 5358111 | NCBI WGS metagenome assembly VFSW01 (sample SAMN11554181, study PRJNA540505) | mine drainage metagenome | isolation source: sediment from site ElyBrook_90M | place: USA: Ely Copper Mine, Vershire, VT | collected 2017 | reverse complement strand
TCGAGCACCGCGATCTTGCCGGCGCCGTCGAACGCGACGTTGAACTTGCGCGGCAATCCCGTCAGCGAGCGGTCGTTGAGAATGTGGTAGTGCCATTCGCGGGCGTATTCGCGGGTATCGATCAATTCCTGAGGGTCGATCCCGGCCGTCGGCGTGCCCGTGACGTTGCGAATGTTGTCGGCGCCCGAACCGCGCGAGCACAGCCCGAGATCCTGGATACCCTCGATCAGCGCGACGGCGTTCTTCGGCGGAATTTCACGGACCTGAAGATTGGCGCGGGTCGTGACATGGCAATACGGCCCGCACAGCCGTTCGGCAAGATCGGCCATCCCGGCGAACTGCCAGTGCTTCAGTACGCCGTTGGGGATACGCAGCCGGCACATGTAGGAGTCCTGTGCGGGGGCGACATAAAACAGGCCGTAATAGCGCCAGCGAAAATTGTCCGCCGGCGACGGCGGTGCATTGGTCTGCGCCTGTTGCTTCAACCGCGGATAGGCATCGAACGGATGCTCCTCGCGTTTGAATTTTTCCTGGTCTGCGAGCTTCTTGCCCGACGCGAGAACCCTGTCCTGCGCCTTGAAATGCGCGGCATCAGGTCCTACGGGCTCGGCGCTGGTCTTGCCCGCGGCGGCGCCGGCGAAGCCGCGCCCGACCCTGCTGATCTGCAGGCCTGTGGTGAATCCTTCGAGGTAGCGCTTCTGCTCTTCGTTGAAGTCGACTGAGAGAGTTTCCATTTTCATTGGGGGCAACGATGCCGTTATTCTGCAGGAACCTGGGGAGCCAGCGCCGGCATCGCGTGGCTCGTCGGCCTGAAGGTCGCGTAGAGGGCAAGGCCGGTGAAGGCAAAGCCGCCGATAAAATTTCCGAGCGTTACCGGAATTTGATTCCACGCCCACCACTCGTAGAGGCTGACCTTGGCGCCGAGCATCATGCCGGTCGGAATAATGAACATGTTGACGACCGCGTGCTCAAACCCGAGTGCGAAGAACATGAAGATTGGCATCCAGATCGCGACGATCTTTCCGATCGTCGAACTGCTCGTCATGGCCATCACGACGCCAAGACAGACCAGCCAATTGCAAAGGATGGCTTTGACGAAAACGCTGACCATTCCCGCCAGACCGATTGCCTCGTTGGCGACGGTCTTGGCTTCGGCGATGCTGACGATGCGCGCGGCAATGCCCGCGGGCTCGACCTTGCCCATATTGGTGAGCGCGATCGCAAGCAGGCCGCCATAGACGACGCTGCCGAGAAGGTTTCCGAGATACACCCACGACCAGTTCACGCCGATCGCACTCCAGGTGGCCTTGCCTTCGAGGCGCGCGAGCGGCAGCAAGCCGAAACTACCGGTCACGAGTTCCAGCCCGAGCAGCACGATGATGACGAGGCTGACGGGGAATATGATGGCGCCGACCAGCGGCTGTCCGGTCGTCATAGCGCCCGTAAAGGCAAGGCTCGTTGCGGCGCCCAGCAACGCACCCGAGAGCGCACCGCGGATCAGCAGGTCGGATGGCGCGAGTGCCAGTTTTTTCAAACTGACATCAATCATCGAGGCGACGACGTCGGCAGGTTTGGCGTAATCCATGTCGATGCTCCAGCTGCCACGCTCGGGCGTGGCCCAACGAGGAAAGGGCGTTCGATCGCTCGGAATTTCGGTTCGAAGGGCAGCGCCGTTTCGGAAATTTCTCGCGATCCGATCAGCCTCGTTGCTGCGGAAATCCATCTTGGACAACGGCCAGCTGACGACTATGGCGGCTGGCTTACACCCTCCTATTCAAATAGTGTGCCAGTGCAGCAAAATTATAAATTTATTGTAAAATCAAATGCTTATAACTTTTGCAAAGCAGCAATCTATCGGTGGGCGGTGCACCTTCGAAAGGCAGGAGCCTAAAGCATGGGCTGCAAATCACGCTGCCTAATATTTGATCTGGCGCTGGGGTTCAGGGAACCCGGTGGGAGACCTTGAACGAAGCCAGATACCCGGTCACATCCGCCGGATCGAAGGCCGGTCCGGCGAATGCTCCAACCGAGGCTGAGATAGCCGCGCCGCGGTCGACCTCTCCGCGCAGCCCCAAGGCTGTATCGTAGAGGTCTGGCCTGAAAACGGCCTCGGCGGTCGCGAGAGCCTCAGCGCTGATCGCCGTTTGCCCCCAGCGGACCATCTGCGCGTAAAGCCACGCCGCCTGGACAGGATCCGGCCGCGGCGCGTCCTCCCTCCCCACCAGCAAATAGCGGCTGCTTTCACGAATGGTTCCGTCGGGAGAAATCTTCAGGCGTCCCTCCAGCGTTCGCAGGATCACCTCCGCATCGACGCCGATGTGCTCCGGACGCGCCAGGATGCGCGTCACCTCGCCCCGATTTTCCGGCTGCTCGATGAATTCGGCCGCGCGAGAGGCGGCGCGCACCAGTGCCGCAACGAGTTCCGGATTCTTCTCGGACCAGCCCTGCCTGACGGCGAGCACCTTCTCGGCGGCGCGGACCAGAATGTCTGAGACGAAATGCAAAATCAGACCGACGCCGCGATCGACTGCGATCGAGTTCCAGGGAGCGCCGACGCAGAATGCGTCGATCTGGCCGCTCGCAATACTGTCCACCATGTAGGGCGGCGGCAGCACGACGAGACGAATGTCCTCGTCCGGGTCAACCCCGCCCGCGGCCATCCAGAACCGCAGCTGGTAATTGTGGGTCGAAAACGGAAACGTCATGCCGAAGGTCAACGGCTCGGCGCCACTCCTGCGCCGTCGGGCGACGACGCGCGCAAGCGCCAGCGCGGTCGCCATCGGATCGAAGCGGTCGCCATCGATCTCCGCCATGATCGCCGCATGCAGGGCCGGCGACACCGTGATCGCGTTGCCGTTGAGGCTCAGATTGAACGGCGCCACGATTGGAACCCTGACATGCCCGAGCCCCAGGCTTGATGCGATTGCAACCGGCGCCAGCAGGTGCGCGGCGTCGAACAGCCCGATGTTCAGCTTGTCGCGGACGTTCGACCATGACACCTCCCGCGCCAGGGTGACGTCCAGTCCCTCCGCCGCGGTGAATCCCTTGTCGACGGCGACAATCAGGGCGGCGGCATCGATCAGCGGAATGAACCCGATATGCAGCGGTTTGGTCATTTCAGCAACTCCGATGCCGTCAGGATCGATTGCGCGATTTCCCCGATCTTCTTCTTCTCGCGCATGGCCGTCGACCGCAGCAGGACATAGGCCTCATCTTCCGTCAGGCCCTTCAGCTTCATCAGGATGCCCTTTGCCCGGTCGATGACCTTGCGCTCCTCAAGCGCGGATTTGGTGCGGGCGAGCTCGTCCTGCAGTTTGGAGAAGGCGTTGAAGCGGGAAATACAGAGGTCGAGGATCGGCTTGAGGCGCTCCTTCTTCAGGCCGTCGACGATATAGGCGGAAACGCCGGCATCGACGGAAGCCTGGATCGAGGCGGCATCGCTCTGGTCGACGAACATCGCAATCGGCCGTCGAACGGCGCGGCTGACCTGGAACATCTGTTCCAGAATGTCGCGGCTGGGGTTTTCCAGATCGATCACGATGACATCGGGATCGAGCGCATAGATGCGGCTCAGCAAACTCTGCATTTCGCTGATGTGCACGACGTCGGTAAAGCCCGCCTCCCGCAATCCCTCCTGAAGGATCGCGGCACGGATCGGGCTTTCGTCGACGATCACAATCTTAGGAGACGACTCAGCAGCCATCGATCACCCGCGTTCCGGCGAGATACTGATAGCATACCGCAAGTCCGCTCAAAGCCTTGTAATTGGAAACAATTGGGATTAGCTCCTGCCCTTCAATCAGGAAAATTAAAGATGCAACAGGCCGCCGCGCCCAAGGTCAGTTTTGTTTCGCTGGGATGTCCCAAGGCATTGGTGGATTCCGAGCGCATCATTACCCGGCTGCGCGCGGAAGGCTATGAACTGGCGCGCAAGCACGATGGCGCCGATCTCGTCATCGTCAATACCTGCGGCTTTCTCGACAGCGCCAAGCAGGAATCGCTTGGCGCCATCGGCCAGGCGATGGCGGAGAACGGCAAGGTCATCGTCACCGGCTGCATGGGCGCGGAGCCTGCGCAGATCGAGGAAGCCTATCCCGGCGTGTTGTCGATCACGGGGCCCCAGCAATATGAAAGCGTGCTCGATGCGGTGCATCGCGCGCTGCCGCCGGCGCACAATCCGCATCTCGACCTGGTGCCGCCGCAGGGCATCAAGCTGACGCCGCGGCATTACGCGTATCTGAAGATTTCCGAAGGCTGCAACAACCGTTGCAGCTTCTGCATCATCCCGAAGCTGCGTGGCGATCTGGTGTCGCGCCCGGCCAACGACGTGCTGCGCGAGGCCGAGCGACTGGTCGGCGCGGGCGTGAAGGAATTGCTGGTCATTTCGCAGGACACCTCGGCCTATGGCGTGGACCTGCGATATGCATCGAGCCCATGGAAGGACCGCGAGGTCCGCGCCAGATTTTTCGAGTTGACCGAGACACTCGGTCAACTCGGCGCCTGGGTACGGCTGCAATATGTCTACCCCTACCCGCATGTCGATGAGGTCATCGGTCTGATGACCGACGGCAAGGTGCTGCCCTATCTCGATATCCCATTCCAGCATGCCAGCCCGGAGATCCTCAAAGCCATGAAGCGGCCGGCGGCACAGGAGAAAACGCTGGCGCGGATCCAGAAGTGGCGCGAGCAATGCCCCGATCTGACGCTGCGTTCCACCTTCATCGTCGGCTTTCCCGGGGAAACCGATTCAGATTTCGCCTATCTGCTCGACTGGCTCGGGGAAGCGGAGATCGACCGCGTCGGCTGCTTCAAATATGAACCGGTCGCGGGAGCCTCGTCGAACGCACTCGGCCATGCCGTGCCCGATGAGATCAAGCAGGAACGCTGGAACGCGCTTATGGCGCGGCAGCAAAAGATTTCCGCACGCCGGCTGAAGCGCATGGTCGGCACGCGCCAGCAGGTCATCATCGACGAAGTCGGCCCGACCGTTTCCAAAGGTCGCTCGAAGGCGGACGCGCCCGAGATCGACGGCGCGGTCTACGTTTCGAGCCGGCGGCCGCTGCGGGTCGGCGAAATCGTCACGGCGAAAATCGAACGATCGGACGAATACGACCTGCACGGCAGCGTCGCCGGATTCTGACGGCACTTGACGCCGCCCACCCCCCGGCTGTACGGGCCTGCACCATGATCTTCAACCGGGCACAACTCCGCGCCACCTGCCGTCGTCGCTCGCTCGACGATGAAGGGTCGCGCCGTGTCCGACGACAACGCTGAACAACCAGATCAGCAACGTTTTCGAGAAGGCCGCACCCTCAAAAGTGCGGCCTTCTTGCGTTTCGGCCTGCCTTTTCATCTCACCCCTCAGGGAGTTCGACATGACCAATGCCACGCATCCGTTCGACGCGCTGAAGGGGATCACGGTGCGCCCGCCGAACGTATTCGTGCGCGGCGAAGGTTCGTTTCTGTGGGATGACAATGGCAGGCGTTATCTCGACTTCATCCCCGACGCGTTGCGCTTTATGCCGGCGCTCAACGCCAGGCGCGAGGAGATCGCGCTCATGATCGGCTGCCTGGACGCGATCTTGACCAGGATGGGAGCGGCCCGGCGAGTGGCATAATGCAACATCTTTCCGGGATGGTGCGCCAGCACCAGCCCCGGAAGACGATCGCTAAACTACGGCTTCAAAATCGACGCGCCGGTCGTGGCCCGGCTTTCCAGGTCGATATGGGCCTTGGCCGCATCCTTCAGCGCGTAGGCGTGGTTGATCGGCACGTGCAGTTTGCCGTTGATCACGGCGGCGAACAAAGTGTCGGCACCCTCCAATAGTTCCGAGCGTTTGCCGATGTAGTCGTTGAGTTTCGGCCGGGTCGCAAACAGCGAGCCGTGATTGTTGAGTTCGGCAATCGAGAATGGCGGCACCGGCCCGGAAGCATTGCCGAAACTCACGAACAGCCCGCGCGGCTTCAAACAGGAGAGCGAGCCGGGAAACGTGGTCTTGCCGACGCCGTCATAGACCACGTCGCAGAGCTCGTTCCGGCTGATCTGTTTGACGCGTGCGACGAAATCCTCCTCGTTATAGAGGATGACGTGATCGCAGCCATTGGCCAGCGCGAGATCGGCCTTGGCCTTGGAGCCGACGGTGCCGATGACGTGCGCTCCCATCGCCTTCGCCCACTGGCAGGCGAGCAGACCGATGCCACCGGCGGCGGCGTGAATGAGCACCCGATGGTGCGTTTCGACCTTGAACGTCTTGTGCAGGAGATACCAGACGGTGAGCCCTTTGAGCATCAGGACCGCGCCCTGCTCGTAGGTGATGTGATCCGGCAGTTTGACCAGCTTTTCCGCGGGAATGTTGCGCTCGCCGGCATAGGCGCCGAGATTGAAATAATAGGCGACGCGGTCGCCGGGATGAAAATTGGTCACGCCGGGGCCGACGGCGAGAATTTCGCCCGCGGCTTCATTTCCGGTAATGAACGGCAGGCCGGGCGCCTTGTAGAGACCGGTGCGGTAATACACGTCGATGAAATTCAGGCCGATGGCGTGCTGGCGGATCCGAACCTCACCGGGTCCCGGCGCGGGCACATCGATGGCTTCATAGACCAGGGCTTCGGGGCCCCCTACCTTGTGCACCCGTACAGCCTTCGTCATCTCGATTTCTCCCTTGGCATTTCACGTGAGACCGAGCGAAGGCCATCGAGCACCCATTGTCAACTCGTTGGTCCGCACGAATTCCATGAAATCAATTAGTTAGCCGGATTTTTTGCGGTTGCGCCCGGCCAGGACGTTGAAGGCCTCGACAGCGGTCGAAAACGCAATGGCAAAATAGATGTAGCCGCGCGGGATATGAAATTTGAATCCGTCGGCGACGAGGGCCACGCCGATCAGTACCAAAAACGCCAGCGCCAGCATCTTGGTCGTCGGATGCTCCGACACGAATCTCGTGACCGGCCCCGCCGATACGTACATGATGATAATCGCAATGATGACTGCCGCGATCATGATCTCGAGATCCTGTGCCATGCCGATCGCGGTGATGATGGAATCCAGCGAGAACACCAAGTCGATGACGATGATCTGGATGATTACCCAGAAGAACGCGCCGGGCCTTGGCGCAGCATTGCTCGCCTCGTCGCGCGCTTCCACCTCGGCATGAATTTCGTGGGTCGCCTTCGCGATCAAAAATAGCCCGCCTCCGATCAGAATGATTTCGCGCAATGAAAAACCAATGTCCATCACGATGATGACGGGCCGCGTCAGGCCGATCAGCCACACCAGCAGACTGAGCAGGAGGATGCGGAATAGCAGCGCCAGCGCCAGCCCGATCTGCCGCGCGCGTTTCGCCTGCCGCTCGGGAATTCGCGAGACGATGACCGACAGGAAAATGACGTTATCGATGCCGAGAACGATTTCCAGTGCCGTCAGTGTCAGCAATGCCGCCCAGGATTCCGGGCTCGTCCACAGTTCGATCATGCGTTGAGCGACCTGACAAGCCGGAGTGCCGCGTCGCATCCCACGATATAGAAAGCGATCGCGCAAAGTGCTGCGGTGACACCCATGCTGACGTGGAAATCATTCGACAGCGCGACGACGACAAGCACTGTCCAGATGCCGATCAGCGACAGCGTTAGCCAGCGCAGACGCACGACCCGGATCGGGTGAAGAACGTGGAAGGGAACAAACGTCAGCACGATGAGAATGGCTATCCCAAGGCTCGACCACTTCGGCGGCAAATGCAGCAGGAAAAGATAGAATGCCGCGATGTTCCATAATCCGGGGAAACCGCGAAAATGATTGTCCGCGGCTTTCATGCGGCGATCCGAAAAATAGAGCGCGCCGGTGACGGCGATTCCCACGCCCAAAAGAGGCGCCGCCACCGGCAGCAAGAGGCCGCTGGCGGTGATCGCATAGGCGGGCACAAAGACGTAGGTAACGAAATCGACCACGAGGTCGAGCACCTCGCCGGACCAGTTCGGTTGCACGCGCTCGACATTCAGTCGTCGCGCCATCGGACCATCCACGGCATCGATCACGAGCGCAATCCCGAGCCACCAGAACATCGCGGCCCAGTGCTCGCGCACCGCTTCGAGCAGTGCGATCAGGGCGACACCAGCTCCCAATGCTGTGAAAATGTGCACGGAAAAGGCGGCCGCCCGCGCAAGCGGCGGTGCCGACAGTGGTTCCTGCTCGTTTGCCTGGTCCATTTGCGCTGCAGTGCTATCAGGAATCGCCTCGATTTGTACATCCGCGGCGGCCGCGCTGCGCCGCCCAATTCGGCGGAAACATGGGCGCGGCGGCGGGCTTGAAAATGCCGCAGGGAGCGTCAATTGTCCCGGTATGAACGATGCACCCGTCACATACGATGTGGTTGTGGTCGGCGGCGGGCCTGCGGGACTGGCTGCGGCGATTGCGCTGGCGCAAACCGGCGCCCGCACCGCCCTGATTGCCCGGCGATCGCCTTACGCCGACAATCGGACCACGGCGCTTCTGGGCGGTTCGGTCGATTTCTTGCAAGGACTGGAAGTCTGGCCGAGGTGCAAGGACGAGGCAGCCGAATTGCGCGTGATGCGCCTCGTCGATGATACCGGTCGTCTGATCCGCGCACCCGAGGTGCGCTTCTGCTGCGACGAAATCGGTCTCGACGTGTTCGGTTACAACATCGAGAACAGGCTCCTGGTGTCGGCGTTGGAAGAGCGCGCTGCAGCGCTTTCCAATCTGACCCGGTTCGACGATGAGGCTGCCGCGGTCAGCCCGCAAGAGGAGATGGTCGCGATCAGCCTGGGAAACGGCGGATCGTTGTCCGCGCGCCTTGCGGTCGGCGCGGACGGGCGGCATTCGCTTTGCCGCGAGGCCGCCGGCATCGCCGTCAACCGCCGCGAACTCGACCAGGCGGCGCTGACTTTCAACGTCAGCCATTCGCGACCCCATCGGAATATCTCGACCGAATTTCATACGCCACAGGGGCCATGCGTCTTTGTCCCCCTGCCGGGCGACCGGTCGAGCGTGGTGTGGGTATCCGCGCCCAAGGAGGCCGAACGGCTGATCGCGTTGAGCGACGAGGAGTTGTCGCAAGCGGCCGAAGCCCAATCGCATTCCATTCTGGGCCGTCTCAAGGTCGAACCGGGACGGCATATGTTTCGGCTGGCAATCGAGCAGCCCCGGGAGTTTGCGAGAGCCCGGATCGCCCTGGTCGGCGAGGCCGCGCATGTGGTGCCGCCGATCGGCGCGCAGGGCCTCAATATGGGACTGCGCGATGCGGCCGATATCGCCGACGTCGTGCGCGACGCCTTGGCGTCGGGCGAGGATCCCGGCGCGTCAGCGGTATTGAACCGCTACGCGTCGGCGCGGCGCGCCGACATCGCCAGCCGGACATTCGCGATCGATATCGCCAATCGTTCCTTGCTCAGCACACTGTTGCCGATGCAATCGCTGCGCGCGGCCGGTTTGCATCTGATCGGCGCGTTCGGACCGCTTCGCCGTCTCGCCATGCGCGAGGGACTGGCGCCATCCTGGCGAACGTCGCGGTTCAACCCGCCCGCTACGGAAACGCGAGCCGTCCGGTCTGAATGAACCACATCGCGGAGGTCAGCGTGATGACCGATGCGAAGGTTCCGATCAATACGGTGACCGAGGCGGGCTCAATCCAGGATTCATTCTGCCGGGCGATGACAAACACATTCAGCGCCGGCGGCAGCGACGCCATCAGGACGGCGGTGGCGGCCCATGGCTGCGGGAACGGCCCCAGCAGCAGCATCAGCCCGAACACGGCAAGCGGATGGACCAGGAGTTTCACTGCAACGACCACCGGCACTTCCCAGGGCACACGGCCGAACGGGCGTAGTGCCACCGTCACGCCGAGCACAAACAGCGCCGTTGGCGCTGCGGCGTTCTGCAGAAACAACAGCGTATTGTCGATCGCAACCGGCGGACGGATGTGCAGCGCCGCAGCGAGCGCCCCCGCGCAGGCCGACATGATCAGCGGATTGAGAACGATTTGCCGGACCAGGACGCCGAGCGTGTGCAGCCAATGACGGTCCTTGCCATCGGTCAGCGCGATCAACAGCGGCACGATCGAAAACAGGAAAATGCTGTCGCAGCAGAAGATCAAGGCGGTCGGCGCAGCGGCCCTGGCGCCGAGCACGGCCAGCGCCAACCCGGGACCCATATAGCCGATATTGCCGTAGCCGCCGGACAGCCCGGCCAGCGTCGCTTCGCGGAACGAGAGCCGACCCACCAGCCGGCCCGCGGACATGGCAAGGGCGAAGGCGATGGTCGTACCAAGAGTGGTCGCAATCAGGAATGGCGGGTTGTTGAGTTCTTCAAAGGGCGTTTTTGACATGATCCCGAACAGCAACGCCGGCAGCGAAACATAGAGCAGGAAGAAGTTCATCCACGCCAAACCCTGCTCTGGAAGTTGCTTGGCCTTGCCACAGGCGAACCCGATCAAGATCAACCCGAAATAGGGTAACGCGAGGTTGAGGATATCGACCATGGGGGATTTCTTTTCATTGTCGTTGGCCCCGGATCGGCACTCAATTCGGTACTTGGGACGGACCAGCCACCGCAAAGGTTAATTCAAGCGTTTGCCTCTAGCATCGGCCACAATCATGGTCTATTCGACGAGATATGATAAAAGCGCGGACCGCCAAATTTCAGATCGGGCAGATCGTCCGTCACCGGATTTTCTCTTTCCGGGGCGTGATTTTCGATATCGATCCGGAATTCAACAATACCGAAGAATGGTGGTTATCGATCCCCGAAGACGTCAGGCCGCACAAGGATCAGCCGTTCTATCACCTGCTCGCCGAGAACTCGGAATCCGAATACGTCGCCTATGTTTCCGAGCAGAACCTGTTGCCGGATGATTCCGGCGAGCCGATCCGACATTCCCAAGTCGCCGAGATCTTCGTGAAAGATAAGTCGGGCGGCTATCGACCGCGCAATCCGTCGCTGAACTAACGGTTGGTCTCACGCGCGGACCCATAATGCGCGCCCTCAACAGCAAAAAGGCGCTCGGTTCGAGCGCCTTTTTTTGTTCGTTTGCAAGTTTGTTCGTTTGCAAGTGCCTGAATATTACTTGGCGGCCGGATTGGCGGAGGCGGGCTGGTTGGCCTCAAGCTTCTTGCGCGCTTCTTCGGCACGTTTCTGAAGCTCTTCCTGCAGTTTCTTCTGGGTTTCCTCGAACACCTTCGGGTCGGTCGGAGGACCATCATACGCCTTGGCGAAATCGGCCAGCGGCAGCGGGAGCGTAATCGGCGCGTTGTTGGAGTTGATCGCCTGAATGACCAGATTCTGCCCCTTCTTCAAGTTCGCGAGCAGTTCCGGCGTTACTTCGTAATCCGACATGCAACCGTTCTGGAAGCAGATCACATAGGGGGCCTGCGCCGGAGGGTTGTTGTCGACGATGATGCGGGTGCCGTGAACCAGCAGCATGCCCAGCGGGAGCGTCACGCGAAGGATTTTCTTGGTCTCGCCTTCGGGCTCGATGATGACGGCCGCAATGACCGGCTGGCCGGACTCGATTCGGCCATCCTTGCCGGTAAAGCAAACCTGCTTGGCATTGGCATCCTGGCCCTTGAGGCAGAATTTGGTCCAGGGCGCGTAGATCAGTTGAACCTGCTGTTGATCCGTCGGCTGAGCCGGCTGAGCCGGCGGAGCCGCGGGCGGGGTCTGCTGCGCCGCCGGTGCGGGTGCCGCAGGAGCAGCCTTCGGCGCCGCCTTCGGGGCTGCCTTGGCCTTTGGCGCGGGTGCTGGAGCCGGCGCCTGGGCCCAAGCCTTCGGAGCCAGCAAGGTGGCAGTCAAAGCCGTAGCCGCCACCAAGGCGAAGACCCGCCCACGCGGCCAGACCGGCGCGGCCAAGATACGGAAATTCATTGCGGAAAACCCTTTCTGAACGGGAGCGCCCGAAACCGCCGCAGGCACCGACACCTAGCCGTCTGCGCGGCTGTCTCCTTGCCAATTGAGGCGGATGCGTGACAGCCCTTCCCCCTTGGTCAATTGCGAGCCTTCATACAGGCACGGGCGAAAAGATCAATTGCCGACCGGCATCTTTGGCGCATGTCACGGGCTGGACCCGGACCCCTGTGGTAAAAGGTATTAGTGAGCCATACCGAATCAAATCAGCGCGCCAGATTGCGGTTTCCGGGGCGCAGGTGCGTCAGCGCTTTGGTTTGCGGCCTGCTCGGCCTCGGGCTCTCGGTTGCGAGCGGCGTCAAGGGAGTTTCCGCCGGACAAAGCTACGCCATCGCCATGCATGGCGCGCCGGCGCTACCGGCTGATTTCACCCACATGCCCTACGCCAATCCGGACGCACCCAAGGGGGGCCGGCTGGTTCAGGGCTTGCTCGGGACGTTCGACAGCCTCAACCCCCTCATCGTCCGAGGTATAGCGGTGCAACAAATCAGGGGCTCTGTTGTCGAGAGCCTGATGGTCCGGGGCAATGACGAGGCCTTCACGCTGTATGGCCTGCTGGCCCAGAGCGTGGAGACCGACGACGCCAGAAGTTATGTCACGTTCCACCTCGATCCGAAGGCGCATTTTTCCGACGGGCAACAGGTCACGGCAGATGACGTTCTGTTTTCGTGGGCTTTGCTGCGTGACAAAGGGCGTCCGAACCATCGCCAATATTATTCCAAAGTCGCAAAGGCCGAAGCGCTCGACCGGTTAACGGTGCGTTTCGATTTTGGCGGCGTCCAGGATCGCGAACTGCCGTTGATCCTCGGCCTGATGCCGGTATTGCCCCGGCACGCCATCAATGTGGCGACCTTCGAGGAAACCTCGATGACGGCGCCGACCGGTTCCGGTCCCTACCGCGTCAGCGCGGTGAACCCGGGAGCGAGCGTCACCCTGACACGCAATCCTGACTATTGGGGCCGCGACCTCCCGGTCAACAAGGGCTTGTGGAATTTCGACGAGATCAGGCTCGACTTCTATCGCGAGGCCAGCGGCCAGTTCGAGGCGTTCAAGCGCGGCCTCTATGACTTCCGCGTCGAGACCGAACCGCTGCGCTGGCACGACGGATACGATTTTCCGGCCGCCCGCAGCGGCGAGGTGATCCGCGATACGATCAAGACCGGGATGCCGCAGCCGTCCGAATTCCTGGTCTTCAATACCCGGCGGCCGGTATTTTCCGACATCCGGGTGCGCCAGGCCTTGACGCTGCTGTTTGATTTCGAGTGGATCAACCGCAATTACTTCTTTGGCCTTTATGGCCGCTCGGCGAGCTTTTTCGCAGGCTCCGAACTCTCGGCCTATGGCCGGGCCGCCGACCAGCGCGAGCGCGAGCTTCTAGGACCCTTTGCATCGCAGATCCCGGCCGGCATTCTCGACGGCAGTTACCGCCTTCCAGTCTCTGACGGCTCGGGACACGATCGCGCCACGCTGCGCAACGCGCTGAATTTGCTCTTGCAGGCCGGTTACGATCTCGATGGCACGGTGTTGCGGCAGCGCTCGACCAAAGCGCCCCTCACCTTCGAAATTCTGGTAACCACCCGCGATCAGGAGCGCATTGCGCTGGCCTATGCGCGTGATCTCAAGCGCGCGGGCATTGAAGCATCGGTGCGTGCGGTGGACCCGGTTCAATTCGATCAGCGCCGTCTCGGCTTCGACTTCGACATGATCCAGAACCGCTGGGATCAATCGCTTTCGCCGGGCAACGAGCAGTATTTCTATTGGGGAAGCGAAGCCGCGGACAATCAGGGCACGCGAAACTATATGGGCGCCAAGGACCCCGCCATCGACGCGATGATAGCGGCCATGCTGGAGGCGCGGGATCGCAGAACCTTTGTCTCGGCGGTGCGCGCGCTCGACCGCGCGCTGATGTCGGGCTGTTACGCTATCCCGCTTTTTAACGTTCAGGAGCAATGGATCGCCCGCTGGAATCGGATAGAACGTCCTCGGGCCACCGCGTTGACGGGGTATCTTCCGGAGACCTGGTGGCAAAGGCCCCTGCCCCAACCCAAGTGACCCAACCCAAGTGATCCAGAAAAGTGATCCAGACCAACGTATCGCCCACGCTTGACGGATTGTTTCGCCGGATCCTGGCGCGGCAGCCGGACGCGCTGGCGTTGCTCGATCCGCTCAACAAGCAGCGCATCACAGGCACTGGGCAAAAACGGCTGACCTTCGCGCAGGCCGACCAGGCGATCTCGGCGCTGGCGGCCCATTTCATCGAAGCTGGTTTGCCGGCCAATTCCGTTATCGGAATCCAGTTGCCCAATACCGTCGAATTCGTGCTGGCGGTGCTTGCGGCACTTCGGGCCGGGTTGATTGTCGCCCTGCTTCCGCAACTCTGGCGGCAGGCGGAATTGACGACGGCGCTCAATCGCACCGGCGCGCGGGCGATCGTGACCACGAGCAAGATCGACGGCGTCAACCATGCCGACCTCGCCATGAACGCCGCGGCCGAAGCGTTCTCGATCCGCCACGTCTGCGGCTTCGGTGATGACTTGCCGGAAGGAATGGCGTCGCTCGACCATGCCTTGGCAAGCGGATCGGCGACCACGCGCGCCGTCACACAGGATGGCCGCAGGGCCGCGCTCATCTCATTCGACGTGACCTCCGACGGTTTTCGCGCGGTACCACGAACCCATCTCAATCTGATCGCCGGGGGGCTGGCAGTCTTCCTCGAAAGCCGCGTGCCTCAGGGGGCAAACCTGATGTCGGCATTCGCGCCTTCGTCATTCGCGGGGCTGACCTCATCGCTTCTCGTCTGGCTGCTGTCGGGTGGACGGCTGGCGCTGCATCACCCGTTTGACGGCGACGTCCTCGAACAGCAGATCACCGATGATGCCTGCGATACGCTGGTCGCGCCCGCACCGATGGCGCTGCGGCTGACCGAAATGGATCTGCCGGCGCGCCTGCCGACGCTGCAGAATGTGATCGGTCTGTGGCGCACGCCGGAACAGGTTGCATCGAGCGCGCTCTGGACCCCCGACCGGGCGAGGTTCACTGACGTTTATCTGTTGGGCGAGGTCGGTTTGTTCGGGGCCAGCCGCACCGGGGACGGCGCGCCTGCGCGCATCATGCCGGGGCCGCACGGCGCGCCACGCGACGTTCCGGGGACGTCAATCGCTGGTGAAACCCTCCTGACCCCGAGGGGGACGCTGGGTTTGCGGGGACCGATGGTCGCCGTGGCGGCTTATGTCCCCGCAGCGCCGCCGAGCGATTCCCTCGTGCCGCCGCCGCCTCGTGATTATGTCGACACCGGTTATTCGGCCCGGCTCGAACGCTCGAGCGGCGCGATCTGTATCACCTCGCCGCCCGCCGGAATCGTGGCGGTCGGCGGCTATCGGTTTTTGTCGCAGGACCTTCAGGAATGGGCCAAGCGGCTGGGACAAGGCGCACTGCTGACGGCCCTGCCCGACCGATTGAGCGGTTACCGCCTTGCCGGACGCGCCCAGGACAATGCGCGCGGCCGCGAAGCGCTCAACGAGCTGGGGCTTAACCCCCTGATGGTGGAAGCATTTCGAGATCGGGCGCCCCCGCTTAAGGCAAATTCGGATGGCGTCGTTGACGCGGCATTAAGGCCCTCAAACTAGGATCGCGGCTCCGGTCGAAGCCGCGTTGATCCGAGTTCCCGATGTCCCTGCAAGGCCCGATCATCGTCGTGTCGGCCGAACGCCAATCTGGTCTGACGGCGGCGCTTGACGATGCGAAGATGTTTCCGGTCATCGATACGAGCTGGGCGGACGCATCGCGCGCCGTCGCGCAGCTGCATCCCGCAGCCGTCCTTGTCACGATGTCCGAGCACGCCGATCAGCACCTGGAGAGCCTCGCAAGGCAAATTGCCGCACACCAGCCCTATCTTCCCCTGTTCGCCATCGATCCCACCATGCCGTTGCCCGATAACGCCATCCCGTTCTCGCAAGGAGGAGGCCGTTCGGATCGTCTGAGCGCCCGCCTGCGCGCGGCGCTGCGAGTCCGGACACTGCACGCCACGGTAATGCGCCGGCTTGACGATCAGGCGGTCGCCCGCCCGACCATCGTCGAGACCGATCCGGTTCGCGACGCCACCGTGCTCCTGATCGGGCGCGGCGCCGGCTATCCTGCACTCTCCGTCGCGCTCGGCGAGCGGATGGGGGTGGTCGGGGCGCTTAGCATTGAAGCTGCCGCCAAACATCTCAACACCCGCGACATCGACGGCATCGTAATCGGGGAAGGTTTCAGCCTTCGCGTGGTCGATGCCTTCCTCACCGTGCTGGCCGAGGATTCGCGCTTCCGCAACGTGCCGGTCGTGCTGACGCTCGACGGACTGGCGCCCGCCTATGACCTGCCGAACCTGGAGATCATCACGGGCGATCCCGCGCGCGTTGCCGGCAACGCGTTGCCATTGATCCGTCAGCACGCCGTAGAGGGCAATATGAGCCGCACGCAA
>VFSW01007067.1_pt1 | contig 16375 bp, 10 predicted proteins | sample 5358111 | NCBI WGS metagenome assembly VFSW01 (sample SAMN11554181, study PRJNA540505) | mine drainage metagenome | isolation source: sediment from site ElyBrook_90M | place: USA: Ely Copper Mine, Vershire, VT | collected 2017 | reverse complement strand
GCACGGGGTCGCGGCTCTACACCGACCTCGGGGACGACCGGCTGATCGTCGGGGTGCGGGGCGACCGTCTCTCGGCGTTCCGCGAGAAGCTCGCGAGGGTCGCGCGGGCGAACGCGTACGTCCACCAGGAGGATGCCGCGCGCAAGGCCTCCGCCGCCCGCCCGTTCCACCGCTCGGCCCCCCCGCCGTAGCCCGGGGTCCGCGCCTAGAGCCTTTCGAGCCGGCCGATCCGGCCGAGCGAGATCTGCGGCCGACCCTTGTAATCTTTCACCCAGCCGTCGACGAGCCGGACGGAGTCGCCCTCGCCCGCGAGGTCGACCTCGGCGCCCCAGAGGACGAGCGCGATCTCGCCCGTACCGTCGCGCAGCGTGCCGTTGCGGACCTTCGTCGACCCCCCGTTGCGCTGGGGGACCTCCCGCACGGGCTCGAGCCGTGCGACCGACGCCTCGATCGTCGCGACGCGGCCGGGCCTCAGGTCCGAGATGAACGTCCGCGGCGGAGCGCTCTCCGTCATCGCCCGACCGGACGCGCTGCGGGGAGAAAGGGTCTTGGGTCCCCCGCGCACAGCTCATGAGGCCGAGACCCTCCGGCCGACCGTCCATGAACGCCATCCAGGACCTGTATCCGGACGACCTCGCGCACTGCTTCGGGTGCGGACGGCTGAACGAACCCGGCCACCACCTGCGAAGTTTCTGGGACGGCACCGAGACGGTGGCCCGGTTCACCCCCAAGCCGTACCACATCGCGATCCCGGGGTTCGTCAACGGGGGGATCCTCGCCTCCCTCGTTGACTGCCACGCCACCGGGACCGCCGCCGCGGCGGCGTACCGGGCCGAGGGTCGCGAGATCGGGAGCGCGCCTCCGCACCGGTTCGTGACCGCGTCCCTCAAGGTCGACTTCCTCCGTCCGACGCCGCTCGGCCCCGAGCTCGTCCTGCGGGGTCGAGCGCGATCGACGAGCGGCCGAAAGGTCGTGGTCGAGGCGACCGTCTCCGCCGCCGGTGAGGTCACGGTCCGGGGCGAGGTCGTTTGCGTCGAGATGCCCGAGTCGATGCGACCGCCCGTCGGCCCCCCCTCGCCGTAACCGGTAGGAGCCCGCGGGACCCACGGTATCGCGGGGGGCCGACGCCGACCGTCCGTGCCACCCCGGTGACTCGTCGTCGTGGGGGAACGGGGCGCGGCGGTGGACGTCGACGGACACGGTCGGCTCGAGGGGCCGCCCGTTTGGGAACCGGACGATCGACGCCCGGCGGCCGCTCCCCGGCTCGGTCGCCTCGAAGCTCGGTGATCTCGGCCCGCGATGCCTCCGAGTTCGAGCTCGGGACGATGGGGACGAACGCGCTCGCCCTCCACGGGCTCCCCGCGAGAGCCGAGGCGGTCCGGACCGGCATCGTCCTCGGACGGCTCATGATCTTCGACTCGACGCCCCGGGGGTGGCCACCCATCGGCGAGTCGTTCGGGGCCTCTTCCGGACGGTCGATTCCGCCCTCGGCCGGTGGGCCGGGCGCCGAAGGGAGGGTGTATCTCCTCCCCGGGGTGGTCCACGGTATGCGCGGGATCGTCGGGGCGCCCGACGAGGAGCGGAACGCCCCCCGGGCGGGTCGGGGCCCTCGCCCCGGTACGAAAGGCCCCCCGCTTCGCCGCCGAAAGCCGCCCGGGCCCCCGGGAGCGGAGACCTCCACCGGTTCCCTGCGCCCGGAGCAGTCGGTGACGCGCGCCGCGCAGGGCCGGCGCTGGGAGGTAGGCCGTGGTCGGCCCCCACGGTCGGCGCTTCCCCGGGGGGACCGACAAGGGACTCGCCGAGGTCCAGCCACCGCGGCCCGTCTCCCCCCCGCCGGGGTGCGTGCTTCGTTCGGCTCGCTCTCTCCGAGGCGGGGCCCCCGAGACCCTACGCCGGCGACCGGGAGGCGGCCAGTGCGGCAATCGCCTTTCCCTGCATGTGCGCCGGGACGGGCATGCCGAGCCGGGAGAGCAGCGTCGGGGCGACGTCGAGGATCGACTGTTCGGGGAGGCGGCCGGCGTGGCTCCCGTCTTTGGGGTCGTAGAGCAGGAAGAACCCGTCCATCGAGTGGACCGAATCGTCCGGACCGGTGTCGTTCTCGGAGAGGAAGAGCGACGGGTGGCCGATCGTGCCGGCCGAACGCCAGCGCAACCTCCCAAAGTACCCCATGAGGTCGGGGGCATCCCCCCGGACCTGGCGGTAGATCTGCGCGGGGTCGAGCAGCTCGGCGTCCAGCGGTCGTCCGTCCGGGCGGACGACGGCCGCGAGTCGGGCCCGCAGCTCGTCCGTCAAGGACGGGAGATCCTTCCGGTCGACGATCCCCTCGGGTTCCCGTCCGCGGACGTTGAAGAATAACCGCGCGTAGTACCCTCCCGAGCCCCAGACGCGGGTGTGCGCCCAGTCGACCGGCACCGTTTCGAGCGGCGTCCCGGCGGGGGGCATCGGGCCCTTGAGCCGCAGGTAGCCGTTCTCGATCAGCCACTGGTTGATGCAGAAGCAGCCGTCCATCGCCTGGCTGCCGTGGTCCGAAGCGACCCAGACGAGGACGTCGTCCGGTACCGCCTCGAGGAAGCGGCCGATCTCCTCGTCGAGGAGGGCGTAGTAGCGGTCCGCGACCGAATTGTAGGGGGAGTCCCGGACGTAGCGCGGGTGGTTCTCGTCGAAGTACTTCCAGAACGCGTGGTGGATCCGGTCGGGGCCGATCTCGTGGACCGCGAAGAAGTCCCATCGCTCCTTCGCCCAGAGGTGGCGGGCGACGGCGAACCGCCGTCGGGTCATCTCGAAGACCTCCCGCTCGACCCGGTCGCGGTCCTCCGCCCGGAACGTGACGTCGAACTGGTACTCGCCGCTCGCCGCGGCTTGGACCTCGGGGAGCATCGACGCGGGGTAGACGAAGTCCTTCGCTGAGTCCGGGGTCAGGAAGTCGGAGATGTAGACCCCGTTCACATGGGGAGGAGGGTAGCCGGGAGGCATTCCGATGACGGCGACCCGCCGTCCCGCCCGCGACAAGAGGTCCCAGAGGGGCGGGTACGAGAGCATCGTCGAGGTCGGGGTGTACATCGTCTGGTAGGTCCCCGGCTTGCGGTGGCGAAAGCCGTAGATCCCGAGGGTGCCCGGGTCGACGCCCGAGAACATCACGGCCCATGCGGGCACGGTGATGGGGGGGTCGACCGTCCTCAGCGTCCCGTGCGGTGATCGCGCGACGAGCGCCTTCAGGTGGGGCATCCGGTCGATGAACCGATCGAAGGCGAACCCCGCGGGCACGGAATCGAGGCCGAGGACGACCAGACGTCTCATCGGCAGTTCAGCGTCGGGTTCCCTATTTAAACTATGACCCTCCCGTCGGCCCCCCGCGGCGGTCGCCGCGCCCTTGGGCGCGGACCGTCCGTGCGTACGGCCCCCATCGCTTCGGGGTCGGAACGCTCCGCTCCCACCGCGCCGGGCCTCCCCGGGTGCCCGAACCGCCGGGGCCGGGACCTCCCTTTCCGGTAGCATAGGATAAATGAGGGCTCGGGTGCTGGGCGAAGGGCACCTCTCCGCGGTCGGCCCCTACCCGCACGGGTGCGCACCAGGGAGAGCGTGAACGATCGAGAGGCCGCGGCACGGCCCCCCACCCGTTCGGCATCGCCCCCGACGGCGCGACCGACCGCCCCCGCAGGGCCATTCGTTCCGACCACGGGGACGTTGCTCACGCCCCGTCCGGAGGCGAGCGGATGGATCGCCGCCTTCGGGATCGCGCTCACCTTCGCGGTGATCGTCGAGTGGCTCTCCCTGATCGCTCCCGTACCGCTCGGAGGGGACACGGGCACGTGGACCGCGCTCTCCTACCCGTTCATCCTCTACCCCCACCCGTCCGAGATCGTTCCGTTCGGATACCCGCCGCTCATGTTCCCGCTCCTTGGGTTCTTCGTGCAGCTCGGCGGTGGCCCGCTCGTCGGTCCCCGCCTCTACCTCGGGTTCGTGACGATCCTGCTCGGCCTGTCGGTGTACGTGCTCGGTCGCTCGATCTTCCGGCTCCGCGTGAGCGCCGTGCTCGCGGAAGCGTTGCTCTTCGTCACGGTCCCGTTCGACCGCATCTTCTTCTTCGGAGGCTACCCGACGATCCTGGGGCTCGTCTTCTTCAACCTCTCGATCGCCTTCGGGCTGCGGTACCTCCGGGCGAAGCGACCCGCCCACCTTCTCTACTTCTGGCTCGGATTCGGGGCCACCCTGCTGACCCACGAGTTCGTGGGCCTGTCGCTCGTCGTGACCCTCGCGATCGCGGGGTTCTTCCTCCTGCTCAAGCGCCAGCTCCCCGCCTCGATGTTCGTCAGCCGAGCCGGGGTGGTCGGGATGACGGTCGCCGGGCTCGGGATCGCGGCGTACTACCTTGGCACCCGCTTCTTCCGCATCGCGCAGAACAATTATCTCAAGACGAACGCCCTCGGGCATCTGAGATTCCCGCTCTCCCCCGTGCTCTACCCCCTCCACCTCCAAGCGCTCGGTGGGGTGATCGGCTTCCACCAGATCAAGACGGCCGACGGCTCGTTCGCCGTCGCGACGGCGTTTGTCGGGATTGTCTTCGTCACGATGCTGGTGCTCGCGTGGCGCCGGCCCCGGTACCTGACGCCGTCGGTGATCGTGGTCGCTTCCAGCATCCTCGCGATCGTCGCCATGGCGATCGGCGGCTGGATCTTGTCGATCTACACGGACTATCGACGCTTCGCCTACTCCCTCTACCTCCCGTTCCTCCTGGTCGGGTTGCTCGGCTACGACAGGATCTTCTTCTGGTGTTCCGTGCCGGCGCGGGCTCCCGGAACCCCCGCCGCCCGCGCCGCCTCCGCCGCGGTTCCCGTCGCGACCGCGGCCCGCACCGCGCGCGTCCCCCCTCGGCGATCGTCGCGCCAGCGTCGCCGCCCCGCGACGCTCGTGCCCACCGTCGCCGTCTGCGGCCTTGTCATCGTGCTCCTGGCCGGTGGGGTCTTCGCCTATCCCGGCCTCGTCGGATTCCAGCACCAGTACTCCGGCTCCCTCCACAGTTGGCAGTACGTGCACGCTATCGAGGCGATCCAGCAGTCGGGGATCCCCGGCAGTATCCTCTCCATCTCGGGCGGAGCCACCCTCCACTGGACGTTCGCGATGTCCGACCGCAACGTCTACGCCCCGACGATCGTGAGCGGGTTCATCTTCAAGTCCGGGCGAGTCCAGGACGATCAGATGGCCTACTTCCCCTTCCACTATCGGACCGCCGTCTCGAACGGCGTCCAGTTCGTGGGGTCCCCCGGCTCAGCCCCAGAGTTCTTTGACGCATCGCCGGCCTACGGCGCGCTTCGGTTCGGAACCCCGACCTCGATCTTCAACTTCGATCCGTACGCTTTTGTCGTCACCCTCGAGAACGGCACATCGATTCCCGCCTGGCACGTCGGGGAGGCCGTCCCCGCGACCACCTACACGAACGGGACCGATCCCACCCTCACGTTCCGCTATGCCACGCCGGAGTACAACCTTACGGTGGCCTCCACGGTCGTTCCCAGCGGCCCGGTCTTCGTCAACGTCTCCGCCCAAGCGGTTTCGGGCGCCTCGCTCCGGGACATGAGCGCCGGCCTACGATCGGCCGTTCCCGCCCTGCCCCGTCCGCTGGTCTCTCAGGGAGGCAGCGCGTTCGTGTGGAACGTGGGGGTCAAGAACTTCCTCAGTGTCGAGACGAACGGGACCGTCGCGCCCCCGGGCGTCGCATCGATCCCGTTCGGGTCCTCGAGCCAGCCGACCAGCGTCGCCCTGAGATTCTCTACGACGAGTTCGAGCCCGTACGGCTCGAGCTCGCTCAACCTCTCGATCGCGCTCCGTACCCCGGGAGCGAACACGCTCGGAAGCCCGCTCCCAGCCGTCATCACGACCCCCGGCATCCTCACGGGGTGGGAGACACGGTTCGTCCTCCTCAACAACATCACGAAGGCGCTCCAGCGGGGAGAGGAGGCCTACTTCGTGTACGAGTTCGGCGCGACGATCCTGTTCCGAGAGAGCCCGTGGGAGGTCCTCTTGCTCCCGAGTCCCATCGTGTGAGGGGAGGGAGAACGGGTGCGGTCGGACCGGCGGGGGAGTCTTCCGTGACGCTCGCGGAGAGACGGGGGGGGTTGGACAAAGGTTTAGTAGCCCCGTCCCCAGCTATCCACCGGTCGCCGGGAACCATGACGCGGATGCGGGGCCTTCGCATCCCCATCCTCGTGGTCGTAGGGTTGGTGGTGCTGTCTAGCCTCGGGATCGGTCCGGCCCACGCCCAGAACGGATGCGGATCCAACCCGCCCACGACCTGCACCGTGACGTTCACTTCCAACCTGCCGGGGGGCACGTCGTGGTCGGTCACGCTGAACGGATCCACCCAAACGGCGCCTCCGTCCCCCATCCAGTTCTCCGAGCCGAACGGGACGTACTCCTACACGGCCTCCGCTGCGGGGTACTACACGGTGGGGGGTAGTGTCACCGTCAGCGGGCTGGACGTCAACGTGGTCGTCACGTTCACCCTCGTGAACTACACGGTGACCTTCACCGAGAGCGGCCTCCCGACGAACACACGGTGGTACGTGAACGTGACGAACGGTCAATCGCACACGACCACGAGCACGTCACTCAACTTCCCCGAGCCGAACGGCAGCTACACCTACTCCCTCGGGTCGGCGAACCCGAGCTATTCGGGCTCCGGAGGCTCGTTCACGGTGAACGGCGGCCCCGTGTCGAAGTCGGTGACCTTCTCGCCGGTCCTCTACAGCGTGTCGTTCAGCGAGACGGGACTCCCCGCGGGAACGACGTGGTTCATCAACCTCACGAACGGCCAGTCGTTCAACTCGGGAGGTACCTCGATCGGCTTCTCGGAGCCGAACGGCACCTACACGTACAGCGTCGCGACCGTCAACAAGAAGTACTCGGCGCCGGGCGGCTCGTTCACCGTGGCCGGGGGACCGGTGAGCCGGACCGTGACGTTCTCCTTGGTGTACTACCCGGTCACATACACCGAGACGGGTCTTCCGCTGGGAACACTCTGGACGGTCGTGCTCAATAACGGCCAGGCGTTCAGCTCGACCACCTCCACGATCACGTTCTCGGAACCCAACGGGTCGTACGGCTACCGCGTGACCACTGCGAACACCGCTTACCATCCCTCGCCTTCGTCCGGGACGCTGACGGTTGCGGGAACCCCGCCGCCGATCTCGATCGCGTTCAGCCTCGTTACGTTCTCGATAACGTTCACGGAGTCCGGGCTGCCGACCGGCCACAACTGGTCGGTCACCATCGGTGGGAACACGGTGGGAAGCGTGACGACGACGATCGTCTTCTCCGAGCCGAACGGGACGTACACCTACCAGGTCGGCCCGCTCTCGGGGTGGAGGGCGAATCTCTACTCGGGGAGCGTGACCGTGAACGGGGGTTCTCCGCCCCCGATTAGCATCACCTGGACCCGGGTCTACTACTCGGTCTGGTTCAACGAGACGGGCCTCCCGGCCGGAACACTGTGGGGGATGACGTTCGACACGGTCTCTGCGAACACGACCGGTACCTCGATCCTCTACGTCGCGCCGAACGGCACCCAAACGTTCTCGATCCGGTACATGGCGGGGTACTACCCGGTCCCGGGCTCGGGGAGCCTCAACATCTCGGGGAGCGACATGACGGTCAACATCGTCTGGACCGAGGTCGTGTACTCTGTCACCTTCTACGAGAGCGGCCTTCCGTCCGGCACGCCGTGGTCGGTGAACGTGAGCGGCCACAACGGCAGCGCGACGGTGCCTCTGATCACCTTCTCGCTCGCCAACGGTACGTACAACTACACCGCCGCGTCCGCGCCGGGGTACGTGCCGTACCCGCCGGGCGGCTCGTTCCGCGTGAACGGCAAGGCCCTCAACGTCTCGGTGACCTACGTGAACTTTGCCTACCTCGTCGAGTTCAACGAATCGGGGCTCGTGCCCGGGACGGTCTGGTCGGTGACGACGGACGGGGTCCGCCACACGTCGAACACGTCGACGGTACAGTTCCAACTGGCGAACGGGAGCTACTCCTACCTGACGGGGGCGGTGCGAGGATATACGGTCAGCCCCGCGTCGGGGAACCTCAACGTCCAGGGCCTCAACGCGGTCGTGTCGGTGAACTACACGGCCGTCCTCTACCCGGTCGCGTTCCGCGAGAACAACCTGCCGGCGGGGCTCAACTGGTCGGTGACGCTCGCGGGCGTCCGGGGCACCGCCGCAGCCGGTTCGTCGATCACGTTCCTGAAAGCGAACGGCACGTACCCCTACCTCGCAGGCGCCCCGCTCTACTTCTTGGCGCTGAACGCCTCGGGCAACGTGACGGTACGGGGCAACACCGTCACCGTCACGATCACGTACACGCCGGTGTTCGAAACGAACGTCACGTTCCTCGAGACCGGACTGGCCGTAGGCACGTACTGGACGGTCTCCGTGGGTCCGTTCTCCGGTGCCTCGAGTTCGACCACCCTGCTCCTGCGGCTGCCGAACGGCACGCAGTCGTACTATGTCGGCTACGTCCCGGGGTACTCGCTCGTCGCCTCGTCCGGCGTTCTCAACGTCGTCGGTCGCCCGATCAACGTAACCGTGCAGTTCCTCCCGGTCGCGGCCGGATCGACAGGTCCCCCTCATGGGTTCGGTCTCTCCGAGATCGAGTGGATCGCGGTCGCGCTCACCGCCGCCGACCTCGCGCTCCTCGCGGTCCTGCTGGACTCCCGAAGACGGCAGAAGCGCGGCTCGGCCGGGCCACCGCCCGTCTCGTGAATCCTCACCGGCCGGGGGTCGTCGGTCGCCCGGGCGAGGGTGCGGTCCCGGTTCCTCGGGGCGGCTCCGCCGCCATAGGGTTAAGAGGGGAGCGCCGTGACCGTGCGCGATGGCGTCGACCTCGTCGGACCCTCGGCCCCGTCGCAAGCTTCTCGTCATCGGCCTCGACGGGGTTCCACCCGAGATCCTCTTCGACCGTCTGCGCCCGAAGATGCCCAATGTCGCCGCGATGCTCGAGGCCGGGGTCCGCGGGCCGATGCGCACGACGGACCCGCCGATCAGCCTCCCCGCTTGGGCGGTGATGTTCACCGGCTACGACCCGGGGACTCTCGGATTCTACGGATTCCGCCATCGGTTGAACCACTCGTACACGCAGACCTACGTCCCCCGCACGACCCTGCTCGAGGTCCCTACGCTCTTCACCCTCCTCTCCGAGCGGGGACGCCGCGTCGGGGTGATCGGGATACCGCCGGGCTTCCCCCCGCCCCGCGTGAACGGGTTCTACATCTCGGATTTCCTCACGCCCCCCGAGAGCCGGGAGACGACCTACCCGTCCGAGCTGCGGGGGGAGCTCGAGTCGAAGTTCGGGACGTACCGGTTCGACGTGCCGTTCCGGGCCGAAGAACGCGGGGCGCTCTTCCGCCAGATCGTCGAGATGACCCGCCAGCGCTGGCAGGTCGCCGAGGCGCTCTACAGCCGAGAGGCGTGGGACCTCTTCGCCGTGCACGAGATCGGCACCGATCGGCTCCACCACGCCTTCTGGAAGTACATCGACCCCGCGCACGAGAAGTACGTCGCAGGGAACGAGTTCGAGCACGTCGAGGAGGACTACTTCGTCCAGCTCGACCAGTGGATCGGCCGCCTCGTCTCGCACATCGACGCGGACACGCTGGTCGCGATCGTCTCCGACCACGGAATGATGCCGATGCGGGGATGTTTTTGCATCAACCAGTGGCTCGCGGAGAACGGCTACCTGACGTTCCGCCGCCCGCCCGACCGGCCCGGCACCCCGCTCGAAAAGGCCGAGGTCGACTGGAGCCGGACCCGCGTCTGGGGGTCGGGAGGGTACTACGCACGCCTCTTCTTCAACGTCCGCGGACGGGAGCCCGAGGGGATCGTTCCCCCCGAGGAGGTGCCGTCCGTCCGTGCCCAGCTCGAGCGCGACCTCGCCACCCTCCGGGGGCCGGACGGCCGCCCGCTCCCCGTCCGAATCCTCGACCCGAAGACCCTCTACCGGCAGCTGAACGGCGACCCGCCGGACCTGATGGTCTACTTTGACGACCTCAAGTGGCGGTCCGCGGGGACGCTCGGCCACCCGACCAACTACCTCGAGGAGAACGACACGGGACCGGACGACGCCGTCCACGGTGTCGATGGGGTCTTCGTCCTGTACGACCCCTCCGTCGTGGACGGTCGGACGGTCGAGCGCGTCGACGCGGTCGACGTGATGCCGACGCTCCTCTACGCGGCCGGCGAGGAGGTCCCGCCCGAGGTTCAGGGGACCCCGGTCCGCGAGGCGGTCCCGCGCGCCCGCGGAAGCGGGAACCCCTAGTCGACCTCGAGGTCGGCGAGGAGCTGCCGCGCCGCCGCGATCGCCCGGGCCACCTTGCTCTCCTTCGGCTCGGCCGAGCCGCGGACCTCGCCCGCAAAGCAGCGCCGGACCGCCTCCGCGAGCGCGTCGCGGTCGCGCGGGGGAACGAAGACCGTCCTCCCGTCGAGGATCGCGTCGTACTCCCGGAGCTCGGGGACGTCGTACGCGACGATTCGGCACCCGTGGAACGCGGCGAGCCCCATCACCCCGCTCGGGCCGGCGATCGCGTTGTACGGCAGGATGACGAGGTCCGCCGGACCGAAGAGCGCGGGCGTCGACTCGTCCGGGGGGTCGGCGACGAACTGGCACCGGTCGGCCGGCAGCGACGCGAGCGCCGCCCGCAGCCGCTCCCGGTACTCGGGGAAGAACCGGTTCACCGAACCGGCGAAGACGACCTCGAAATCGTGCCCCGACCGGAAGAGCTCGTTGAGGACCGGTAGGACCGAGCCGAGGTCCTTCGCCGGTCCCCAGACCCCGAAGAGGAGGACCCGGAAGGTCCGTCGTGGAGGGATCCCCGCGGCCCACTTCGGGTCCGGCCGTTCCGTCGCGACCCAGTGCCCGAAGAGCGCCTCGACGAAAGGGATCGGTCGGGCGGTGACCGGGACCTTGAACATCGCCTCGACCGAGCGGCGCTGGCTTTCGAGCGGGACGAAGACCCGCGCCGCGCGAGCGAGCATCCCCTCGAAGACGCCGACCGCCCATCGGTCGACGGCGCCCGGCTGGTAGCCGAGGCGGCGGACGTCCTGCGTCTCGATGAAGTTATGCGCGTAGACCGCGGGCCGCCGCTCGGAGAAGGTGCGGACGATCCGGGGGAGGAGCATCCCCGTGGTCGCCGCCGCGCGGGTCTCGCCGTAGCACGTCGGGAACCAGTTGAAGAGGACTCGCGAGTCCGCCGGAAGGGCCCTCGCGGTCGAGACGCCGGCGCGGACCATCGAGAGCGGGCGGTCGTGCGACCAGGAGGGCGAGAAGCGCACGCGCCGACCGTCGAAGCCGTCCGGCCACGTGGCCCGACGAGGGACCGCGAGGTTCAGCGTGAGCTCGGGGTCGGCGCGCAGGAGCAAGAGCGCGAGGCTGGTCGAGTGGGTCCCGAGGCGGTCCATCGCGGGGTAGAAGTTCTCGAAGAGCGCGAGGTGGCGCGCGGAGGGGGGACGCGGTGCGCGGGCGTTCGCGGCGGGAGGAAAGGTGCTCATCTTCGTCCTCCAACGCCCCGAGTACCGGCGCCCGGGTGCTTCCCCCGGGGGGCCCGTTGCTTTATAAGGGGAGCACCGGTGGCGACCGCCCGATGTCCGAGCTCCGAGCCGGCTTCTGTCTCTGGCTCACGGGTCTTCCGAGTGCCGGAAAGACGACGATCTCGAAGGAGCTCGTACCCCGGTTGCGCGCGCGCGGCTGGCCCGTCGAACTCCTCGACGGGGACGAGGTCCGCCGGGGACTGAGCGCCGACCTCGGATTCGACCGCAAGTCCCGCGAGGTCCACGCCGAGCGCGTGGCGTTCGTCGCGCGCGTCCTCGCCCGCAACGGCGTCATCCCGATCGTCGCCTTGATCTCTCCGTACCGAGTGTCGCGGGCCCGCGCCCGCACGGAGATCGGCCGGTTTGTCGAGGTCTACGTCACGACCCCCATCGACGTCTGCCAGGAACGCGACGTGAAGGGTCTCTACCGGCGCGCTCGGGCGGGCGAGATCAAGGACATGACGGGGGTCGACGACCCGTACGAGCCCCCCGAGGCCCCCGAGATTGCGGTCGATGCGATCCATCAGAGTCCCGGGGAGTCCGCGGAATTCATCCTTCGGGAACTCGACCGGCTGGGCTGGACGGCGCCGACCCCCGCGCACCCCGCGCATTGACCTCGTCCTCGGCGCCGCCCTCGGTCCCCGGGCGACGGGGGGAGGCGGTCCGACGAGCGCGCCCGGACCGCGCGCCCGCGTCGGAGCGGGCGACCGGGGGAAGTCGGGGGGGAGCCCGAGGCGAGAGGAACGAGCTCTTCCCGAGGACCAGCCGACGCGTCCGCAGGAGCGCCCGGACGTACCCCTCGGGCGATCCGACGCTCCGCCACTCGGCATAGCGAGGGTGGATCACGATCGCGCCGACGTTGGCGCCGGCCTCGATCAAGCGGACGATCCCCGTGGTAAGCTCGAGCTCCGCCTTGGGGTTCTCCTGACGCGCGCGCTTCAACTCCGTGAAGATCGACGACGTGAGGCAGTACACCGCCGTCGCCGCCCAGTGGCTCTTCGGCTTCGCCGGCTTTTCCTCCATCCCGGTGACCGTGAGCCGCCGGAACTCTCCTTCCCGGCCGACGAGGTTCCCCTCGACGACGCCGTAGTTCCGGGGGTTCTCGACCTTGCGGACGAGCAGGACGACGTCGAGCTCCTCGCGGTCCCTCAGGGAGGACATGAGCGCCGGCAGGCGTCCGCGGTTGCGCTCGAGCAGGGCGGCGTCGGCCGCGTGCAGTAGGAACGGATCCGATCCGAGGAACGGGGCCGCGCGAAGCACGGCGTCCCCGAACCCTTGAGGGGTCGGTTGGAGCGCAAACCGGATCCGAGACTCGGAAAGCGCCTGGTAGAACCGGGAGGTGTCGGTGAGGCGGTCGGCCCGGTGCGCGTTGCGTTCGAGGAACGGCCGGTCGATCGTGAAGTAGTTCTGGGCGGTCGCGCCGCCGTCGGAACCGCCGACGACGAGGACGAAGTCCCGTATCCCCGCCGAGGCCAGGGTCTCGAAGGCGAGGTTCGCGACGGGCTTGAGGACCGGCTGGTCGCCGTAACCGCGGTCGTAGAGAGGGAGGAACTCCTTGCGCAGCCCCCGACTCCACGGGAGCATCCGGCTCCCCTCCCCGGCGAGGGTCAAGAGGCCGCGCATCGCCTACGGCTCCCGAACCACGGACCGGTCCGTCTTCGCGTCCGATCCGGACGGGTGGGGGGCGGGCACCGCGGTCGCCTCGGTCGTGGGGGCCGACCGTCGCCACGCGACCGACGGGAAGACGGCCGCTTGCTTCGCTTTGAGGCGACGCCGGTGCTTGGAGAGGTCGCGGAAGAGCTCACGGAGGACCTCTTCGAGCTCTCGCGTCCGCCGGTACCCCATCGTCGCCAGTTTGTCGTGGAGCGGATGGTAGTAGTGTTCCTCCTGCTCGACGCGCGGGTTCGGAACGTGCTCGATCGTCGCCTCGAAGCCGAACTCCCGTGCGACCTTGCGGGTGAGCTCCGCGAGCTGGTTCACCGAGTAGGCCTCGTCAAACTGGTTGAGCACCCGGTATTCGCCCGGGGCGACCGGCTGCTCGACCGAGAGGCGGAGAGATTGCATCGAGTCCTCGAGCGCGATGTACCCCCGGGTCTGTCCGCCCCGGCCGTACGGGGTGATCGGGAGGCCGAGGATCGCCTGCACGACGAACCGGTTCAGCGCCGTCCCCCATACGTTGTCGAAGTCGAAACGGGTCTGCAGGCTCGGGTCGGTCATCTCGGGGGTCCGGATGCCGTACACGACGCCCTGCATCACGTCGGTCGCCCGGAGCCGGAAGACCTTCGTGGCGAACATGACGTTCCCCGAGTCGTGGACCTTGCTCCAGTGGTACCAGCTGCCGGCCTGACGGGGGAACGGAAGGTTCGGGTCGGTCCGGCCCCGGTAGTTGACTTCGAAGAATCCTTCGGGGATGTCGACGTTCGGGGTCCCGTACTCGCCCATCGTGCCCATCTTGACGAGATGGCAGTCCGGAGCGGCGTCCCGCATCGCGTAGAGGAGGTTGATGGTCCCGGCGATGTTCTCGGTCTGGGTGCGCACGGCGTGGTGGACGTCGATCATCGAGTACGGCGCCGACCGCTGCTCGCCTAGGTGGACGATCGCGTCGGGGCGCTCGGTCTCGATGACCTTGCGGACGAACTCGAACCGCGTGACGTCGCCCCGGTGGAACGAGATCGACTTGCCGAGGATCGATCGCACGGCTTCCTGCCGATGGGCGAACGATGGGATGGGCGTCGCCGACCAGCTCCCGACCTCCCGGACCCGCCGACGGGTGGCGAAGTTGTCGATCCCCGCGATGTCGTGGCCCCGTCCGATGAGGTGGAGGGCGAGCGGCCACCCCGTATAACCGTCGATCCCCGTGATGAGTACCTTCATTTCGTCTCCCTCGGCGGAAGATTGCTGGACGGAAGGGGTATTTGAACTGTTGGCCTTCCCCCGTCTCACCGACCCGGGTTCGGGGAGGGCCGGCGGTGCCTGCGCGAACCGCCGGACCTCGGGTCGGTCCGGCGGGAGTCGCCCTCAGGCGTACTCGGTTGCCTCGCCGGGGAACATCGTCCCCCAAGCTTTGACCGCAAACTGCTGCTTGATGACCGAGAACGCGGGCCACGCGAGCGCCCACGGGATCCACCGGGCGCGGTGGTAGCGCGCCAGGAAGGCCGAGATGATGATCGTCCGCGGCACCAGGAGGATCGCGAGGATGACCGCGAGGTGGAACAGCGTAGGGATGAAGACCGCGACCAGCACGACGTAGACGTAGAGCCCGCTCCGCAGACCGGACCGGATGAAGAGCGCGAGCCAGTAGAGGCTCGCGAGTCCCCCGTAGGCCCACGGTCCCGACAGCGAGGAGTACAGGTGACGGTACCGGGCGTAGATCCCTCCGCGGTTCCACCGGATCCTCTGGCGCTCGAGCTTCGCGTACGTCTCCGGCACGTCCTCGAACGCGGCCGCCTCGGTCTCGAGGCGCATCCGGTAGCCCAGTCGCTGAAGGCGGAGCGTGATCTCGGTGTCCTCGCCGTTCCACTCGACCCACCCTCCGACCGCGAGGAGGTCGGACCGTCGGAACGCGCTGAACGCGCCGTCGACGACCTGGGTCGCCCGGAGCCCCATCGTGGCCGGGCGCAGAAACAGATGGTTCCACGCGATCTCGAGGACCCTCAGCCGGCGCGTCCACCCGGCTTGCTGGAGGGGGAGGATGAGCCCCTGCACTCCTCCGATGTTCGGGTCGGCGAAATGAGGGACCATCGCGGCGAACCCCCATTCGGCCGATAGACGGGTGTCGGCGTCGATCCGGATGATCACGTCGCCCGTGGCGACCCGGAGGATCGAGTTGAGCACGCTGGCCTTGCCCCCGTGGGGGAGGTCGACCACCGCCCCCTTCGCGTGCTTCAGTTCGAGAATCGCGCGGATCGCGACGGAGAGGGTCTCGTCCGTGGAGCCGTCGTTCCCGACGACGATCTCGGTCACCCCGGGGTACTTCGCGGCCGCCACGTCGACCGCCCGGATCGTCTCCTCGATCCCGGCCGCCTCGTTGAACGCGGGGATGACAACCGACACGGGAGGGTGGTAGACGGTCACCGGCGGGATCGGCCGCTGGCGCGCGTAATAGTGGTAGGCGCCACGGCCGATCAGGGCCCAGATCGTGAGCGCGACTTGGGGCAGGAGCAGCAAGACCCCGATCGGGAGGAGGTCGTGACCGATCCCGACGTACCGGAAAAGGAGGTAGAGGAATCCGAGAGCGAGGACGACCGACACCGCTACCGACAGGAAGAACACCGCCACCACGCCCGTCTCGGCCGGTCGTTGCGGGGCCACATGGACGGGGCGTGGTTGCTCGGTCGTCCAGAGCACGAGACCCCCGACGAACACCCCGCCGAGGATCCCCCGGATGACCAGCACGGCTGAGCGGGAGAACGGGTCGACGCTGCTGAAGAAGAACGCGTCGGAGAGGACCGCGAACACCGGATAGGCGAGCACGATCGCGATGGCCCCTCTCACCGTACGTCGAGTGAACCTCTCGGAGGTGACCACTCCCGACGCGAGCAGGAACGCGACGAGGAACGACAGGTAGACGATGAGAATGTAGTCCGGGACCGTGTGGTTCACCGAGAGCGTCGACAGCGCGGTCGGGGGGCTCAGCGGCCAGTAAATGATGAGGCTCGCGTAAAGCACGGCTCGGTCGTAGAGGTAGAAGAAGGGGTGGCGAAAGAGCATCATCGTCACCACGAGGAGCATGAACGCCACCATCATGTTCCGAACGAACGGCGTCGGGGCGGGGGGGGTGAGCGACGGGGCGGCCG
>VFSW01007066.1_pt1 | contig 16376 bp, 14 predicted proteins | sample 5358111 | NCBI WGS metagenome assembly VFSW01 (sample SAMN11554181, study PRJNA540505) | mine drainage metagenome | isolation source: sediment from site ElyBrook_90M | place: USA: Ely Copper Mine, Vershire, VT | collected 2017 | reverse complement strand
CTTCAGCGACGAACGTCTCAAGCGCGACATTCGGCCGATCGGCAAGACCTTCGATGGGCAGCCGATTTTCTCCTATAAGATGGGAGACGATGAGCGCACGCGCATCGGCCTGATAGCTCAGAAGGTTGAGAAAAAGCATCCCGATGCCGTGGGTCTGGCCGGTGGCTGGAAGATGGTCGACTACGGGAAGGCGACTGAGAAGGCGGCGAACCGAGGGCATTTCGAGACGGGCGGGGTGGTGCCGTTCCCGCGCATCCACAAGGACTACGGCGGCGGTCTGGACAGTGTCCTTCAGGCGCAGCAGCAGATGTACGCCGGCCTTCGCGGCGGTCAGACCCAGCGACAGATGCCGCCTCCGGGGACCACGCATCAGCTGGCGGTGGCTCAGGGATCCCCCGGGCAGGCCCCGAATGGGGCGAGCCAGGTCCAGCAGGGCATCTCGCTGGGGAAGGACGCCTACAAGGCGTACCAGCACTTCGCGAAGCCTTCGACGACAGGAACGACGCCCACATCTGGCGGCGTGGCGCCGGCCGCGACGCCTGGTGACATGCCTGCCGGAGTGCAGAGCTCGGGCGCGGTGACGAGCGCGGACCCCACCGCGGCCGCCGTGGAGACGAGCCAGCCGATCGCTGCGAGCACTGCCGCCGACTCCGCAGCCCCGGCCGCAGCCGATGCCGCCGCGAGTGCCGCAGCACCGGCTGCCGCGGATACCGCCGCTACGGCTGCCACAGGAGCCGCTGCGGGCGCTGCCGCCGATGCCGGGACTACCGCAGCCGCCGAGGCAGCCGCCGCCCTGGCAGCCGAATACGCAGCCGCAGACGTGGGTACCGTGGCGCTCATGGCCGCCAACCGCGGCGGTCGGATGAAGAAGGATATCGGTGGAGGCACCCCCTACGACAACGGCAGTAACCTGAACATCCCGAACGACCCGAATCAGTACTCAGTGGCCAAGCCCGCGCCGCTGGTGAAGCAGAAAACCGGCCTTCAGACGCTCATGTACATGGGCGACCCGAACAACGCCTCGACGCTCGGCGGTGACATGTTCAGCAACACCGCACTGGCTCGAGGCGGCGTCGCGGCGCGGAGCGGGTACGATGCGGGTGGGTCGCCGGATGACAATTCAGACATGGGAGGCCCTGACTTCGGCGTCGCGGATCCCAACACGTGGAAGACCAAGACTGATCCGAACCCTGACATGGGTGGGCCCGACTTCGGAACCACTGGCGGATGGGAGAATAGCACCCCGGTCTCACCGGCGTCCCCGGCTGCGCCGCCGTCTGGCCTAGCATCATCCTCCGCTCAGGCACCGATGAAGTTCTCCGACATCAAGGAGGACGTCGAGCCGACGGCAACTGCCGCGGCACCTTCAGGTCTGGCCAGCGGGTCAACTTCCGCACCGGCCGCTCCGGCGTCGGAATCATTGTGGGACAAGATCAAGAACAGCGAACTTGCCAAGCCTGAGAACCTGATCCCGTTACTGACGGCCATCGGCACCATGGGCGTCACCCCGACGCGCTCGCTCGGCGTGGCGCTCGCCAACGGGCTGCTGGGCGGTACGAAGTCGTATCTGGATACCCGCGAGCAGATGGCCAAGATCGGCCAGACTCAGGCCACCACGGGACTCACGGGTGCTCATATCCCGCAGGTCGAAGCGGAGACCCAAGGCCAGCAGATCAACAACTGGATCAAGACCCAGGAGGCGACGACCTACCCCGGCTACACGCTGCAACCGGATCCGGCAGGCTCCGTGGTCGCCCCCGACGGCAGCCGCTACCGTCCTGTCACCAAGGCGTCCCTCACCGGTGCACCGCTGCAGCCGCAGGGCCAGTACAACTATCTGGGCAAGACCGGCCTCTCCACTGCGCAGGGAGAAGGGATGCGCTACACCATGGTTCCCGAGGACGCCAAGGTGGCATCGAACAAGCAGATCGACGATGTGTACGCGGCCGGCAACGCCGCGCAGCAGAACATGCTCCAGATCCAGCGGTGGGAACAGAGCATGGCGGCGAACCACGGGGTGCTGGCGCCCGGGGCCATGAACGACCTGACGACCCAGGCGATCAACATGTGGAATACCGCGGCGCAGAAAACCGGCCATCCGGAGTTTGCGATCACAGGGCTGGCGGATGCGCAGATGGCCGACAAGACCAGCCGCGGCGCTGCGGCAATGGCCGAGAATGCCCATCAGCAGCGATCGTTCGGCGCCTTGGGTGCATTCCTTCAGGCCACCCCGAATCCGAACATGCAGCGTCAGGCCGCGATCCCGCTCATCGCCGACATGCACGTGAACAACCAGCAGGACATCGACAAGAAGAACTACCTGGACGAGTTCGACAAGGCCAATCAGGCGAGCTTCGGGGCACCCGTCCCGCGCAATTACCTCGCGACCGATGCACTGCAAGCGTTCGATCGGGATTACCCGTCTAACAACTATCAAGGTGAGCGCAACAAGCTCTCAGCGATCATCCAGAGTCCGAATTTCGCGAAGATTTCCGCTGCTCTACAGAACGCCGATCCTGTGACGAAGCAGCGGCTGTACGACACGCTTGACAAGACGTACGGTCCTAACTTCCACCGCTACTTCACCGGGAGCTAGAAATGGCCTCCGATGATGCCCAGTCGTTTGCGGACCTGCTGCCCACGGTGAGTGATCAGGCGGCTCCGGCGTCGGATCCCGGATCAGTCGACCAGTTCGCGGCATTGCTGCCGGCGCCTCCAACGGGTGATGAGCCGCCTGCACAGGATGCGGATGCATCGGGACCCAAGGCGCCTCCGGGACTTGCTGCGCGCATCATCGCGGCAGAGTCTGGCAACAATCCGAACGCGAAGTCCAAGACGAGTTCGGCGACCGGGTTGGGGCAGTTCACGAACAATACGTGGCTGTCGCTTGTCAGGCGCCACCGCAAGGACCTGGCGGGACTTCCGGATAACCAGTTGCTGGCGATGCGGACGGATCCTGAGTTGAGCACCCAGATGGTGAACGCCAACATCCAGGACAACACTGGCGCACTGGCGCAGTCTGGCGTTCCGGTGAACAACGCCACGCTCTACGGCGCTCACTGGTTCGGTCCACAGGCCATGACCGCGCTGTACAAGGCTGATCCCACGGCGCCCGTCGAGTCGGTCATCGGGCAGCAGGCAGCGGCTGCCAATGGCCTCACTGGCAAGACCGTAGATGATGTGAAGACGATGGCCGCCAAGAAGATGGGCATGGACTACATGCCGGGCGACCTAACGTGGGGCCAGACTGGCGAACTGGCGCTTCACAACGCGCTGCCGTCCCTCGGCCAAGCGGTCGGCGGCGTGTATGACGCCTTCCGGCATCCGCTGGACACGGCTGCGACGCTCAAGAAGATTGCCGTTGGACTCGACTCCAAGGCTGAACGATACATTCACAACGAGCCGTCCACCCCGCAAAGCGACCAGGACGAGGCTCTGGTGGATGCCTTGGGACAATCCTACGCTGACAAGTACGGATCCATCGACGGATTCAAGCAGTACTTGGCACATGACCCCGCGGGTGTCGCCATGGACGCATCGACCGTCCTGAGCGGTGGTGGCGCGATGGCCGGTAAGGTGCCCGGCGCGATTGGAGATGTCGGCCGCGTGGCCGCTACAGTCGGAGAGGGCGTCAATCCTCTCAACCCGCTGGGGGTCGTATCGAAAGTGGTGGGTCATGTCGCCGGTCCAACCAACGTGCTTGACAGCGCTGGCAATATCACCCCGCAGGCCGATGCCCTGATCCAGAAGGTCACCAAAGGTGCCATGAAGGGATCGGACCTGGTTGACCCGGATGTGCGCCAAGCCTTCGCGGAGACGATCGCCAAGAAAGGTCTCTCCGAGGCCAGCGTGCGCGAGGGACTGTTGCGGTCGGTGGGTGCCGAGACGCCGACTTCGGTTGTGACCCAGACGGCACCTCCGTTCTCAATGAGGCCGATGGTCTCAGACGTCATCAGCGCCAACAACGACAAACTTGCCGCTCAGGCTTCCAATATCTCAGGACCTGCATCGACTTCCGGGCTGGGCGCGGCGCTCGATCAGGCGCATACCGCGTCGTTGAACAATGCGAGTGCAGCGTATGACAGGATTCGTGGGATGCCTGGTAGCTTTGGTGCGTCGATGCCTCAGATGGGATCGCTCGGCCAAACGATCGCGCAAAACTTCCAGAAGTCAGGGATCTCGGCCGCCGATCTACCGACGCTCCAGCGTACCGGATACCCCCAAGCGGCGGCGGCGCTAAAACTGCTGAACGATACCTGGGCGTCTGGCAAGACGATCATGGGCGGCGACGCAGGATTCACGACTCCCGAAGTGCTATCGATGCGCAAGGCGCTGAACAATTTCAGGTCCGCAGCAAACGGCAGCGACGTGAAGGCCGTCTCGGATATCACGGACGCATTCGACAATCACATCGCAGACCTGTCGAATCAGGGACTGTTCACGGATGCCGCTGGCAACCCGATCCGCAGTCTGGGCCAGCAGATCAATGCGGCTAATGCTGGATACCGGCAGCACTTCGCGACGTTCGAGACTCCGAATGGGGCGAACAACTCCATCGTGAATGCCGTAAAGAAACTCAAGGCTGGGCAGTCCAGGGACGCTACCGGTGCACTTCAACCGTCTCTGGATGACGACTTGTACACCCAGGCGCAATCCGGGTTGGGGAATGATCTGCTGAATCCCGCCAAGGGGCCTTCCGTGTACAACCAGCTCGCCCGGGCGCTCGGTGGCAACACGTCGCCGATCGACGACTTCATCAAGGGACAGTTGCTCAACCCGACAGGATCCGCGAAGAATGCCAGTGCGCTCCTGGCGGATCCTAAATCTGTGGCGGCGAAGGCGTTCGCTGGATCACCCGATGACCTCTCGCGCGCCCGGCATATCCAAGCGGCTGCCGCGATCAACAACGCCAAGCCGAACCTCGAGTCGCGCATTCACCAGACGTTCTCCAACATGGCAACACGCACCCTGTGGAAGGGTATCTCCTCCTACCTTGGCGAGAAGGCCGGGGCGGCGCTGGGCCCGTTGGGCGGAATGGTCGGTGCGATTGCCGGCCCGAGCGTCGTGGAGCCTGTCGCGGAGTGGGGAGCCACCAAACTGGGAACCAAGGCGGCTATGGCTGGCGCACCCAAGACCAGTTCGCTGCCCGTGCGTGCAGTGAAAAGCCTCATCCGCAATGCTGCGGCGCCAAACCGCGCGAGGGCGATGTACTACGAGAATCAGGCTCAGACTCACGACCCGTACCAGATCCAGCGCGCATCAGGCGGAAAGGTTGACCATGACGCGCTGGTCGAACGCCTCTATCGGCGCTGGAAGGCGGCCAAGCGCGAGACTGACAAGACCACGAAACCTCTGCTGGGCGTTCCAGACGCCACGATCATAAAGGCACTCGATATCGCTCAGGAGCACATCTGATATGTCGTCGGACCATCATCGTTGGGGAGAGGAAAGCGGCGAACCTCAGATGTCTGACGCTGAAATACAGCGGGTCGCTGATCGCGTGTTTGAGAAAATGCAGGCCGAGATTGGACGTAGTGCGGTTCGAGTCGCGATTTGGGCCATTACGGTCGGAGTGCTCGCGATACTCGCGTGGCTAGGCATTGTGAAAACTACTCATGCCGCGCAGATCGCGTTGCACGTGGAGGCACTTAGGCGATGAGCAAACTCGCGCGTTTGATTGCGCAGGAGGAGGGCTATGGCATTCCTGGCACGATTCCTACGCTGGATAATAATCCCGGTGATCTTCTGCACAGTCCTCATAGTTTTCATCCTGACGACGATCCTGATTCTGTCGGGAAGATCGATAACCCGGCGGATGGTTGGGCGGACTTGGAAAGGCAATTGAAGCTGTTCGCGGAGCGTGGCTTGACTCTGCGCGAGGCGATCTACGAGTACGCGCCGCCGACACAGAACAATACCGAGGGGTATCTGAAGTTCATTTGCGACGGGCTTGGATTGCCTGACACGTACACGGTTGCCCAAGCACTGGAAATCCCCTGAAGGTAATGGCGCGCACCCTCACTCATCAGACAGTTCATGTACAGCACCATGAAACCCAATCCTTCCTGCGGATCCTCACCATCGAAGAGGAACGTGCTCTTCGGGCGCAGGCGTGGCGGTACGTGCGCCGGATCAACCCCGTTGTCGCGCGCCGGATGTGGGTCAAGGTCAGAAAGCGAAATTCGTGAAAGTCAAGTCCCGATGTGTAAGAATTCGCCTCATTGCAGTGTAGGAAACTGACATGACCTTCTGGGATTTCGCCAATACGTGGCTCGACAAACTCAGCGACAAGTGGACCCGAGTGCTGGGTGGCGCTGCGGGCACCTTGGCCGTCCTGGATGGCACCGGCGTCATTCCAGACCGGGATATGAAGTACCTGGTTGCCGTGATCGCTGTTCTCACCTATTGGCGCGGTTCGGCTACCGGCGCTGTGTATTCACAAGCCAAGGCGGTCTTGGCTGCAAACCCTATCCAGCCGGCGACCCCGGCTCCAAAGGAGACACCGAAATGAGCACCCCCAACCCCCTTCTCGTTGCCGCAGTTCCGACTCTTGTGCAGGGCCTCACTGATCTCAAGCAGGCCATCACCACCATTCTGACGGGTGATCCGGCTCAGATCGGCCTGCGCGTGGCGCCCGCAATTGCCATTCTGGATGGCCAGTTGACGCTTCTGTTGCCGGAACTTCTGAAATCCGAACAGCCCGTGCTGGCGGCTCAAGCAACAAGTGGTCTTGATGGCCTGATCGCGAAGCTAAATGCGCTGGCTGCTACAGCGAAGCCTGCGTGATGTCGTGACCACCGTACATCTCGTACATGGGATCCACACGGAACCCGACAGCCCGGTCAAGGGATTGATCCCTTATCTGCGGACTGCTGGGTTCATCGTGAGGTATCCGGAGTATGGGTATGAGCTTGCGGTGGAAACTCTCTATCTGAATCCGATTATCGAAGGCGTCATGATGCCCTACGTGGAGCCAGGAGACATCCTCATCGGGCATTCCAATGGGTGTGCGATCTCCTACCACATGATGCAGCAAGGGGCGCCGGCGATTGGCGCGGTATTCATCAATGGCGCCCTAGAGCAGACATTGAAGCGCCCTATCGGCTGCGCATTCATCGATGTGTACTATAACCCCGGCGATGAGGTCACCGAGATTGCGAAAATCGGTGGGGAATTCGGCATATTCGATGATGACTGGGGCGAACTCGGCCACGGTGGCTACATCGGAAACGACGGCCTCATCGAAAACTTCAACTGCGGAGCAACGCCCGGGATGCCCGTCGTAAGCGGCCACAGCGACTTCTTCACGCCGTCCAAATTGGCGCAATGGGGTCCGTTTCTAGCCAAGCGCCTAGCGGCACTGACGGATTCGTCATGAGTTCACCCCCTGGAAATTTTGATCTGGACATTTATCAAGGCGCCACCTACACACAGGTATTCACGTGGCTTTCAGGGGTATGTTGCGGATCATCGACTGCGGGAGCCACGCAACAGCCGGTTGACCTGACTGGCTATACCGCGTCGATGCAGATTAGAGCGTATGCACTATCTCCGACTGTTGAATACGATGCGACGTCCAACCTTGTATTGGGCGGAACATTAGGAACTATCACGCTGACCATTCCGGCGTCGGCGACAGAAGGATTTACGTGGTGGAGCGGGGTTTACGATCTGCTTCTCACTGATTCAGCCGGGAACGTCACGCCATTCCTGCGAGGGAACGTGACAGTGACTCCCGGAGTGACGATGCCGTCCTTCGGGTCGCCAGTGCTGAATGACGCGGGTCAGAATGTCCAGACCGATGCGGGTAATCAAGTTAATACGAGTAGCTAATCCATGAAACGAATCATTGCATTCCTTCTTCTGTGCATCTCGACTGCGGCATTTGCGCAGGCGCCGATACAGTTCAAGAACTTCCCAATTGGCGCCACGCCAGCATCTGGAGACTATACCTGGTGCGATCAGAGCGGGGTAAGCAACCGTTGCACGTTCTCGCAAGTTGCCACAGGAATCAGCACCATTCTGGGTCTGGGGACCTTCGCGACTGCGAATGCCGCGACACCTCCAGCGATTGGTGGGACGACTCCCAATGCAGGCTCATTTTCGTCTCTTGATCTGACCAATATTATCGGTCTCACTCAGTGTTTGCATGTCAATGCATCTGGGTTCGTTTCAGGAACCGGAAGCGACTGCGGTGCCGGCGGGGGCGGCGGCTCATTCAGCGCCCTCACGAGTGGAATCAATTCCACCGCAACCATGATCGTGGGAACCGGAGCGACACTTTCTACTACCGGATCAGGAACGATCACGGCGAATGCGTACAGTGGAATTCTTGGCACCAATAATGGTGGAACTGGCGCCAACTCCCTGCTGTCGGCGTCCATTCCCGTGTTCAGCGGAACGATCATTTCAGGCCATTGCGTACAGTGGTCTTCTACTGGGGTGCAAGTGGATTCCGGGGCTGGCTGCGGAAGCGGCGGCAGCAATGCGTTCAGCTCGATCACGAGCGCGACGAATACGACTGCGGCCATGGTTGTTGGCAGCGGCGCCTCATTGAGTGCATCAGGCGGTGGGACGATCGCCGCCACGAGTGTGACGGGGTTGAGTGTCGCATCAGGCAAGACATTGACTGCGAGCAATACTCTGACTCTTGCCGGAACGGATAGCACGACGTTCACCTTTCCTGTGACCACCGGAACAGTGGACGTGCTTAACAATGCCCAGACGTTCACAGCAGCGAAGACGTTCACGAACAACGATCTTCTTCTATTGGGATCGAGCACTGGCGCCACGACATTTGCGAGCGCTAATGCATCGGCCACGAATTACACGCTGACTTTCCCGGCAACTTCGGATACGGTTGTGACGCTGGGGGCGACGCAGACGCTGACCAACAAAAGCGTTGATGCGAGCGAGGTGAACACTGGCAGCGTGAGTGGTTAGCAGATGCCAGCATTGACTGGAACGGTGACCACCTCTGCCGGATCCTGCGCTACCACTGGCGGAAACCAGAGTCAGAACAGCCAGACGGCGTCCTACATCATGGTTTCCGGCGATGCCAACAATGTGATCTACATGAATTGTGCTACGGCGTGCACGCTCACCATACCTGCTAACGCGACAGTAGCGTATGCGGTTCCGACGCACGTGGACATTTATGTGGATCCGGCATCTGCCGTCGTCACGCTCGCCATAACGAGCGATACCCTGACGCTTTCGCCGGTCAATACGACAGGTTCCAGATCGCTTGCTGCTGGGGCCATAGCTCGCATCAACAAATACGCGACCACAAAGTGGAACGTGACCGGGACCGGGGTGACTTGAATGCGCGTATCACGCATCTGTGCCGGCGCCTCGGCGCTACTGGTATCGACAGTCCTATTCGCTCAGGCGGCGTTTTACTGGAACATATTTGCGCTGGACAAATTCGTTTACGCCAACGGCAATCTCACTGGTAACGGACACTGGTCCACTCAAGGCGGGGGAACAGGATTTGTCTCACTAAGTGTCGTAAGTGACACCTTGGAATGCGCAAGCATAGGATCCAGCGACTGCGGGAATTTATACAACGTCACATTCCCGAACGATCAGTGCTCTCAAGCGCAGATCAATACACTCAATGCGGTATCTTCTGCCGAGGTCCGCGTAATCGTCCGTTCCAATCTAAGTGCACCGGCCACTTATTACGAGGCTGTGATTCGCGGCGCACTGGGATCATCGGCGACTATAGGAATAGGAAAGGTAGTCTCTGGAACCTATACCAGCCTGGTAGCTAGTCAAACTGAAACAGTCAATTCAGGAGATTTGGTTGCGATATGCGCACAAGGAACTACCGTCTACGTGACGATTCGTGGATCGCAAATTGCGGCGCTTACCACAACTGATTCATCCATTACATCAGGATCACCGGGTCTCGGAATATTAAGCAACGGACAGGCGCAGACCGATGTCATCATCGGAAATTGGTCCGGATTTTATCTCGGCACCACTATTGCGAGAAACGGCGGCGGTGGAGGGATGCTGGCTGTTAAGTGGCACCCGGGACACTACGTCCTGAGCAACACGTTCGTCAATTCATCAAATTCCAACGCCACTCAGATTAAGACGGAAATTTCGCAAATGCGAGCAAGTCCGTCACAAGTCTTGGGGATCGTGGATCAGTTCACATGGAACTCATTCGAGGATGCCACCGCAGGAACCTACAATTTCTGCTATCTAGATCAGATTTACGTTCAAGTCACCACGGGGAGTACGACGTGGAGTTGCGGAACAGCATTTCCCGGCTACAGTAGTGCGCGTCGCATGGGGCTCTATCTGTCGACAGGGTGGTTTTTTTCGGGTACGCCAACTGGTACGGTCATCCCCTCGTACATCCTCACAAACTCCGCATACGGACCTGTGGGGCCAGATGGCACGCATTATGGGTATTGGCAATTTGGAGGCTCCGGAGGCGCATGCACGGGAGTGCTGGCTGCCGTATGGCGCTCATCTGTAATGAATCGCCTGATTGCTCTGGCCGGCGCAATCGGGTCTCACATCCTTCCTGACGGATACACGGTTGATACGTCCCCGTACGTTGAAATGGTAGGTATGCTCAATGAGACTGCCGAGACTCTGCCTGGCGCGACCTGCGGAACAGACAGTTCCTATTCGTCTGCCAATGCAGTGACTCAAATCGAAGCTCTCAACGCAGCAACTGGGCCAGCAGCAAGCGGCACGCCGTTCCCGCACACCAATGTGCAGTTGTTCAACAATTATATGGCCGGCGGCCCGGACGAGACGGTATCCGTCATCGGAAACGCTCGAAACTATGCGATTGCCGCGGCGGGTCCTGATACCTTTGGGTATAGCAGCGGGCAAAGCCCATGTACGGGATCCACATGCGGCACTGGGTTGGGCGGTTTGACATGGGGACAGTTGGCATACGCCGGATGGGGATCTCCAGGGGACGGGAATCCGACAGGAAATTGGAGTCCTGGCGGCGGAACTGATCTTCGAGGGATAATTCCTGGAATGTACCAAGTGCAAGGCACTGAGCTCGGGTACAACGTGATCTATACTCCATCCGATATCTTCACGCAATTGAACACCAGTTTGCATGCGACTCATGCAATCTGGAGCCTTCTTCCACCAGGAACATTCACAGGAGCGGCTGTAAACGGTAACTACTGGGGATCGTGTTCCAGCCAAAGCGCATGGACGGCAAGTCCGTCGACATGCGGTGGGGTGTTATACGTTATCACCACGGACACCCTTTCGACGACGACGTGCCCGACAACCTATACCGGAGGTTGCAATACGTCTGAGAATTTACCCGCAGAGAATGGTGACTTTTTCCAGAAGAATATCATTGGAACAACCAGCGAGGCTGCCTAGAGTGCGGACTCGAGATCGGTATCGACTAGTGATTGAAGTGTTTTGCGTGATGTAACAGCAAGGGCGATGACCATGAAGAAAATTGTTCTGTTATTGAGTCTGATGTTGCCTGCGCTGGCCCTCGCGAAGTCGACAGGGAACGGGAACGCCTATATCCCGGGCGGCGTCACCCAACTCATAGCCGGCACCAATGTCACGCTATCGCCCACGGGAGGGACGGGCGCCGTCACCATCACGGCATCCAGTACTGCCGCCACCTCCTTTGCCGCCCTGACCTCTGCGACCAACACCACCGCAGCGATGCTGTGCGGCACGGGATGCTCCATTGGCGTGAGCGGTACGGGCACGATCACCGCAACGACGATTCCCGTGACGGGCGTCACCGGCCTCGCGACCAACATGGAGGCGTTCCTTGCCGGCGGCACGCTCGCGCAGCTCAACACTGTGGTGGGGCAGACGCTGCTGTATTCAGGGGGTGCGCTGGGTACTCCCGCGAGCGCCACGCTCACGAACGCCACGGGCCTTCCCATTGCAGGCATCAGCGGGCTTGGAACGGGCATGTCTACGTTCCTGGGGCTGGCATGGCCGACGCTGGTGGCCAGTGACTGCTTGACGAACAACGTGACGGCGCTGTCGTGGGGGGCCTGCGGGTCGGGTGGATCCTCCGCCTTCAATGCGATTACGACCGGCACCAATACCACCGCGACCATGACGGTGGGTACGGGTGGCACGCTGACCTACGCCGGATCAGGCATCGTCAACGCGGATCAGGTGCTGGGGGTGGCCTTTCCGGCCCTGGTGGCGAGCGATTGCCTTGCGGTCAACAGTGGCGGTACGAGCCTGCTGTTCCAAGGTTGCGGCGGTCTCTCGGCCGTCGCCAACCAGACCGTTCTGGGTAACGGGAGTGGTGCGAGCGCGACCCCTGTCGCCCTGACTTTGGGTGGAAACCTCGTCGCGACCTCGACGGGCCTTTCAACCTCTCAGGCGATCAACACCCAAACGGGTACGACCTACACCATCTGCGCCGTGGCGCCGTGCTCGGCTGGTCGCTACACGGGAGGCGGTCCCAACCCGACGGATGCCGGGTCGCTCGTGACCTTCAACAATGCGTCTGCTGTGGCCGTGACGTTGCCTCAAGCCACCACCACCGGCTTAACGGCCGGCTTCTCATGCGAGGTGTACAACTATGGGGCGGGAACAGTCACCATCACGCCGACCACTTCCACCATCGGCGGGGCCGCGACCCTGACGATTGCCCAGAATACGGGTTGCACGGTGTCCAGCGACGGCACCAATTACCAACTCTCCGCGTGTACGGCCAAGGGCGGAAGTGGGTCGGGAACCGTCACCAGCATCACGGCGGGGACTGGACTGTCTGGAGGAACGATCACCACCACGGGCACCATTTCGCTGAACCTTGCCAATGCGAACACGTGGACGGCGGCTCAGACCTTCACCAACTCTGACCTGCTGTTGCTGGGTAGCAGCACGGGCGCCACCACCTTCACCAGCGCCAATGCCAGTGCCACGGCGTATACCGTCACGGTTCCCGCTGCAACGGACACCCTGGCGGAACTTGCGGCCACCCAGACGCTGACGAACAAGACGATCTCCGGCGCCAACAACACCTTAAGCAACATCGCCCTGAGCAGCCTTGCGGCGCAGGCGGCTAACACGGTCGTCATGAATGCGACGGCCGGGAGTGCCTCACCGACCGCTGTAGCGACCGTCAGCTACCTGCTGGACGCCGGCACGACCTTTACCCTTGGAACCGGAACCGGGGCGTGTGCCACCACCAGCACCCTGAAGGGCGGTTCGGCCACGGGTGAGTTCCTGTGCACGGGAACGGCAGGAGCCAGCACCATCGTGGTTAACCTGCCCACCGCAACGAACGGCTGGGCGTGCTGGGCGAACGATGACACGAGCAAGGTCGCCTGGGCGGCCGGTGGCAGTACCACATCCGCCATCACGCTCTCAGGGGCGATTGCCACCACCAGCGACAAGGTGACCTTCGGCTGCAGGGGGCATTAGGATGCGCTCCTGGGCTGCATGGCTGGCCTTACTGGCGGCGTTCTCGGCGGGGGCGCATAACGGCAAGGGGGGCACCTCGTTCCCTCCTGTGCCATCCATAGCGGGCCTGCACGTCGTCGGCAACAAGATCGAGAACGGCTCAGGCCAGGTCGTACAGCTTCGCGGCGTCGATAATGACGGCCTGGAGTACATGTGCATCGACGGGACCGTGGGGGACATCTTCGACCCCACCATGGGCTCCGTGAACGCCCAGACGGCTCCGGGGACCACGACCATCAACTCCATGAAGTCGTGGGGGATCGATGTCGTCCGGCTTCCCCTGAATGAGAGCTGCTGGCTCGGCATCAACGGGGCGACCACGGGAGGCACGACCTACCAGACGGCGGTGGAGGGATATGTCTCCGCCCTGACCGCGGCAAACATCGCCGTGATCCTGGACCTTCAGTGGGTCGGCCCCGGAACCCAGCTTGCCCAGGACTGGTGCGGGGGGCAGTTCGCGCCGCTGCCTGACGCCGATCACGCCTCGGCGTTCTGGACATCAGTCGCCACGGCCTTCAAGTCTAACAGTTCCGTCATCTTCGACCTGTACAACGAGCCGTGGCCGGAGAACAACGCCGACACCACCGCAGCATGGACGGCGCTGGCCAAGGGGCAGACCACGGGAGGGGCCACGTATCAGGTCAACAGCACCAACAGCAGCTGTGCGACGGCCTACAACGCCATTGGAACCCAAGCACTCGTGACGGCGATCCGGGGGACGGGCGCCACGAACATCATCGAAGTGCCGGGAATCCAGTTCACCAACACGATGGACAGTTGGCTTGCGAATGAGCCGACTGACACCTTGACACCTGCGCAGATCTCAGCCGGCTGGCACAGTTATGCCGGGCAAAGTTGCAGCAATGTCACCTGTTTCAATTCGGTGATCGCGCCGATTGCCGCGAGCGTCCCGGTGACCGCAGAGGAAATCGGCGAGAACGACTGCCAATCGGTCTACATCGACCCCTTGATGCAGTGGTTGGATGCATACGGGGTCAACTACCTCGAATGGTCGTGGAACACCTACAACTGCACGAGCTTTCCGGGGATGGTGACTGATGCAACAAATGGCGTCCCGGTCTACACCTTCGGGTCTGATTTTCAGGAGCACTTGCTGGCTCTGACGGGACGTTCTGCTCCCGCGCAGCCAACGCTGCCTAAGTTCTCGACCGTCTTCCCCGTGGGCCTCGCAATCGGTGCGAGCACGCAATACACCGCCATGGACGGCACCGTCTACTATCCGGATGTGACCGGGACTGGGCTCACGGTATGCGTGGCCAACGGATCTCCGTGTGGAAGTTTCGCATTCACCCCGTTCACCACCACCGACACGATTACGGGGACCAGCGACCCGACGCTCTACAAAACAGGTCGCCAGGGATGCTGCGCCACGTGGATCATGAATGTGCCGAATGGCCACTACTATGTGACGTTCGGGCTTGCTCCCAACAGCACCTATACGGCAGGAACGAGAGGGGCCAATATCTCCATACCGCAGAACAATCAGGTTGCAGCGTGCGTGTGGAGCAGCGATCCGAGTCCTACCGGGTGCGGCAACCAGAACACCAACCCTGCCGTAGATGCCGCATCGCTCTTTACCTACACGACATCCATTTTCGTCGGCAACCAGCAACTGTCCATGGAAGTCGCGGCCGCCACGACCAGCACTATCCTGAACACCATCAAAGTCTGCACTTCCTTGCCATGCTAAAACAGATCATCGTTGCGCTGCTTTCACTGCTGGCGATCCAGTCCGGAGAGGCCAGAAGCCCCAAGGGCGGCGCACTTCCGTCCCTCCCCAACGTCGGAGTGTGGGTGAATGTGACCCCTGCTGGGGTCAATCTCACCAGTAATCTGGACTGCACCAATTTCGGCACGCAGACGGTTCAGGCAGACCCCAGCAACCCGGCGAACCTGTACGTTGAGTTCAACTGCCAGGGCATCTGGAGGTCCACTGACTATGGCAATACCTGGTCTGGACCCATCAACACCGGGACCAATGGCGCTGTAGTGGGTGACTGTGCGGGCGGCATCACCATCGGTGCCAATGGTGTAGGGGTCGCCCCGACGATCTATGAGGCGTGTATCCGAGGGGGGACGACTACCTGCACCGGCTGTGCATCAGGGACCGCAGTAGGATTCTGGATCTCAACAGACGGCGGCGTGAACTGGACGAATGCCAACATCACGCCTCTGACGACCTCACGGCAGGACGTGTACCCGCCAACGATCGACCCCTACGATGCAACCCACCTGCTGATGACCGGCCATGAGCAGCCGTATCTACTAGAGAGTACGAACAGCGGCAGCACGTGGACGCAGGTCGCCAACAGTTCAAGCCTCATGGCCTCCGCTGGCACGGCGTTCGCCTCCTTCGTCAATACCGGATCATCCACCAGCACCCGCACGACGTTCTTATTCATCAATCAGGACACGCCGTATGACATGTACCTGACGACCAACGATGGCACGGCATGGGCGAATGTGGATACGGCGACTCACCCCCACGGGGCCTATCAAAGTTATCAGATAGGCAGCGGGAAACTCTTTGTCGCTGAACTGTATTCAGGTGAGGGAAATGGCGTTATCTCCAGTACCAATGGAGGATCTACCTGGGTATCCTCCTTAAGCAACGGCGGTGAGACGATCGTCTTTGGCACCTCCAAGAACATCTACAGCATGTACGGATGGGCCTGCAATTCCGCAGGTTCCGGTAACACCTGCGGCGTAAGTCCCGGCCTCGAAGTACTCCCGCCACCCGGAACGGGGAGCTGGTCGCCAGCCTCGACTCCTAGCGGCATGACAGGAAATGGAGCTGCCCAGGCGGCGATTACGGCGACTTCGGGCCACAACATCATCGTGGCCTCGATGTGGTTGAGCGGACTGTGGAGGTATGTAGAACCATGAAGAAAATACTTTGTTTTCTGGCC
>VFSW01007065.1_pt1 | contig 16379 bp, 19 predicted proteins | sample 5358111 | NCBI WGS metagenome assembly VFSW01 (sample SAMN11554181, study PRJNA540505) | mine drainage metagenome | isolation source: sediment from site ElyBrook_90M | place: USA: Ely Copper Mine, Vershire, VT | collected 2017 | reverse complement strand
CTTCATTCTCACTGACAACCTGAGTAACTTTTTCTTGAGAGACTATTCATTCTCACTGACAACACATTTCATCTCAAGAATAACTTTTTCTTGAGAGGCTCCTATGCATCCATTTCACCTCAGAGCATTCCCTTAGTCTTCATGGCACTCAACATCTGCTGTAATTGCTCAACACTTTCTTCCTCCTCTTCCCCTTGGCTGGAATTATTGTTGACCCTCAAGACCTCTAGTGCTCTAGATATCTGCTCCGCTGTCAAAGTCTTCTTCAATAGTCTAACCCCTGATACTACCTCATCTGAGTATTCTAACTTGGCAAAGTGTGTTAGCTTTTCCGTGTCTCCTCCGAAGTAAGGGAATATGTCAGAGTTGATGTCGAAGAGTTCCTCTACTTGTTGCAAGTCCTCTTTGGCTATGGACCAACCTGTGTGTCCTAATTGTTTACGGAAGATGTTGAATAGTTCTACTCCTGAGTAGCCAGAGCAAGTGTGATACCAGGAGAAACGACGACACAGGCCCGGTTGCACCTTGAACATCTTCTCGATTAGGTCTTGGTAACCACAGAAGATGATGACTATCTGCCCCTGGTGCTCACTCATGAAGCGGACCATGGTAGCAAGACATTCCTGACCGTACATATCTTGGGGACCAGACATGAGACTGTAACACTCATCTACCACCAGGACTTTACCTAAGCTGCTGACTAAGAGAGACTTGGTTTTCTTATCAGTACCTCCCATATACTTGTCAATGAAGTCTTCACGTCCCACTACTCTCACCAAGTCGGCAGGTGCTTCCAGGTCACGCAACTCGGGGAGGTCGGGTAAGTCTTGCCCTTGCGCAGGTTTCCCAGTAGCCGTAGGAGGCTTAGGAGTCCTCTTCACTGTAGTGGTAACAGAAGAGGAGTGACTGCTGGTGAAGTAGCTGTACAGGCACCACAAGACCACTACGATAATCAAGATTACTGTTCCTATCAGGAAGTACATCCATCCCACTGTCTGGTAGACATATCTGATTAGGGGACTAAGCATGGAGTACAGGATGAAGATTACTATCAGGATCAGGTAGATATTCAACATAGCACTAGAAGCCTCGTCGCCACCACTGAAGATATTGGTAACAGTGACGGACTCTGAATTTGATTGTCCTATGTATCCCAGGGCATACCAGATCTTAGCCAAAGCCACACCTATACTAGTCTTACCAGTCCCAGGAGGTCCGTACAACACCGTGTTGAGAGCAGGGTCCTGATCGGTATTGGGATCGTACACTGCCAACAAGTAGGAGACCTGTGAGGCGATGGATTCCTTGACTTCACCATTTCCTATCATACTATCTAACTCCCTCAAGTACTTGAGAAGCAGTCGAGGACTACGGATCTGCTTCAATATGGGATCTGAGCGAGCTATCATATCCTGCAAGTTGCCCACTAACTGCTTCAACTTGGACATTTATGTGCTTGAAATATAACAGAGTACTGACTATTCTTCTGATGAAAATCTTGGAAGTAAGAAGTGGGAAATGGATCTGTTGCCTAATGAACTATTGTATCACATCCTCTCCTACACTGACGGTATTCCCGCTCATGTCTGTCATCTGTGGCACGCCTTGTCTTCCGATAAGAGGATACACCTGAATTCCATTAGTACTGTTGAACTGAAGGGGTGGGCTCTTCAACAGGGCTGTATGTCATGGCATTATTACACCGGCTCACGTTCAGAGACTGAGGTGATGGAGATGATTCTTGAACAGTTCCTCATACTGAAGATGACTCGTCAGGTGGAAGTGTACGTCAGTACATTGTCCTTCAGTACCCATCATCAGAAACAAAGGATGATAAACAGAGGGATAGTAGAACTCATCACCAAAATTAATAAGTACTTGCAGACAGAATCATGCTGGAAGGTCTACTTGAGTTATTCTAGTGCCTTCTACGGTTACAGTTCTCTTTTGGCTGAGGAGGATCTATACATTACCTGTCAAGGCAAAGAGATTATCAGACAGGAGATACTATCTGCACCCAAGTGGAATGGACATACTGAGACTGTGGAGCACTTCAACACCCTGGGATGCCAGTGGATATTCGTTAACGGTCCCAGAAAGGGTAAGTACTGTTTGCAGAGAAAGGTATCAGGCTACAATTATTGCAAGGTGTGTATGAAGAAGATTACTGTGAAGAAGATGATAGCACAGAAGAACTAAAAAAGCTTACAGGTACCTGTGTACTTGTTAGTTCTCTAGGAGAGATTCTTGTGAAAAGTAAGAAAAAAAGATACTCTACAGAACATACACTTCCTCGCTATGGACACCTCTCTATTTCCTAACGAGATCTTGTATCACGTTCTCTCTTACACTGACGGTATTCCCGCTCGTGTTTGTCATCTGTGGCGTGATCTCTCTCAAGACAAAAGAATACATATGAGATCTGTTAGTACTCCTTCCCTGTTAGAATGGGCTCAACAACAAAGTTGCCAGTCTTGGACGTATGAACATACCAGTACTCGTCCTGAGCCTGATACTGTCAGTATCATCAGAGATGTATACAGTATGGTGAAGTATGATCGAGATACTGAAGAATACCTGAGGACTGGAAAAATAAAAGTCTCCAAGTGGACATACAATTCTAGTGCAGAAAGGAAGAAACTGCTTGGGTCTGCTATCGAAGAAGTAGTAAGGGAGGCATCCTCCTGGAGACTCTGCTTGCTGTACTCTTGCGCCTTCTACGGTTACACTTCTCTTTTTTCTCTGGAAGACTTACACACTGAGGGTCGCCATGATGAACGAGTCGTCAGAAAAGAGTTATTCTCTGCTCCTGAGTGGAATGGACATAATGGTACCTTGTGGTACCTCAACAGTTTGGGATGTCAACGGATCTTTTCTAATAATTATGGTGGGCAGTGTCTACAGAGAAAGGTGGGAGGCAGTGATTTCTGTGAGAAGTGTAAAAAGGGGGTCTAAAAAGCTCACAGGTACTCAGGTACTTGTTAGTTCATGAAAAGACTCCTTCTTCTTCCACCTGTCTCACATAGGGCATTCCCTCTTCGTTATTCTGCTGGAATTCTTGTGAAAAAGAGAAAAAAGAGATTCCTGGAGAACACATACCTCCTCGCTATGGACACCACCCTGTTACCCAATGAGCTAATGCAACATGTTCTCTCCTATACTTACGGCATCGCTGCTCGCACTTGTCTTCTGTGGTACGTTCTATCTCCTGACAAGAGGGTACACCTGAGTTCCGTTAATACTCCCTCACTGTTAGAGTGGGCTATTCAACAAGGTTGTCAGTCTTGGAAGTACAACCACATTAGTACTCACTCCAAAACCGATGTTGACAGTATCCTCAGAGAGGTGTATAACGCGGTGACGTACGATCAGAACACCGAACAGTACTCAAGAACCAAATGCACCAGCATCCCGGTATGGTTCGGTAACAAAGATACTGTTACGAAGATGAAGATGCTTGTCTCTGCTATTGGAGAAATAGTGAAGAGACAGTCTTACTGGAAGGTCTTCCTGACGTATTCCTGCGCCTTCTATGGTTACGGTTCTCTCCTCTCTCAAGGAGACTTGTACACCATGGACCATTACGGTAAAGAAGAGGTCGCCAGACTAGGGTTACTCTCTGCACCTAAGTGGAACAAGCACAATGACACTTTGAAGTACCTCAAGAGTATGCAATGTCAATGGGTATATATTAGTGGTTCAATGAAGGGCCGACAATGTCTCGGGAGGAAGGTGGAAGGACGTAACCACTGTCAGATGTGTATGAAGAAGGCTACTGTGAAGAAGATGTACAAGTAATAAAAAAGTCTCACAGGTACCTGTGTACCTGTTAGTTTTGAGAGTCCCAGTATGTGAAAAAGTAGAAGAAAAGGATGAGAAGAATCCACTACCGATGAATATCTTCCTTTTACCCAACGAGCTGTTGCAACACATCCTCTCGTATACTGACGGCATCGCTGCTCGTGTCTGTCTCTTGTGGTATTCCTTATCTCCTGACAAGAGAGTGCACCTAAGTTCCATTAATACCCCCGGATTGTTAGAGTGGGCTCTTCAACAAGGTTGTCAGTCTTGGAAGTACCGGCATACCGGTGTTTTCACAGAAACCGGTGTTGACAATATCCTCAAGGAGATGTACAACATGGTGAAGTATGACCAAAGTACCGAAGAATATTCAAGGACTAGATGTGTCAAAATCCCCATGTGGACCTGCGATAAGAAGGAGATGTTTGTCTCTGCTATTGGGGAAATGGTGAAGAAACAGTCCCACTGGAAGGTCTTCTTGACATACTCTTGTGCCTTCTACGGTTACAAGTCTCTCCTTTCTCAAGATGACCTGTACACCATGGACCACTTCGGCAAAAGGGAGGTCAACAGATTAGGATTGCTCTCTGCTCCCACATGGCACGGACACAGTGACACCTTGAGATACCTTGAGAGTCTAGTATGTCAGTGGATATATGTCAGTGGTTCAATAAAGGGTCAATGGTGCCTCCAGAGAACGGTGAAAGACCGTAACCACTGTCAGATGTGTATGAAGAAGGCTACTGTGAAGAAGCTGTACTAAAAAAGTCTCACAGGTACCTATGTACTTGTTAGTTCTCCCCAGTGTGGTTCTTGTGAAAAAGTCGGAAAAAGAAGTAAGAAGAATCCTCACTATGGACGCCACCCTTTTGCCTAACGAACTGTTGCAACATGTACTCTTTTACACCGACGGTATTGCTGCTCGCACTTGTCTCCTTTGGTATGTTCTGTCTCCTGACAAGAGAGTACGCCTGAGTTCCATCAGTACTGCTCCGTTGCTAGAATGGGCTCTTCAAGAAGGTTGCTTGTCCTTGAAGTACAATCACATTAGTGCTCAACCTGAAGACAATATCGACAGCATACTCAGGGAGATATATCACCTGTTGAAGTATGACCAAGACACCGAAGAATATCGAAAGACTAAGCATATCAGAGTCCCCAGGTGGTTTTGCAGTGATTCCGTAGAGAAGAGGGGATTGTACGTTTCTTCCATTGAGAAGATGGCAAAAGAGAGTCCCTACTGGAAGATACTCTTGTCATACTCTTGTGCCTTCTACGGTTATAGTTCTCTTGTTTCCCAAAACGATTTGTATACCGCAGGTCATCATGGTGGTGAGGTCGTCAGGCAGCAACTATTCTCTGCTCCTACATGGGAAGGGCGTGGCAACACTTTGAGGTACCTCAAGAGCATGGGATGTCAGTGGATCTTTTTCAGTGGGAGCAAGAAGGATCAACAGTGCTTGCAGAGGAAGGTAGAAAACCATGATTTCTGTCAGACTTGTATGAAGAAGAGTACCGTGAAGAGGGTCTACTCTATGTAAAAAAGTCTCACAGGTACTTAGACCTGTTAGTTGTTGTGAAAAAGGGAAGAAGAATGGACACCTCATTATTGCCTAACGAGTTGATGCAACGCATTCTCTTCTACACTGACGGCATCGCTGCCCGTACCTGTCTTCTGTGGTATGTTTTGTCTCCTGACAAGAGGGTACACATGAGTTCCGTTAACACTGCTGAACTATTGAAGTGGGCTCTTCAGCAAGGTTGTCAATCCTGGAAGTACAACCATATTAGTACTCGCCACGAGATTGACATTGACAGCATCCTCATGGAGGTGTATCATCTGTTGAAGTTTGACCAGAATACCGAGGAGTACTTGAAGACTAAGTGTGTCAGATCCCCTAGATGGGTGTACATGAGTTCTTCCGCAGAGAAAAGAGATCTGTGCACTTCTGCTATCAAGAAAATAGCAAGTAGAAGTCTCATTGGAAGATCTTTCTGTCGTATTCTTGCGCCTTCTACGGTTACAGCTCTCTTCTTTCTCAAGATGATTTGTATACTGTTACATGTCGCCAAGGTGAAGAGGTCATCAGATACAAACTACTCTCTGCTACCAAGTGGAACGAGCAAGAAAGTACTCTGAGGCATCTCAAGAATCTAGGGTGCCAATGGACCATATTCGATGATAATGGTGTAGGTTACCAGTGTCTCAGAAGAAAAGTAGAAGGATATAACTTCTGTCAGACTTGCATGAAGAAGAGTGCTGTGAAGCGTGTAACAGGAGATTACTAAGTAAAAAAGTCTCACAGGTCTGAGTACCTGTTAGTTTTTAGTCTGCCTCATCTCCTTCATCCCTCTTACTCAAGCCAAAGAGACTCCTATTCTTCCACAACCATACTCCACCACTAGGAAAAGAGATGAACCAACAGGCTCCTAGCATCGCACCTACGCTGCTATAAAATATAGCAGTCATGGGTACGTTTATCAGAGGAGTCTTGTCTTCCAAGTACTTAATCATTCCCTCATCAAATCCCCAAGAACCTCCTAATATCCCTCCTACACCTGAACATAAGATGGTGAAGGTCTGTAACTTGGACATACTTTGCCTGTGCAATCCCTTAGATCTAATACGTCCTTGAATGTATTAGTTTTTTGTAAGGTTATACTAACCCTCTCACAATCATACTAGGGATAGTGATGAACCAGCATGATCCCAGGATCTCACCTATTCCTGCGTAGTAAACGGTGGAAATAGGTATCACGACCAAAGAAGTCTCACCATTTACATACCCACATACTCCCTCACTGAATCCCCAAAGACTTCCTAGTACTATGCCTAGCACGAACATTAGAGCGGTGATAGTCTGCAACTTAGTCTTCATCTTTAACTTTCTCAAGTGCGAGTTTAGAAAAGTTTCACAAAGTATGCCTAATACGTCCTTGGATGTATTAGTTTTTGAGAAGATGCTCATCAGTCCCTTCGTCTTCTTTGGTCCGAGAGATTTCCCCAGTTCTTCCAACCACTCCTCCCAGAGGAATGGAAATAGGCCAACATGCTACACCTACACTTCCATATTTGATGGAGGTAATGGATATCTCTGGCAAAGAGGCTTCATCTTTCAAGTACTTAGTCATCCCTTCACCAAGGCCCCAAGAACTTCCTAACACCCCTCCGAGTCCTGCAAATAGGACAGTAAAGGTCTGTAGCTTGGACATACTTTGGGAACTTTTGCTAGTTTTGCAACTTCAATATCTAGTACACCTGAGTGTATTAGTTTTTATCAACTACACGGAGTCCTCTCTTCAGAAATCTCCATCAAACGGATCACATGAACATGTCCCTCGTCAAAGAATTTCCTGAATAGCATCTCTTCTGTTCTATACTTGAGTTCATCATTGGAACTTTTAATTTTAACTCTGATTGACTGCAACTCAGCTACGTGCTTCGGACAAAACAGTCCCCTGAATCTGGGTACTAACTTGGTGTGTTTACGACAACCAAAGGCGTGACACATTTCATCGCCATTCTTGTTGTATCTTGGAAGTGGACCACATCTTAGTTCTCAATCTCGGGTACTTTTGCAACTTCAATATCTAGTACACCTGAGTGTATTAGTTTTCAGGAAGACTCAAGATTTCTCCCTCTCGTCGTTTAGACTCATCTCTCCTGTTAATCCCATTGGTCCTATCACTCCCGTAGGACCCAACACTTCAAAAGGACTCCAGTTTTTCCACAACCACACTCCACCGAAGGAAATAGAGGTAATCCAACAGACTACTAACCCTGTCATTGCAACAGTAATAGCTTGTGATTTGGACATCTTACTTTAATATGAGAAAGGGAGGTTCCTAAGATCTTTATCTAGTACACCCGAGAGTGTACGAGTTTTTACAAAGACAGAGAAGATATCTCTTCTATTGCCTTCTTCTGCATCTCCTGAATACTGGGAACGGGGAAACATAAGCAGCAAAGGGAACACGGACCCACCCTGTATGTCTTGCCGCAGATATACTTTAAGCACTTTAGTTCCTCAGTTCCAGGGAGATTCATGACCTCGAGGATCTCATTGGAATTACACCGAATGGCCTCTATCACGTCCTGGCGGTGATGTTTTCCTATACAAACACAAGAGCATGATAGACGTTGAATGACAGGAAAGGGTCGGGGTCGAAAGCAACTTCTCAGATTGATTAAGAAAGAATAGATCTTAACTCTGTCAGTGAATATAGCAAGACGGATATACTCCTCCAGGTAGTTGATAGGAAAAATTAGAGGGAACGCATCTATACCTACATGCCAATTGAGATGACATGCCCTGAAACATTCTAGATGCTCTGATATATTAGCATCCTTGACCTTTAGATCCGCTCCGAGAAGAGAAAATATACCTATCGTATTCATTGACCCGGAAAATAGACGTCTCACAATACTCTCTGTAGCTTGCCTATCTCCCTTGCTCAAGTCATCACCAAAAAGCAGCAGCATCTCGCATAACTTTATCACGTTATGTCGTGGTGCTCTAATCCTTATACTGGTCAGTAAGTCCTCTAGTTCTCCGTCAAGATTTACGGGATCTACGGTCTTCAGGATACGCTGTACTTCTTCTTCCCCGTAATTATCAATACAATACAAGACTGTTGAGTGCCAGCTGATATACGGGATTTCTTGGGCACTCAAGATCTTCCGAGCTTCCAAAATCCTTGCCAATGGTAAGTCGTAAGGTCTAGCGTCATATAACTCCTTACACAAAATTCCAATCTTCAAAGCTTGAGGGATTGACAGGTACTGCGATACATAAGAGACTAGCTCTTTGGGTAACTGGAGGAAGCTCATGATTCTCCTGTGTCTCTTATGTTTTTATTTCATTCAAGACAACAATCTGTCTACCAACTTCTGCTTCATAACCTCAATGCTGGGCACTGGATGGCATACACGACAACGATAGGGTACGTTGGTGCTGCAATTCGAGCAAACATTGAGCAGTCTTGACTTCATCGGTTCTTCTCTACCCTCACATATGTAAATTAGGTCTCGCATCTCAGTGGTCAAGGGTAACTTCATCCGACAGAATATCCGTATTGATCCGCAACGTATGACCTCCAGTACGTCCTCTTGACGCTTCTCGTGACCACTGTTTCCGCTGAGATTGTTGCGCTTCACGACAAGGGGGAAGTATGCACTAGGACTGTCAGTGAGTATAGCTAGACGGATATATTCCTCTAGTTCACACTGTAGAACTCTGAGAGTACTTCCGCATATGCTCAGACCAGCATGCCAACACAGATGCGTGAGGCGGTAATTATGAGAGTTCCTTTGCTGACTGTTGTCGTATGCCAAGGTGGTATTGAGAAGTTTCTCGATTATCTTCTTTGTGTAGTCTCTCTGTTCCTGAGACATGTTGATATCCTGTAGTAATAAGAGTTCACACATCCTGGTAATATTGTATACGAATAATGTTGATATTGTCTTAGTATCCGGAGATGAGAGGAATCTACTCACCTTGGACAAGAAGGAGATAGGAGGTTCCGGGAAGCATTCTGTTGACAGGAATTTTAGCAATCCAGTCAACTTATCTTGACAAGAGAGACTGCTGAAGAAACGTTCTACTTCTGTGTTACCACCAGACTCTAATAGCAGGATTACCTTCTCACCACAAGTACTTTTCTCTGCCATCTTCAACAAGATACGCAATAGGGGAAGATCGTAAGGCTTGGAATTGTACAAGTACTTACACACTGAAGACATCGTTAGTGCTTCACGAAAAGACAAATAGGAACAGACATAAGACAATACTTCTACCGGCAACCCCAAGAAGCTCATACTTTCTGCTACCAAAAACTCCTCTATATCTGATATAGTAGTATATCAGACCTCTTCTAGCCCTTCGGCCTCACACCCTGCAGAAAGCCTTGTTACTCTCAATTCTCTTTCTCTCATCGGTATTAACACAAGACTTCAATGCCCGATCACACAGTTCTGATGAGATCTTGTGTTCGTTGCAGTAGAACGCACACACTGAGGTGACATCGTACAACTTCCAATCATGAGCCTCCTCGTCAAAGAAGAGTGTCCTACACGCTGGTCTGTTATTCTTCCTCACGTAGTTGACTCCTACAGAAAATCCTAGTTGAAAGAGTTTCCTCTTCATACACAGATTGACAATTTGATAGGGGGCCTCGAATCTCTCTGAACACAGTTGCAGGGCCTCAAACCAGTACTCCATGGCCTCACGGTTGCGCTCGGGAAATCTTTCCATGATGAGTCTTCCCGGTTCCCGGTAGGACAAGTAACTCTCCTCCATCCAACCACCCATCTTAGCCCGATGCACGTAGGCTTTGATGGCATCCTTGTGCCGCAAGGCATCCTTGAGTGACTGGGCATAGTAAAACCAGTAACGCTCCTTCTCCTTGGCTCCCGGTTCTGTCAGGAAGGCCTCCTCAAAGATTAGGACGTCTCGGTGATACTTCATGGGGTCCTTATTTCTTGCTCCCTCTCGGCCAGAGAACATCCAGAAGTCGTCAGATAGGACATTGTCGGTGCTAGTGAAGCCGATAGTCTCCACGTACTCGTGCAATGGACAATTCCATCGCCATCTCCTACTCGGATGGTATCTGATGGCGAACATGGACTCATAAGTGGAGGCGACTCCACACTTAGTGACCACCTTATGTGCTGGTCCCGTGAGTTTAGACTTATCCAAGGTGCCATGGAAGATGTTATCTGCGTCTGAGAAGCAGATGTAATAGTCTTCCCTGGAGAGCCACTGTTCCTCTGTCATAGGACCTATCTTCCTATCCAGATAAGTGTAAGCATGATTGAGAGCCACGGTACGGTTGTGCCCAAAGTTCTTCCACTTATCCCGTGTCACCACCCCTGACGGGCCTGGGACTTTCTTCAAATACTTGAGAATGAGATCAATAGTATCATCATCAGATCCCGTATCTGAGATTACGATGTGGTCTGCGAATGTAGCATTCTCCAGGCAACGCTCGATAACATGAGACTCATTCTTCACAATAAGATTGAGGAGTAGCTTCACCATTTTATTCTTGTGAGTCTATGTTTAATGGTCCGTAGGGCAAAATGGATAAGCAAGGGTCCTCGGGGATGACCATGTCGTACGGTATCCTCTTGACTGAAGAGCTACTTCAGAGTACTAAACTCTTACATGAAGCATGTCAGCGTGGTATGTAGATGTATTAACGCAGTGCTGGGATGAACAGATTGTCGTAATGTAGTATTGAAGTATTACGGCTATGTAGAGTTGTCGGGTGAACCTACAGAAGAGGAAATAGCGAGACCTTTGTCCTTCTTAGTATACAGTTGTCTTATCAATCTGATAAGAACTAACAACGTGAATCACTCATATCATGCACTTAGGCCTTTTCCTTACGACTTTACTGTCTTGGCCCTGTCGGTAGTCAAGAACTTCTGTCAAGAAGCAACTGACAAGATGAGGAGACAGATTATCTTCTACGACATAGGACATGATGTACCATTAGATGAATCTGTGGTCTCTATACTCAAGGGATACTTTGGTAGTAACAGAACCTTGTATTCGAGGATGCTCATGGGATTACTACACAATTTTGTATTCATGACACTAGTCTGAGAGAAGTACTAGTCAAGTTAGTATGTATCAAGAAAGTTCAAGAGTTGACAGATTTCCTGCGTAAAGTATGTAATTGTCCTCTTGAATCTCCTGAAGGTTAAGTAACACCAAAAACGAAGTCACTGCATCACTTGCAGTGAGTTTTTATTCCTTGATCTTCTCACACTTCTCGGCTTCAATGACCTGCTTGATGTGATTCATGTTCCTGATGAGTTTGTACAAGCTGGGACCTCTCTCGATTTCTACAATACTTCGTATGACGCTATTGTCGGTCTTACGGCTTCTGTAGCTCCTGATGATCTTGAGTGCCCTAGGTTGAAGTTCCTTCTCAATGTCAGAGGGGATGTCATTGTTGTGAAGGTCAAAGTACCAGGAGATGAGTTCTTCCCTACTACTGAGCAGTCTAGTCAAGTACTCTTTCACCGATTCTTGAAGCAGCAAGGGACAGGAGTACAGGAAGGCTTGCCAAATGCAATTGAGCTTGGACATGGGAGAGGACAGCATCTCCCGATGTAAGGGATTGTGGAGGTCAGCCACAATCAGCTTATCTGAAGTAAAGGGGATTTCCACTTCCGCTTGAGGCAGGAGAAGAGGAACATGAACAGCAAGTTCTTCCAGGGGAAGACTGGCATACCCGATGTGGGAGAAGAAGGCATGCCAAGCATTGTGATCATCCTCACGCATAACTTTGGCTCTCCAGTGGTAAGCGGGAGACATGACCTTGATATGACCTACAGTCTTGCCTTGGTCATCTAGTTTGTGCAAGATAACAAACTCCCCATTTCCTAGGCGAACGTCTGCTGGTTCAGTGTAATCAAGGCTGAAACCTTGAGATAGATGATGATTGGCCTCTGACAAGGAGAGGTCACGAGGACGGTAGATCTCCTTTTGCTTCAGGTTGATGTCATCGCTGATGGGAAAGCGTAGGTCTGCCGTCTGTCCTCTGCCACTCATATCCTTGCATCCCAGGAATACTAGGAATCCGGACGCCCTGTCGGCCCTATCGGCCGTGTCATTCTCCCTCATCTTCTGCTTGCTGGCAGTCAGCAGGTCGGAGTGCACTACTAGGAAACAGTAGCACCAAGGTGAGTCCTCTTCCTCACTGAAGAGTTGCTCATCAGTAGGTCCCTCCAGTGCCCAGTACATAGCAAGAAAGGAAATGGAGGAGCCCCAACGGGATCTGGAGGGATCTAACCTCTTGTGGGTGCTACGGTACACCACGCCTTTGTGCTTGAAGCAACGGATGATGACACCTTCGAAGCCATAAGTCAGGCGATACTTGTCCACGTGGTGCATGTGACAATCCAAGTCGAACAAGTTGAGGCGACCTTCATAGTGTTGCAACTGGGAAGTCACTACAGTAGGAGTATAGTCGAAGCTAGAGCATACCAACTTCCTGTTCTGCACATCAACAATGGGGCCGTGTAAGTTACCACATTGCGTCAAATCAGCATTCTCCAAGTAATGAATCAGTGCCAGTCCGCTGGCACTGTCGTAATCGATGATATTCCAACCCTCAAGGGGTACCCCGAGTACCTCTGCTACTACGCTCTTGATTTCCATTTTTGGAGAAATTTGAAGAAGGATGGGTAAGTGCATAAAATCACTTACTAATCCAGCCTACGGATATCAAGTACTGTCGTATCTTTGATATGGTTAGCAAGTCAGGATTGGGATGCACCTTTGGATCACTGGCGTCCCGTAGTTCGGATTCTATGTTTCCACGAGAAGGTCTTGGTCCTCCCTGATTAACTATGTACTCCAAGCAATCTAAACGAGAGTTACGTATAGCTCCGAGAGTGGCATACTTATCCCAATGGCAACCCTGTTCATGGGCATACTTTAAGCAATCTAAGTGTCCTCCTGTAGCTGCTTCAGAACAAATATACTTATCCCAAAGGCATCCTTCTTCATGAGCGTACTTCAGGCAATTTAGATATCCTCCATGAGCAGCATCTGAGCAAGTATGCCTGTCCCAAGGACATCCCTCTGTATGGGCATACTTCAAGATATTCAGGTATCCTCCAAGAGCAGCATTGGCACAAGTATTGCTGTCCCAAGGGCATCCTTGCTGGTGGGCATACTTCAGACACTCTAAGTACCCTCCACGAGTGGCATCAGAACAGGTAAACTCATCCCAAGGACATCCCTGTTCATGAGCATACTCTAGACAATCCAAGTGTCCTTCACGAGCAGCTTCAGAACAGGTAAATTCATTCCAAGGGCAACCTTCTGTATGAGCGTACTTCAAGCAATCTAAGTGTCCCATGAGAGCGGCACCAGCACAAGTACTTCCGTTCCAAGGGCAATCATGTTCATGGAGGAACATGAGTATATTCAAGTGCCCCTCTTTTGCTGCTATCTTGCACAACTTAGGGATCAAGAGGTAACCTCTATCTACAAACAGCTCCACTAGCGGAAGGATGCCATCTCTGGTAGCATTCTTTAGGCCATACTCTTCCTCTGACAAGGAAGCTAGGTAATTCCACTGTAAGAGAGTGTCAAGTTGCTGGTAATACTGGAAACGATAGTTCCCTTGACCCTTGATAACTTGATACTGGGGGAAGTCTCTCTTCAACAAGGAATAAAACAAGGTATCATCCTGACATTTGCGCAAGATGTCCCTTGAGGAACCACAGTAAACCTCCAGACTCCTAATCTTCAACTTGGATGCTACCTCTTGAAACAATACAGGTGGCAAATTCTCTAACATGCTAGTCATTTACAAAACAGATAGTTTTTAGAGAGCACTAATCCTGTAATCTAGGATGCCTTCTTTGAAGAGGAAGTCATACATCTCCTGTCTTACTGCTCTAGGAACAATCCTTTCTTTCTCCAAGCGGTGAATAGCACGAACTACTTGCGATACATACGGTCCTTCACCAGTTGCTGTAACATAATACTTCAGGCAATCAAAGTGTCCCGAATTCAGAGCTGCAAAGAAGGCATCCTCACTCAGAGGGCACCCCTTCGACACCAGATACTTGAGGACGTCCAAGCGTCCCTCGCTAGCAGCCTCAGTACAACATTCCGCTGTTAACCTGTAACCCTTTTCTGTCAAGTACTCCACCAAGGGCAGTCCTTCAGGCACTGCTTGCAGTACACCAAATTCCTCTTCTGGCAAAGACACCAAGAAATTCCACCTGAGATGCAAGTCAAGATTTTGATAGTACTGACGTTTGAAGTCCCCTATTTCCGGGATGTACTGTGGGAAGTCCCGATCTAGTAACAATTCCCACAACTTTTCAGAGTCACAGTTCACGTCACCAGACATCTCACAGTACTCCTCCAATTCCTGCAACCCCAATCTTACCAGACTGTTCACGTCAGTCATTTAACAACAAGTTATATTTTACCTTAGCAAATGCTAGCAGTTGTCTACATCATAGCAGAAAAAGGAGGTTCTCCTCGTGCTCAGCTGATCACTACTTACTTCGAATCTGAGTTTGTGGTGTTATCCCCAGAGATCCCTAGTCCCGGTTCCATCGCTTCCCCCACAGTTCAACCAGAGGCAGAGTACGAGTGGTACAAGGTCAAGCAGTGCTTGCAAGCAAGTAGAAGTTCTTACCCCGACAGTCCCTGTATAATCATGAAAGACTCTAGTGTTAGCAATGTGGACCCTAGTACTATTTCAAATATCATACGAAACGTGATCTCCCAAACTTACGACGTCAGTTACTTGTGTAAGTGGTTAGACAAGTGTGGCCTGTACACTGATAGAACCAGTACGGGGAATGGCACCTTCATAGCTCGCACTCAATCTCCTTTTGGCGTGCAAGCACTAATCTTCAGTCCCTCTGGTCGTGACATCGTGCTGGGTCTGAAGCCCATGAAGAACGGAGGTACCTTCTTGGTGACAATGCCCTTGTCTACTCAACTCAACTCTGAAATCTTCAAGGGCAATATTAGTGCTACCTGCACAGTTCCTAATCTGTTCGACTTCAACATCTTTGAGGCCACTGCACAAGAGGATTACTACAAGTCCCAACAATGTAGTGCCTCCTCCTCAGCTCCGGTTGCTGCTGCTTCATCATCGGGTACCAAGGGCTATGTCTGGTTCGTGGTTATCGTACTATTCATCATCCTCATAGCGTGGGCTCTAATCCAAGTGGGATCTTAACTCTGATCAGTGTGGAGTCATCACTGAGCGGGAAGTTGCTCTTGGACCAAGAAGTTAGTCTGAGTAGGAAGTCTCTCATGTCAAGTATACTCTTGGACCAAGAAGTTAGTCTGAGTACGAAGTCTATCACTTCAAGTATAATCTAGGAGCAATAAGTTAGTCTGAGAAATATGTCTATAAATTAAAGTATTATCTTGTAGAAATATTTTTTATTTGTAGGAATTCTTTCTCGTTAATTATACTGTTGTACCAAGACGTTTGAGTGTGTAGTAATGATTTCTCTCTAGTATACTCTTGGACCAAGAAGTTAGTCTGAGTAAGAAGTCTCTCATATCAAGAAGTTACACAGAGTAGGAAGTATGTCACTGACAAGTTGCTTGACTTGTAAGTTTTTTTGAGTAGCAAGTTAGTCAGGCCAATCTCACTCCTGTGCCCTTCAACAGTAACACCATCCTGTTGTACTTCTGTTGGTAATGATCTCCTGGCTCCTTCTTGGTCTCCTGAACGTGAGGCAAGACGGTCAGTGGACCCCTTGGTAAGAGGAACTTCTCGGTACGTGGAACTCCCCTACGATAAGGGGCCGGTTTACTACTGGGCCCAGGGCCATACACCTTACTCCTTTTGCTTACCAACTTCTCAGACTCTCCTCCTATAGTCCTTTCTGCTCGCAGCAAGGCTCTAGAATGGACAGGGAATTCGGGTGTCTCCAAGTATCTCTCTAATTGCCGCCTAGCAGGCCATCTAGGAGGAAGACGAGATTCCTCGGACCTTGTTTGATACTCTCTTGGGGTCTTAGGCTCACTCAAGTAACCGCTTGTATACAACAAGTACTCCAAGCAGTCAGTAGC
>VFSW01007064.1_pt1 | contig 16383 bp, 28 predicted proteins | sample 5358111 | NCBI WGS metagenome assembly VFSW01 (sample SAMN11554181, study PRJNA540505) | mine drainage metagenome | isolation source: sediment from site ElyBrook_90M | place: USA: Ely Copper Mine, Vershire, VT | collected 2017 | reverse complement strand
CCCGCCCCCCCGCGGGCCCGGGCCCCCGCCCCCCCCACCGCGGGGGCCGCGGCCCGCGGCCCCCGCCCGCCCCCCGCGGCCCCCCGCGCGGGGGGGCGGCCGCCGCTCGCCCTCGCCGCCCCGCGGCCGCTCCGCCGCCGCGCCCTCGGCCCCCGAGTATGCCGTCCACGTGCCCTCGCACTCGCTGCTGCCCGCTCCGCGCGACTACACGGACGCCGCCAAGCGCTACCCTCAGGTGAGATCATTGAGCTGTGATCCGTAGGTGACAATCAGATATGTGTACCTGACGATGCACTATGACCTTGATGACAGAAATTTTTCATTTATCCATTAACCCCATCTCGTCGTCCGCAGATGACGGTGCCGTCGGACTTCATGATGCTCATGCCGACGTGGCACCTCGCCCAGCAGCTGCCCCTCGCCGACGCGCTCGGCTGCCGCGTGGTCCCGCTCTACCGGCGGGTGCTCTTCGACCACGACCAACACGCCGCCCCACCGGACCTCGCCGGTGGGTACGCCGCCGCCGCGCCGCAGCTGAGGGCCGCGGACGGCGGCGGCGGGGGCAGGAAGTGGAGCGCCCGGGTGCTGATGGTGCACGGGCTGGACGCCGCGGCCCGCGAGGACGTCGTGCGCATGCCGCACGCGGACGGCGGCAAGGGCGGCCCGCCCTCGGTGCCGCTGGCCAACTCGCTCAGGTGAGAACGCGCCTTTTCCCTTCCGCCCGGCTGCCTCCCCATGCAGCAGCAGCGTGAAAGCGGGTCGATGTTTCACGCTCTTGGGCCCCTGGCGCAGGTTTGTTGTGATGCGGGTGCTTCAGGCCAACGAGAGGCGCGGGGTGCTCCAGGCACTGGGTGGGACGTGGGATCCGGAACTCGATGGAGGCGACCCCGAGAGGTGCGTTGGTGATGGGGGAGGGAGGTGTGGAGAGGGAGAGCGGCGTCGGGAGGTCTACAAAAAAGGTCTGGCTTGTGGTAATCTTTTGAGAGAGGCTGCGGATCGAGTGTGCATCCATCAGCTGGGAGCATGTGTGTGCTAAGCGTGCTTGCATGACAGTCTGGGTTGAATTTTGTACAACGACCCACCTTCGGCGCCTGCCCTCCGGACGCGGTCGACTCGTCTCGTGCCACAGGGACCCCTCCGCGCTGGTGCGCACTTGCATCCGCCACGTCAAGGAGCAGGCCGGCCTCGACCTGTCACGCTGCACCCGCTGGCTGCGCTTCTTCGACGTGCTCTACCTGCGCTCCCTGACCCGGGGCTTCAAGGAGCCGCCCGCCGCCGCCGAGCAGGGTCTGGGGTCTGCCGATGGTGACGGCAGCGGGGGAGGTGGGGTGCCCGCGGCCGGAGACGCCGCCGTACCGCTGCCGAGGTACGACCTGGGGCTTGCCGCCGGAGCACCGCAGCCGGACGAGACGGTCGTCTACTTTGTGTGTGACGTTGACGCCTGCGTGCCGTCCGCGGAAGAGTGGCCGGGCGTGTGGGCAGAGCGTAAGGCATGGCGTGCTGCAAAGGCCGAGAGGGAAAGGGAGCAGGCTGCTGCCTCTTCAGCTGCAGAGGAGAAGAAGCAGGCAGCCGAAAAGGTGGAGGGGTGGCAAGGGTGCAAAGGAAGTAAGCCGAAGCGTCGCAGTTGAAAGCTCAGAGCAAGAGAGATAGTGTGCGTTTCTTCGTGAGCCTCCGTGTGTGTGGGGAGTGTCAGCCATCTAAGCTGAGCACTATGGTGTCGCTTCTCTGTGGACCCTTTCACGACGCCGACGCTGCCTGATGATTTCTCCACTTCCATCTGGATTGTGTTGCTTATTCTTCACTTGCCCTGAATCCCTGTTTTCACCACCTTCGTTCTTCCTCAGGACAAGGAGAGCAAGGCCGCCAAGGATGATTCATCGGCGCCCCCCGTCAAGGCAGAGGGTGCGGAGGCGGCAAAGGCGGCCGAAGTCAAGGAGGAGCCAGCCGAAGCCAAAGTGACCCAAGATGCCGCCGACGAGGTCAAGACGGAAGCCCCCGTCGCTGCAGACGTGCCCAAGGCCGAGGAGGAGGCAGCGGCCGCGGTCAAGGAGGAGCTGGCGACGGCAGCCAAGGCGGAGGCCCCGGCCGCTGAGCCCGTCGCCGCCGCCGCCTCGGCGATGGACGTGGACGGCAGGCCCGCGATCCTGGACGCCGCGTCGCTCGAGGCCGAGGTGGCGGCCGCCGCGGCCTCGCTCGTGCCCTCGGAGGTCTCGCTGCTGCTGAGGGGCAGGAACACCAAGGAGCTCAAGGTGTGTGGGAGAGGGGAGGAGTCGGCAGACGCCTGAGTGGCCTGTACGCTCTGCTCCCAGGCAGGTTGTGCTGAAACGGTGCCGTCGCATAAGTATTTTTTTCTGCGCAGGTCCGGACGGTGTCCATCACGCTGCATGGCCTGCTGGACTACGACCGCGACGACGTGGAGGAGGCCACCGTGGAGCTCTCGATGTTCGCGGAGCAGTTCCAGGAGATGCTGGCGAGGGAGTTTGCGTTCAACATTTACCGTGCGCTCGTCCGCGAGAGGTGGGTGGAGTCTGGAAAAGGGGATCGTATGCGGCACTAAGCGGCTCATTCATGCCTCAGACGCCTTGCTCTCTCTGGATGATGTTGTGATGCTGATCTTAATTGTATGACCCCCGCTGTGTGCAGGGAGGCGACTGCGGACCTCAGGGCCCAGCACGACAAGGACCGCAAGCGGAAGCGCGACGAGGAGGAGAAGGAATCGGGAGGCAGGAGGGACGCAGAGAGCAAAAGGGACTCGGGCGGCAAGAGGGACGGGAAGAAGTACAGAACCGACGCCCTGCTCCTGCTGGCCTTCAGGTGAGCCATGCAAGGCCTTCAGTACAGCGCCTTGGCCGCTCGCCGTGACCGACCGCGTGTTTTTCTCACGCATTCTCTCGCACTTCAGGTATTTTGACCGCACCGGCTGCGGGTACATCAAAGTGGAGGACATGCGACGGCTGCTTCACTCTCTCGGTTTGGGCTTGCCCTACCGTGCTGTAAAGGACCTGGCGTCCGTGGCGCAGGAGGTGTCGGCGATGCGTGGCGGCCACAGCTCATCGGACCGCATTTATTACCGTGACCTCACCGACATTGAGATTCCTCCTCCCCCGCCGCCGCCGGCGCCAGTTGTGGTGCTCCCTGCGGGGGATGGCAAGAGTGAGACCCAGGCAGCCAAGCCTGACGAAGTCATGAATGAAGAGGTCGACGGGAAGTCTGTTCCAACAGACAGCAACGCTGAGCCCGAAACGGTCCAAGCCGTTGTGGACCCGTCAGTTGTGGAGCCCCAATCCGAAGCTAGCGTCGGTGACGGGATCGAGACTGCCAAGACGACAGAAGGGCATGTTGAAGCTTTGGTGACGGCGGAGCAACAGGTTGTCACGAAGGAGGCCGCAGGCGATGTCGCAATGGTCGATGCAGGGGAGGCGATTTGAAAATGCTTCAACTATTAGGATTACACAACAGACGAAACAATCTTGGCCTGACAATAATAATCTTCATGCAACTGTGAGGTCATCGTTCCAGTACACGTGGAGCACAGGAACGTAAAAGTCGTTGTTGATGTGGTGATCCTCAAATTCAGTGCTCTCGTCCATGACTCCGTTCTCCTCGAGTGTCTGTGAGGATGCACCACCCCGATGGCTTTTGAGGAATGCACAATGCGGAAATGCCTATACATCTTCGACTGCAGCTCACCTTGTTCATATCTAGCTCCACAAACCGGTGCGTTCCTTCTGTCATGACAAGGGCCTTGAACGTGTAACTCTTGGCATGCCAATTGAGGTCTAGGTATCTTTCCCGGATCTCTGCAATGGTCTCCTCGGAGGGCACCTCGATCGTATCGTCCTGGCTCGTCAGCACGTTCTGTACCCGCACCACTCGGATTTTCTTTGTCAAGCTGCCAATCTGCAGAGGTCGGATCAGACGGTCCAATTAATTTGCGGGTGGAGACCTGTTAAATGTTTGTTGAGGGGGGGCCACTCACCATGTACTTCTTGTCCTTCCACCAAGAGATTCCATAGCTAGTGTCCCAGTTGCCGCAGGGCTCCACCGGCGGGACGTGAGGTATCCTTCCCTGGCCATGAAGAAGAGCCAACTGCTGAGCCTCATGCGCATGTGCATGCATGTGTTGTGTTGCAGCACACAACGCAGCTTACCATTGGAACATAGTACCGCTTGAGATGTGTCACAGGGCAAATGTGCACTTTCAAGTCTCGTGACTTCTCGTCGAACCTGTGAAGCAGCCGTCAGCAACATGTTGCATGGGAAACCGAGTGTCTCGCACCATCCGCTGATGTCTTGCCCCGCGAACTTGATCAACGGCTCTATTATGACACCCGGATTGTTCTGTTCAAACACCGCGTCTGTGCACCGCGCAGAAACTCGTGTCTCACAAAGAGCTCTCACTTGCAGCAGGTTCGTCAAGTCGTATACGCCTCCCAGGAAAGAAACCCAGCAATCGGAGGGCGTGTTGTGCTGCGCTACTTCGTAGGGAGTGTAGAACCTGCGATTCTTGCCTTTCGTGGACACCATGTTGCGATATCGATGATTTTCGACCCTCTCTCGAAGGATGAACCTAGGTGTGGGAACCGTTACCCCTCAGGAGTGAGCATGTCACTGTTCACGATGTCCGTAGCTTCGTGAATAATGTGGAACCTTGGGAGGATAAGCATCCCAATGAAAGAAAGGAGCCCTTGTCTGCGCTGAGGGGTCGAAGGTGAGGAAGATTTTTTATTGAAGTCATCCGTCGACTTGCTTGTATGACAACCGTTGTTGACACGGTCATGATCACGCTCATCAACTCGGAAATCTAATTATGCTCTGACGCAATGTTTACAAGCAAACTCCAAGGACTACGTCATCGTTGCCTGAGGGAAAAGCGGAATCACTCTGCAGGCCGACGGAGGATGGAGGCCGTAGGTTTAAAAATAATATTTTTTAGCTAGAGAATTACTGTTTTCAAAATTGTTAAATTGTTAATGAATTTCAATAATTTTCATTCTTCTGGAGGACCTTTGCAATAAATCTCCTTCAATCTCAATCTATTACTAGAAATGGAATCATCGCGAGTGCCGCGTATGTTTTTTTCCTCCCTTTGTGTGTGCCGCTGCATGACGGTTGCCCATAACCACCTTTCACATTCGTGTGGATCGCCCGAACAGTGAGTGATCGATCGATCTGAGAAATGCACGCCAGTCGGATCACCTCGCGGACTCCCAGGATGTGCATGAGAAGGAGACTAGTTCATCCTTCCACTCAGGCAGAATCTACCACCATTCGTTCAAGGAGGGGGCAGGCTGTGGGCTGCCGAGCCGTCGCAGCTGTCAGCACAGGTGATGCTCTCCATTCGTCCCCATGCTGCAAATACAAAGGACAAATCACCGGCATTTCAGACCAAACTCTGAGCACCTTGAAGGACGCGGCGATGAAGCCGGGCTCGGTGCCACCGCCTGTGCTCGTAAAAGCCCTCGTTGACGTTGAAAAAGCCAAGATGACGCTGCCTGAAAATTGGCAAGTTCATTTCAATTTTTAAAACTCTTATCATGCTAAATTCTGAATGTGGCAGGTTTTCCGTGTTGTCTAGTCCGAGCAAGAGGTGGAGGCTAATCTTCACAGCAGGTGAAGAAGCGTACTCATTGTTGCTTCATTCAGATGAAGCCTCTTGAGAATTCAGTTCGGGGTCTTAACCGGCTGTTCGATCGATGGTCCTCAGATTCGAAGCAGACGCAGGCAGCCGCGAAAGGACAGGCGTCCAGTGGAATCTACTTCCCCTTGACTGCATGTCAAGTGAGTTGCTGGCTAAAAAATGCACAGCATTCTCGTGAGCTCTCTCACTCCCTCAATAATGTTTCTCCTTCGTCGACCTCTGCAGAAGTTTGACGCCGACACGTTTGAAAATGGCGTTTTCCTAGGCCCGATAGCTCACCTCACGTTCAAGGGGCCGTGCACGACCAAGGCGGTAAGAGGTTTTGCGATTCTTAATTTTCGAGATGAAGAAATAAGCATCTATCCCCTCGTAGAAGCAATTGTCGTTTGATGTTTACACGATGTACATTGGCTTGGGACCTTGGAGGGTCGGCATTCCATTAAAGAAGGATGGAAAGCCCTTGTCCCAGGTCGAACCCAAGTGAGGAGACTTAAACTGCTGGTGTCATTCTTGCGCCTTGGATTAGGAATAGGAACCGTTTTGATTGAGAATTCTGCCCTCCTACGAATCGGTTGCATCATGATGCAGGGAGGTCGCAAAGCTCCCTTTCTTCCTCTACGCCTTCATCGACGAAAACATAATCGTGGCTCGAGGCCGCAGCGGCGGCCTTGCCTTGTGGGTGTCTGCGGACTCGAAGTGGCAGGCTGATGCAGGGGTGCTACAAGTGTTTAAATAATGCTTCATATTTTTTTCTTTTGATTTGACTGAGACTGACTGACTGACTTTGATTTGACTGGGTGACTGGACCGAGTGGCGGATGCTGTTGTTCGTTTCCAAGAGAAGCGTATTTTAAAATTAGTTGTAAGGCGATGATGCATAGGGCAGCAGTTCCCGATCGCGGATTTTGCTCTGTCTTTGATGGTACTAAAATATAACCCGCGGCTTGCTATCTCTAAAATCTACTAGACATGCTTTTATCCAAAATTAAGACGCCCTTCAGTCTTGAAACACCACGACCATTGTGCTGCCCGGTTGAATTCGAGGCGATTGGTCGAACAAGGTCAGCCCAGAGCCAGTCTTGATCTGCTTGCCCGAGGGACCGAACACGCCCAGTATCCTTCGAGAGAACCCCTGCAAAGCGCCCGATGCAAAGGCCTGGTGCACGGCCTGTGAGCACGTGGGAAGTGAGAGGTGTGTGTCGGGGCGAGTGAGTGCCCACCTGATCCAGGATGCGGCCGATCGGCGTCGAGTTGCTGCACACCACCTCCACGGTTCTGTCGGATTTCGCATGCCGTTGCGATTGTGCACGAATCTCGAACGTCAGCGAGATCCTCTGCCCGAACGGCTCCGTTTTTGCTGGCAACGGCTGCGTGTTGAACAGCGTCGATCGCCGCAACGTGCCGAGGCTCATCGGGGCGGGCTTCCCCCCACCAGGCAGGGGGGCATATGTCGTGGGCGACGGCGTGAACGCAGTGATGTGTCCCGACCACAGAGGCCCGTGCGGATAGACTGTCGGAGGGATGAGGTCGCCCTGCGTGTTCTTCAGCGTGCCCAAGAACGACGACATCGATGCGAATCGATCGATTCTAAGCCCACCCGGACTCACATGATTAACACTCCAACGAATCACAAATGTCCACCTGCTTCCTTCACCTCCACCTTTCCTTCATGCTTGCCATGAATCATGGATGGATTTTTTTTAATTGCTTTAGTTTATATTGAAAATCCGTCCCAACAGCACTACTATTTTGCTCCCCGGCTGTATTATTGGGTGCAAGATCGTAGATCGTGAGCCCCGAGCTAATGCATAAACTCTTGCAAAAAGTCAAAGTAAGCCTCTTCGTTGATTCTGCCGAGGAAGAAGTTGCAAGAGATGTTGAGCTCGAGGATTACCGGGCCGTGCTCGGCCGTGAGCGCAACGTCCCAACCCACGAGCGGGACGTCGGGCAGAAGGCGCTGATGCGCCCGCGTGCAAAGCTTGCATATGTCGGGCATGTCGGGTATGCGTTGACCTGTGGGCCCATGAGCGGGATGCCGGTATATATATTAAAAGCGTTGCTCGCTCACCTGCGACACCATCGCTTGCTGCTGCGGCATCAGGGTGCTTGTTCCAGGTCTTCCCAAATGTTTCTCCGACTCTTAAGCAGTTTCGCATTCCGAGCTTGTACCAGTGTTGATTGCTCTTCCCAGCGTGCAACTCCCCAGTCCTAGCGTCGACAGGGAAGCATATGCAGTTGTGGTCGGTCGATGCCCCGGCACGCCCTGCACGAAGCACCGCCGTCAGCACGGCAAAGGAGCTCTCAGCCGCCGGCAACCGCTCCGAAGCCGCAGCGATGCCAGATTCGGCCGCCACTTGGAGCCGTCGCCGCAGCCAATGGCGGGAGCCGGTGACAATGCGAAGAGTGGACAGGGGGGCGGCAGGCGGCAGGATCCTTGCTATGGCGGGACCGTTGGTTAACGCGTCTTGCAATATCCACTCTCCTCCTGCGGTGAAGTTCCGTAGCACGTGTATTCCCATCCCTGCAACAGGGTCGAGTCGTTCACGTCTCAGCCATTTCTTGGAGATTTCAAAGCACTTCCTATCAACGCAGGAAGGTGATTTCACTCACCGCCCTCGATATGAACGTGCTTGGCGAAGAGGGTGCCGAGATCACGGCGAAAGGGGCTGATTGGGATGTCTCCAGCGGCTTCGGCAGCCATTAGGAAGTCCCCCTTGCCCTCCAACCGATACTGGCTAGCGACCACATCGTCCGCCTCGCAAGCCATGGCGTGCCACGCGACCAAGAAGCAATTGAGGCGCCACAGAGCAAACCAGTGCCTGGGGCGCAGCAGGTGCTCGTCGACGAGGCTGGACATCGTCTTGCCCTCGAGGAGATTGCAGAGGATGGCAGAGGCGAGGAGGACGGCCACGGGGTAAACGACGGTGAGGAACAGCAAGAAGGGGACGATGCCGATGAAAAAGAGATGCAACGGGACGCCAGTTCCGGGCACTGCGACGTTCTTCAGGTTCGCTCTGATATCGTGCCCAAAGGAAGGAGCACGGTAGTGCCTCCGGTCGAACATGCGGCCTGTCTGCGCCAACGAGAAGACCCAGATGGCGCTGTGGGGATTGCGCTTGTGCAACGCACATGACTGGAGCTTGGCATGCGGCAGGGAGTACATGAACAGGGCGCTGTAATAGGTGAACAGGAGTGAGATGATTCCGCCTGCCTCCGCGAGCATGCTTGCTTCCAGTTGATCCGATCTGGATCATACGGAATTACGTTTCGCGGGAAAGAGTGATGTTGCAGTACATTACTCTTTTCAGAAGTTTTCATAAAATATAATGAAAATCTCCCCTGTTCAATTGACAACTATATATAGCATCCTCAAGTGAAGAAGTCGAACACAAACGTGCCGAATCTCCAAAACACCTCCTGGGGTGAACAGGTCCCGGACAAAAGAAACATCATCTGCTCGCTGCCGGCAGCCTTGTTCTTGTGGTCTTGAAACCTGGATGACGGGGTGGGGTGGCAAAAGATATGCTCAAAGCTCTGAGGACATCCATGTCACGTGTCCATGGCGTGATGGCCCTCACCAAGACGGCCGAGCGGGCATCGACCACGGACAGTACATGACGCCCTTCTCGACGTGGTCAAAGAGAGATGTGTTGTGCACGAATCCGACACCGCTGCCGATGTCATCGATCTTGTTTCCTGACAGATGATCGGAAAAGATCACGATGCATGCCGCAATGAGAGACTCTTCCTGAAGATTGCAAACCTGGATAGGCGCCCCAAGGAAGCTGCGGCCAACACGCGGGCATGAAGGTAGGGCCGTTGACAGAAATGATCCCAAACCTGAGTGCGTGAAGAGACAAAAATGCAATGCACTGTCGGACCGGGTTTGCTCAAGAGATTTTTACAAATCAGAACGATCCCGGGATCGCACCCACTTGAGCGAGGCGATGAATCCTTCAAACTCCTTCAAGGCCATTGAGCTGGGGTGGGCGATGACCGAGCAGGCCAATGTACCCCAGCACCTGAGGTGATTGGACGAACCGGCTCAATTGCAGATCATCACTTGACGCCTGCCATACATCCCTACCTATCATTGGCGAATGCTGATGCTGCTTGGAGGAAAGCCGCCACATCCTCCCCTGTTCCCGGGAGACAGACCTCCTGGAAGAGCGATTGGTTTGGTGTCGGTAAAAAAGGGAGACGACAATGATTCCAGTGATGCGAGGATCACCTGCATGGCCGGACCCCAGGATTCCACGTGCAGCCGTGCTTGCTCCGGCGCGAGGCCCGCGGCCAGCAAAGTGGGACACCCCCCTTTGCCCCACTCAGAGCCAGGGGCTGCCTCGTCTGTCCGGGGCCTGCCAAGCTCCTCGGCCTCGGGGAAGGCCTCTTTAAAAGCGGCCATCCTCGACGCGCTTGATTGCGCACGAAAAAGGACAGGAGAGGGAAGGATTCAATTGGGACTCACAGCATCGTGAAGCAATAGCAGGCCCTCTGTTCAAACAAGCACTTCCGAGACGTTATGCGCAGTGTCTGACGAGAGACTGATCGAGAGGTCTCACCAGCCCGGGTACCAGCCCGTCGGCCTGTCCACGCTGTTCAAGACCTTCCGGAGCTCCGCCATGAACTGCTCTCGCTGCTGCCAGTCCTTGGCCGTCACCAGGACCTCGAGGCTCACGCAGTTGTGTCCCGAGTTGGTGAGCAAGCCCGATGCCACCTGATTCGCCTGGAAGCGGATCTCCTCCTCGGTCCATTTGACCCCCGCAGGCGGCGGGACCACGATGTAAGGCGTCACGCTTCCGAGCTCCGCAGAGAACGGCTTGGTGATGAGGGGAGAGCCTTTCCGATCTGCCGTCGGACTTCCCCACACCATGGTGTTGAACGTGTTGACCGAGCCCGTCAAATGGATGGTGTCAATGCCGTCGTGTCTCGAGATGTATTCTCCGACCTCCTTGCCTCCATAGGCGACTTGCAGCCAGCCGCCATCCACGAAAGGCTTGTAGATCCTCAACAAGTGCTCGCCAATGTAGTCGTTGATGGGGTTCAATTTCAGAATGACCACCTCGTCGTCACAGATGAGCTTCTGCAGCACATCCGACACCGAGAACATGTTGCCGGGCGCCAGGACAAGCGAAACTTTGCCGTCCTCCGGTTTTGAAGGTGCCCGCATGCCCGCTGCCTTTCTGACATAAGCGCGGGCCCTCGTGGGCGGTTTCCCTGGCTTCAGCCAAATCTCTCCAGAAAAGCCGATGAAAAACATTGATGCCAATCCGTTCGGAACGACCTTGAAGTAGTGAGGGGTGCTGTTGTCGTGACAGGCAAGGCAAAAACAAAGAGATCACCTGGACGATGCGCTGATCACTCTCTGGGCGAACCCTCACAGAGAACTGCTCCGAACTGCTTAGGGCCTGGATGCGAGAACGGAAAAGGAAGTAGCTCAAAGATTTTTATTTCAGACAATCGTGTTGTTTGCCCCTCAAACAAGCCTTGTGCAGGGAAAACCGCCTGCTGTGCCCACCTTCAACGTCTCGATGTAGCATCGTATTGTGTATACTGCAACAGCCATCTTAGACCTAGGAAAAAAAGTTCCTAAAGTGGGAGGCGGAACGAGAATACGATACCAAAACAACTCACAGCTCCTCTCCAACGTCTGAGGAGCCTTTCGCTCGAGCGCAGTCCGCTGACAGCTGTTGTGAGACTTCGATGCATGCTTCCACGCAAGCCTCGAGCATCTCCGCACGCTGCATGGCGGTCTGTTTCACCCATGTAGCCTTTGAGACACGCAGACGATCGATCGACCGATCGATCTCCGCCCTCGTGGATTGCTTGGAGAGGGAAGCAGGCGATTCCATCTGCGGTCGCTGGATCGTCGCGCCGCTTTTCTCGCCTACGAACGCCTGTATCACAATCGCAGTCCGCTGCGGCCTCAGAGATCTGATTCGATTCGATCGCCCGAGCGACGGGCGATTGTTCAACCGCGCCAACATCGTATCGTATTCAATCAATTCAATTGAAATCAAAAAAATATCTAAGATCACGTGGTCTCATCAGAGCAATCATTTGGCTGAGACTGTGAGCCAATCCCTGAGGAACCTCGAGACGAGCTCGAAGCTGGTGAACGTGATGGCGGCGGCCGGTGTGGTCCTACACAAGTTCGTGAGACAGCCTCGATACAGGCTCTTGATCCCATCCTGTGCCCAAACCGTCTGGATTGCCGACACGCAGCCCGAGAACGATGCCGTGCCTGAGGAAAAGGCAACTTCAGAAGAATACCTCCACACGGCACATTGCACACAGCACAAACCTGAAATGTGCATCTGCGATCGTACCACCTCGTGGGGGTAAGTGCAGGATGCCGCGATCATTTTTGAGAAGCCCGATGCGAGCACGAGGTCCAGAGCCTGAAAGCAGAGGAGCGCGGAGGCAAGCTCGTGTCTCATACTAACAGATGGGCTCCTCCCCCCTCTTTTTGCACGGATGAATCACCTGCAACTCGTCGACGGACTTCTTCTTAGACTCTGCCAATACCAATTTGAAGTGCTCGTACAAAGGAAACTGGATGGCTACGTGCACAACGCCGGCCAACGAGGGAATGAGACCCGAGTACAGCCCGGCCATGCCCTCCTCGGCGGCAATGCGGTACAGGGCGTTGAAGGTCCCGGTGTACCGGTGCCGGTTCTGCGCCGCCATCTGAGGTCCGACACAGGGAAAGGCCGGTGAGAGAGACAAGATCGGACACGCGATGTCAATCCCGGTTTGGATCCCGAATGTTAAGCCTTTCAATGATGTCTAACCTTACCAATGCCTTGACGTTGGGCAGGTCCTGCGTCTGTATTCTCGTCTTGACCACCTGCAGCCACAAGTACCGTATCAAGATGCACGAGATCAGATTGTAGGATCGTTCAACATTGGCTCACCCACAACGGATTCGTAACAAGGATCGTCGCGACGCCCGCACCCGCGGCAGCGGACATGTGCAGGATTGGCGTTGCGGGTGCTTTAGACCCTTAGAGGATACGAGTTGAGGGAGGGAGCATGAACATCTTCCTGACCAAGATTAAAAGGGCGCCACTAAGCAGCCCTCTCACCTCCTGGTCGTCGTCCTAGGTACTCTTTTAAGAGGTCGTACGTTGTAAAATAGACAGCCTGATCAGGAAAGAAAGATGGAATGATCCTCTGATCCGACGAGCGATTTCTCTCCCGCTCCTCACCCAGTTCGGCAGCAGGGCAATGAGCGAGGGCGACAAGCCTTTGTATAGCCCTTTTACACCTTCATGAGCAACAATTTTCCGCAGCCCACCTGTGGTGTGTGCAATGGGAGGCAAAAAACCTATTGTTACATTTCTTCCTTGGCAACACCTGCGGCAGGTCCCTGGTCATCTCAATCTTGGCTGCCTGATCCTCCCCTTGAGATTCATTCCCCTCACCGATGATCCCTGCCTTGGCCGTCCCGCTTGGCTGCACTTGCAACCGCGTCTTGAGGACATCTAGCGGGCACACAAATGTAGCAGTGATGCCACCTGCAGCAATCATGGGGCCTCAATCATGCGTGCCAACGACCCAACGGCATTATGCAAGATGACAATTCAGTTGGCTCGATTCCATGCATGGAATCGACCTGAAATTAAGCCCGCAGCCACGGTTACGGCGGGTGGCGTGGGCACCGGTGTCTTGCGGCTCAAGTAAAAGTGCTCCGGGTCGTAGGTGCTCCAGATTCGGAAGACCTCCATCGCATCCCCGCTGGTGAGCAATGTGCCTCTTACTAGTTCTTGGTATTCTACGGTGCCTGACTTGTCCGTGTCTAGCTTCTCCAGCAATGCCTGCGCCTCCTCAAACGACACAGGCCGCTGTAAGGCCTTGCTAAGGAAGCTCTTCAACTCTGCCGAGGTGATGTGTCCATCTGCCTCCCCATGCGAGTCAATCTCGCTGAACAGCTTTGACAGGACCTCCTCCCTCTTTCGCACAAAGGCCACGAATTCATCCAGCTCGATGGTCTGATTGCCGTCTGCATCTCCATGAGGTGAGCGCACGACTGTGACAGTGCATTAACTGCACGCACCTGCATCCAACGCTGAAAGTAATGCACCAGCATCGGAGTGAATCACGCCTAGTTTTCCCTTTGCTGCAGCGTCGTTGAGCTCCTCGAGCGACACAGAGCCGTTCCCATCGGCGTCGAGGGCCGAAAACATCCTTCTGATCTCAGCATCGCTGAGCCTCTCCTCCCACTTCTCAGACGCATCCCGCGACATCGCACATCAGCGTACTAATCAGAATTTTGTTGTACATGCAAAAATGTTCAGTTCAGCCATCCAGCCATGCAGAGACATGCAGATGGACTCGGGGCTACTAATCATGAGTCAGCGGGAACATGGATACACGTTCCCAGCAGAAAAGCTCCGGCTGCACCGTCACGATGGCGTGATGGAGGGCGGGCCCCCAATCGTGTTGGTCGCCTGCGGAAGCTTCAATCCGCCCACTATAATGCACTTGAGCATGTTTGAAATCGCGACTTCAGAGCTGAACAAGGTGAGAGCGCATCTGATGACTCCAGGCCTTCACGCTCTTGCCTAGGTGGGCATGACCGTTGCCGGAGGCTACATGAGTCCCGTTTCAGATGCTTACGGCAAGAAAGGATTGGTCTCAGGAGTCCATCGACTTGCCATGTGTCGTGCAGCAGCCGCTGCCTCGCCGTCGGTCATGGTGGATGCGTGGGAGGTGCAGCAGGAGGGATACACGAGGACGCTGCAAGTCCTGAGGCATGTGCGCGAGGAGCTGCAGCACATAGTTGCCTCGAGCAGCGCAGAGGTGACACAGAAGAGATGAAGCACTCCTTGAGAAATTGTTCCTGATTGATGACCTCTAATGCTGTCATCACCCTTGCAGGGGAGAGCTACTTTCGAAGAGCCTCGTATCATGCTTCTCTGCGGGGCAGATGTCCTGGCCTCGATGGCAGTGCCCGGTGTCTGGCTCAACCTCGAGACGCTTTTGGAGGAGTTTGGAGTCGTTTGCCTGGACAGAGGTGAAGCAAACTTGAGAGATTTGTTCGAGGGACGGTTGAAAGAGGGGGCAGGCGCCTCTTCTTTCGATCCTGGCGCCGAACGTCCAACGAATCCGAACGACACTGGGAGCGCCCGTGCATTGCGAGACTTGATTCGCAGGTGTTGCTGTGTGCATTCTGATCTCCATGCGAATCAATGACTCATCTCTCCATGTCCAGGTTCAAGCACAGCATCCTCCTCGTGCATGTGAGCGAAGGGGACGCACGGAGGGAAATGAGCTCCTCGGCCGCACGTGCGCTGCTGCATGCAAAAGAGTCCGTCGAGGGGCTATTGCCAAAGGCTGTGGCCGCCTACGTGCGTGAGCATGGCCTGTACGCGGGAGGGTAGCGTTTTCGCAGAATAATCAGAGTTGCCAACGCACTCGCAATTTTGTTGCCCTCGAACGATGGAGAAGCACGCGGAGGACGATGCACACGATGCTGAAGACGATGACGAGGTGAAAAGATCTCTCTGCCTTGCGCTCGTTCCTCGCTCGCTCGCCAGAGGCAACGCTTCCACCCTCGACATCCTGCGATCTCGATCCTACGCCTGCTGTTCTGCCGCAGATCACCAACCCCTCTGCTGCTGCTGCGCCGTCTGCCGGCGGCAAGAAGAAGAAGAAGAACAAGAAGAAAAAGGGAGTAGCAAATGGATCCGTGGACAGTGGCGCCCATGCGGACGGCGACAAGGAGGAGGAGCCGGTCCCTGCGTTCGAGGTGGAGGCTACCCTTCAGCCACCTGCCGAGGCAACGGCGTCCCACGCTACTGCCGCCGCCGCGGAGGACGTGCCCGAGCCGGCCGCAGCCTCGCCCGTCGCTTCGCCCAAGCCGGCTTCTCATCCCGCCGCTGGCGCGTCCGAGTCATCAGTGACGGCGGCGGCAGAAACTGCTTCCCCCGCTGCCTCGCCAAAGGCGGCCAACAGCTCCGCGGCTTCACCCAAGTCGACGGCGCCTGTCGATGTGCCTCCGGTACAAACACTCGAGCCGGCCGCTGATCCCTCACCCACTGCTTCTCCAAAGCCCACGCCTGCACCTCCTGCTGCCACCACTACGGCCTCCGTCGTTTTGCCAGCTGCCGTGGCTCCTGCTCCGCCTGCATCAGCAGCGTCGCCCAAGCAGGCTGCTGCCGTTTCGCCGGCCCCTGCGGCCACCCCCTCTGCGGTGCAAGCGACCGAGGCCCCTTCGCCGAAATCCGTCAAGGAGGTCACGCGGCAGCTGCTGGCGGCGGGCGCCGCAGACAGCAAGACGCCCATCTCGGCTCGCCGGGCCACCGCTGCCGCCGCCACGGCCTCGCCCGCTCCCAGCTCTTACGACAAGCAGAACACGATCAACGCGGCGCAGCTCGTTCAGCTCGCGGCGTGGAAGCTGCAGCCGGGCGTGGACACGGTGCCGTACGCCGAGTTGGTCAAGCTGAGGATGGAGGACGGCATCGACCCGACGCGGAGGGAGGACTACCTCACCGACGCCGAGTTCGCCACGGTGTTCGGATTGGACCGAGCGGCGTTCAAGGCGCTGCCCGCGTGGAAGCGGACGCAGAGGAAGAAGGACGTGGGGCTGTTTTGACACTAAATAACATCGAAAAATCTTGATCAGTAACGTGACTCGATGCATGATTCAACGTGACGTCACCGTCCCCGGTTGACGCCCGACCGGCCCCTCGCCGTGGGCCGGCGGCTCCCCCCCGGGCGTGCGCCTGGCGGCAGTGG
>VFSW01007063.1_pt1 | contig 16384 bp, 10 predicted proteins | sample 5358111 | NCBI WGS metagenome assembly VFSW01 (sample SAMN11554181, study PRJNA540505) | mine drainage metagenome | isolation source: sediment from site ElyBrook_90M | place: USA: Ely Copper Mine, Vershire, VT | collected 2017 | reverse complement strand
GCCGCTGGCCGGCGATTTCGCGTTCTAGGCGGGTGCGCAGTGTTTCTTCGCGGCTCAGGGCGTCACAGGCTGTTGCCGCATCCCGTTGCGCGGCAGCCAATGCTGCCTCGGCCTGACCGATCTCTGCCGGCAATGCACGCACTGCCTGCACGAGCCGCGCGCGCTCCAACTCCACGCCTTGCAGTTTCACCAGGTTTTGAATGTGCGCTAGCATCCGTGGAATGAAGTTTACCATCCGAGAGCATGGGAAGACGCCAAGGCCCTTCCTGTGGTTCAGGAGCGCATCCAACCTAAAGGCGAAGTAAAGTGCGGCGGACCGCCGTGGATTGGGGCTACGCCTGTGAAGAAACTGAGGGTTGCAGGTGGCGGATGGGGCAGCGAGACTTGAGATGAGACGGTCCTAAGCCGGGCGCGAAGGCAAGGGGGAGACTTGGCCGATACCCATACATCATTCTGGCGGCGACACCGTTGGTTCATTTGGACCGCAGGAGCATTGATCGTTGTGTTGGTGGCCGGGTCGGTGGTATTTGCAGTGCTGGCGCACAGAGTGGAGCCGTACCTGCGCGCCCGCATTGTGCAGGGGCTGCAAGATCGCTTTCATACCCGCGTAGAGTTGGACAGCTTTCACGTGGCGCAAGGGTACGGAAAATTCGGCCTGTGGGGTATTTGGGCCACCGGACGGGGGCTGCGCATCTGGCCGCCCCAGAACACGGGGAGCGAGCGGGCGCCGGAGATTGCGCAGGATGCCGCACCGCTGATCAGCTTGCAGGAGTTCAGGTTTCATGTGCCGATCCGCTATGACATGGCACCGACGAAGTCGATGCGCATTTCGGAGATGCGGATTACAGGGCTTGATATTCATGTGCCGCCGCGGACGAAGAGAGACAAGGCGACGGACTTCGAATCTGCCCTGGCGGCACCGCCGGGCAAGGGCGCGGCCTCGAATGAGGGGCCGCAAGCGCCGAACCGGGTTGGCGGGCAAGCGGGCAATGGGCAGAGCAGCGGTGGTGAGGCCATCAATGCGGGCGCGCTGACGAACATCGTGGTGGAGCGGGTGGACTGCGACCATGCGCAACTGATTCTGGAAACTGCAAAGCCCAACCGGTTGCCCCTGAGTTTTGCCATTGAACATCTGCGGCTGACGCACGTGAAGGCAGGCGCACCAATGGACTTCGAGGCCGACCTGACCAATCCCAAGCCACCGGGAATGATTCACTCGAAAGGCAGCTTTGGTCCATGGGTGGTGGCCGACCCCGGAGAGTCGCCTGTGAGCGGGACGTACCGCTTTGAGCATGCCGACCTTTCCGTCTTCAAAGGCATTGCGGGCACTCTTTCTTCCACAGGGCGTTACCGGGGAACGCTTCAGAACGTGATTGTGGATGGAGAGGCGGATGTGCCGGATTTTCGGCTTACGCATTTTGGCAACCAGATGCCGCTGCATACACGGTTCCATGCGCAGGTGGATGGGAGTAACGGAGACACGCTGCTCGATCCGGTGGACGCGACGCTGGGGCTCTCGCACTTTACGACGCAGGGGCAGGTGGTGCGGGTGAAAACCAGCCCAAGTGCGTCCGGAGCGGAGGGCCTGAAGGAAGGCGCCTCTGCGGCAGTGGGAGGCAGCCACCTGATCGATCTACAGGTGAATGTGGACCGCGGCCACATCGAGGACTTTCTGCACCTGGCGAGCCGTTCACCCACTCCGCTGCTCACGGGCGATTTGAGCGCCAATGCGGCCCTTCATATCCCCCCCGGGAAGGAGCCGGTTTACGAGCGGATGACGCTGGAAGGCGTTTTCAAGCTGGACGGTGCACAGTTCACGAGCGAGAAAATTCAGGACCACATCAAGGAGCTGAGCCTGCGCGGGCAGGGACAGCCAGGGAATCTAAAATCGGTGGATGCCAACAGAATCCGATCGCAGATGCAGGGCAGCTTTCACATCGCGAAGGCGGTGATCACGCTGCCGAATCTGCAATATACCGTGCCCGGGGCATCGATTCGGTTGAAGGGTACCTACACACTGGAAGGGTTTATGAACTTCGACGGAACGGCGCGCATGCAGGCGACGGTTTCGCAGATGGTGGGGGGATGGAAGGGATTTCTGCTGAGGCCGGCAGACCGTTTCTTCAAGAAGGACGGCGCAGGGGCGGTGGTTCCGATACGGATCAGGGGGACGCGGGATGCGCCTGAATTTGCGGTGGATTTTGGCCGCATGAAGCAGACCTCACCTGAGACACCGGGGCAGAGACAGCCCTAAGGGAGCTTGACGCAACATCCGCGGGTGACGAAGGCTGCCCCAAACCCCCTCGAAATGTGATAGGTTTTCTTGCGTCTAACCGCTGCCGAATCCACGAGCAGCGGAAACATCATGAGGAGACCGCTATGCACTGGACCAAACGCATTGCGGCCTGCGCACTGCCCCTGTTTTTAGGGGCCGTAACGCTGGCTGCCCAAGTACAAACTGTTCCCGCATCAAACCCGCAAAACACAGCTATCTCCAGTTCCGCCAATCTGCAGAATTGGTGGAAGAATGCCGTAATTTACGAGATCTACCCGCGCAGTTTTCAGGATTCGAATGGGGATGGGATCGGCGATCTGAACGGCATTACGCAACGCCTGGACTATTTGAAGAGCCTGGGAGTGGATGCGATCTGGCTGACGCCGATTTATCCCTCGCCGCAGGTGGACTTCGGGTACGACATATCGGATTACGAGAACATCGACCCGCAGTATGGCACGCTGGCGGATTTTGACCGGCTGGTGGCCGAGGCGAAGAAGCGCGATATCCGCATCATCATGGACATGGTGATGAACCATAGCTCAGACAAGCACAAGTGGTTTGAGGAATCGCGATCGTCGAAAGACAATCCTTACCGCGACTGGTATGTGTGGCATGACGGCAAGGGCCAGACGGCGACGGACAAGGGCGAGGTGCCCAACAACTGGCAGTCGGACTTTGGCCACTCGGCGTGGGAGTGGGACGAGAAGACCCGCCAGTACTACTATCACAAGTTTTATATTCAGCAGCCCGACCTGAACTGGAACAATCCGAAGGTACACCAGGCTTTCAAGGACATCATCAGCTTCTGGCTCAAGCGCGGTGTGGGCGGCTTCCGCTTCGACGCGATTACCACGCTGTTTGAAGATCCGAACCTGACGGACGAGGACGTTCTCAAGGACAAGGACGGGCAGCCTTTCAAGAACGCGTATGGCGACATTGCGCTCAACGACACGCGTACGAATAATCTGCCCGGCACGCACCCGGTCATGCAGGAGATGCGCGCTGTCTCAGACCAGTTTGGATCAGGTGGATTCCCCGGGACGCGCGTGCTCATCGGCGAGACCTATCTGCCGAATGTCGCGGAGCTGGCGAAGCAGTACGGGACACCGGACAAGCCGGAGTTTCAACTGCCGATGGACACGCAGATCGGGTTTATCAACAAGCTGGACGTGACCCAGTTCCGCGCCAAGCTGAACGATGCTGAGACGCAATTGGGAACCAACATTCCTCTACTGGTGTTTGACAACCACGACAATCCGCGCGAGGACGTACGCTACGGGGACGGCGTGCACGACACGGACATCGAGCGTGTGATTGCGACGATGCTGTTCGCGAGCAGGGGCGCTTCCCTGTTCTACTACGGCGATGAAATTGGGATGAAGACCACGCCGCCGACGCGCAAGGAAGACGTGAAGGACCCGGTGGGCTTAATTGGCTGGCCGAAGGACAAGGGTCGCGATGGCGAGCGCACTCCGATGCAGTGGGATGCAACAAAGAACGCGGGCTTCAGCAACGCGACACCCTGGCTGCCAGTTCCTCCCACGTATACCACCGTCAACGTAAAGGCCGAGGAGTCCGAACCCAACTCACTTTTAGCGTGGTACAAAAAGCTGATCGAGTTGAAGAAGACGAATGCGGCGTTTGTCCATGGCGACAACGTGATGCTCGACACGCAGAACACCAAGGTCCTGAGCTGGATGCGCAAGGATCCTGGCGGAGCGCAGGTGGTGGTGTCAGTCAATTTTACGTCTGACCCGCAAACCGTGAACTTGACAACGGGCGATGCCGCAGTTAAGAGCGGGCGGTTGAAGACCCTGCTGAAGTCGCCCGGCAGCGCCAATGCGGCATCGCTGGACAAGGTTGAGTTAGGGCCCTTTGGGGTTTACGTGGGAGAAGTGCAGTAACGAACAAAGAAGCAGGCCTTGCTAACCAACGCCGGCGATTCCTGAGAGATCGGGAATCGCCGGTGGTGTCTGCGGTGGATTTTTGAACCGGGGATAGCGAGTTCCGGATCAAGAGCGCGCATGGCGGGGATGAAATCGGTGCGCTAGTTCGAAGCGGTTTGCAGGAGCTTTACCGCACTCAGCGGGATCTCCATGGTGCCCACCTTGTGCGAGGCCTGATCGTAGATGCCGGTGCGCAGCCAGAACTGGCCCTTCGGCACTTCAATGGAGTCATGAAGCTGCACACCTGTCTTCTGGTAGATGTCGTAAACGTTGGGCTTGATGTTGAGGGAGACCAGGTGGTCTTTGCGAGCGATGGGATGTCCGTAGCGGTCGTAGACGATGAGGGTAACGTTCAGAGTCCCCTTGTGCAGGCCGTCCGGGGTTGACTCAAGCAAAAGGTCTTTGAGGTCGATAGCGAAGTCCACGGAGAAGTGGTCGTGCGGGCCTTTGCCCTCGATCTTTGGATCGTCGGCCTGGTCCGGCCTTGGTTCGATGGGCTGGATGCGGGCCTTGTAGAGGATTTGCTCCGACTGCGGCATTCCAAAGTCTTCAAACGGCCTGAGAGGATCAGTGGGCGCAGAGTTGGAGGCTGTGAAGGCACGAGGAGCACCGGGGAGATCCTGGTCGTCCGCGAAGTAGCCGCGCCGGTAAGAGAGGTTGTATTTGCCGCCCGCCAGATTGATTTCGACGCGACGAAACTGGCCATCCATCTTCTTGTTTTGCGGGGTGTAGGAGATGGTATAGAAGTCGGAGGTGGCGGAGGTGACGTCGGCGATCACCTCTGAGAATCCATTGGTATTCACGTAGGCTTTGCCGCCGGAGTCATGAGCGAGCATCTTCATCGATTCCTGATCGACATTCCGTTGGCTGCCTTCCTGGAGCAGCGCATTCGCCTGGGCGCCGTTGACCCCGGTGAGGCGATCCGGCGTTCTGACGGCAAGGCTGAGCGTGTCACTTGCCTCGTAAAAGTTGTTTTCCCGCGTGCCACTGGCATCAACCGGATACACCGCCACACGCGCTGCCGTGAGCAGGTTGACGGTTTTCTTCATGTCGTCTTCAAAGCGGGTTTCAGTTCGCGTGTCGGTGCCAGCGAACTGGGCGGGAGCGATGCCGAAAAGCGCGAGGGGAAAAGACTCTGAGAACCAGATAAGATTTTTGCGCCCGGGAAAGGTCTGGAGAAAGGCCGCGAGCTGCTGCAGATTCGCCATGGTTCGATAGGCGCGATCATCTTCCTGGGCGACGTCGGTTCTCTGGAAAAAGCCGTTCATGGCGTCAATCATGGCGGCGGTGGATACGGTGGTGGTGCCGCCCGGTCCGGCGGGCATGACCTCCTCCATCTGGGCCATCAAGGATTGCTGGGCATTGGTGTCCTGCTGGGACTTGAGCAGCGCCGGGGTTTCAATCTCGCTGCCCTTTTTACTGCCGAGGGCTGCGACCAGCACTGCGGGATCGTCGGTGAATCCCTGCACGAAGCGGAGGCCCATGGACATGGTGAAGATGGCCATGCGCGATCCCGGCTTGAGGGTCTTGAGGTACTTCATGGCCTTACTGTGCACGGTGATCTGATCGGCCAGGGGGGTATTGAGCGAATCGAGCAGCAGCACGTTGACCGCGGCGGGTTGCGGAAGGGGCGAGAAGTTGCTGAAGACGTTAGGCGGCAGTGTGGGAAGCTCGACGGATTGGGTTCCGGGTGCGCCTGCGTGCTCTTCAAAGAAGGCGATGGATTGGGGTTTGCCTTCCTCAAGCACCGTGAAGGCATCCTGCTTCAACCCCGGCACCGGTTTTCCATGGTGATCGGTCACGATGACATCGATGAGCACGGCGTGGCTGCTGAGGTGCAAGGTCGACACCGGTGCATTGGGGCTGGATGTTTCATTCTGGGCAATCAACGGGTCGGAGGTGAGAAAGAGGCCAAGAATGACGGGAAGAAGGTAGAGATTGGAATGCGTCACCGGAGAAGCCTCCTCAGGTACTCGAAAGATTACCACTTATTGGCTGACGGTCACCATGACGAATGCGAACCAGCGGGCGATTCCAGGGCGAACTCGGAAGAACCGCGGGAGCGCGAACCGTGGGTGAGATGGGGATTTCTCAACGAAGGCGACGGGGCCCGCATCAGGGCCTGTGAGCGTGCGCCTGCGGGGAGTTCTGTTGAGCGGTTGAGGTGGCTTCGGAGGGATTCCGGCTCGCCGGAGGCGAGGCAGGCGCTGGAGCGGGGGCGGGATCGACGGCCCCATCGAGGATGATCCTGGAAGCGGTGCCCAGCCGGTGATAGTCCGTGAAGCGGGTGCGATTGAGCATCGCGACGGGCTGGCGCGCCCGGTGGTCGAGCGTGTCAAGGCCGCAACCATTTGGCTCCTCCACCATGAACGCCAGGCTTCGGAGCGGGCAGATGTAGCGGCGACCGCCAAGGACGATCGGTCCATACTCGATCACCGACGCGACATGGGAGACGGGGTCACCGGTCTTCCAATCCGCTTGCAGTGTGACGCGAAGAATGGCACCGGAAGATGGATCGATGGAGAGGGACCCGTGGTAGGCGGGGCTGTTGTGAAAGGCGCGGCTCCGGCAACTGTAATTGACCTCGTAGTGCGAAGCGGAGCCGGGCACTGAGTAGCGAAAGACCGCGGCCATGCCGCCGGACGCCTGCTCCCAATGGTGGAAGGCGATGACGCCCCCGCGAATGTCGGAGAGGATGATCGCCGGTTCAGGTCCAAATTCTCCCTGGCTTTCCAGTCCCGACTCCGGTGGTTGAGACGGGCGCGTGCGCTGCACCGGGTTGTAGACCTCTTTGCCGTCGTTGAAGGTGATCTCGCGGCTGGATGTTCCCTCGAGTTGCAGTCCCGGCCGGGTGGGCAGGTCTCTTCCGATGGATTTCATGGGGATGTCGCCGAAGCGGGAGGTGGCGCGGATGGCGAACAGGTCAGGCAGGTGCGGCAGGATCGAGAGCACGTAGGCGCGCGCTTCTTCGATCATGCGCCTCTGGGTATCTTCATCGGGGGTGGGAGCACGGGGCATCTCGCCAGTAGGCGGATCGAGGAGGGCAGACCGGTCGGCGAGCAGGTCCAGGGCCTGCTGGGTCTGGGGTCCGAGGCTGTAGGTTGCGACCAGCTTCTGGAGCGTGGCGACGGTGAGCCGTTCGGAGAGTTCCATGGCGGCGACGCGGGGCGCCAGGATGGCATCTTGCCGGAGTTGCTGAAGGAGATCTGTATTTTCATCAATCTGGTCGGTCGTAAGGGAATCAGAACCGGCGGGGGGTGCAGCCAGAATCCGCTCCAGCTCTTGCACGGTCTGCGGCGGAGCCGCGTGTGCGGGAAGGGTGAACGCCGCAAAGAAACCGAGCAGAATCAGGTGGCGAATCACGGGTTATTTCTCCTGAGAGGAGAGGTGCTTTCGCGGGGATCAAAGGCTCCGCACAACCGGGGAAAAGGTTGCTGCTTGCTCTTCCCGCGGGGGACGAGGCAGCCGGCAAGCACTCCGCGCTTTGAAAGTAGCACAGACTAAGGAGCCTTGGACAGGGGATGCGATGAAGGATGAGGGAGGGAGGAGCTGGCGGTTCTCACCGGCGATTGGCGCGCGAAGCGGGGCTTTCTCGAATTCTCACGGGGTGCATGCTGTGGTGGTGATTGGCATCACCGACAGAGACAGCCTTCGACACGAAAGATTGGCCGCAAACTTGTCCGCTAAGAACCACGCACGTCGTCTCGCCTCACAGGAGCGTGACCTGGCGGGGCAAGAGGCCTGGGCACTTATGAACACTTATGAATAAGAGAGTTGCAACGCTCAACCGGCGACAGTTTATGGCTGCGAGTGCGCTGACAGGCGCGGCCCTGGCCGCCGGCTGCGCGCCCGGCCGACGCGGCAGCTACGGATTCCTGAATGATGCGGACGCGGGGAGACTGGCCGCTCTCTGCGATCAGATTATTCCAGAGGACGATTTTCCGAGCGCGTCGCAAGCGGGCGTCTTGACCTATATCGACCGCCAGCTCACGCGGCACTACAAGCGTTTCGTGCAGACTTACCTGGATGGATTGGCGCAAGCGAACTCCATGAGCAGGGAGAACTACGGAGTTGAGCTGACGGAGGCATCGGAGCAGCAGAAGTTTGAGGTTGCGAGGGCCATCGAGAAAGAGAATCCGCACTTCTTTGAGCTGGTGCGCAGCCATACGATGCAAGGGTATTACGGTTCTCCGCGGCACGGGGGAAATCGCGATGCGGTGAGCTGGCGGATGCTGGGTCTGGCCGAGCCTCCGGTGCGCGGAAGGGCGCAGTACGACCTGACGGCAGGGTCGAGACCATGAAACGCGTGAATGCGGTGGTTGTGGGCGCGGGCGCCGCGGGCGGCATTGTGGCCAAAGAGCTGTCGACGGCGGGGCTGAGCGTGGTGTTGCTGGAGCGCGGCAAGTGGTATACCCCGCATGACTGCCGGAAGGATGACCTGCGCAATCAACGCACTACAGTTCTGGGCAATGCATTTGGGCCGGAGGACGAAGGGAATCCGCGGGTGTGGGTGGATAAGGGAGGCAAGGCGCATACCGTGCTGCCGAGCGAGGGAGCGTACCAGAACAACGCCGCCTGCGTGGGTGGAGGGACGCTGAGCTACGGAGCACAGGCATGGCGCTATATGCCGCAGGATTTCAGGATGCGCTCAACCTATGGAGCGCCGGCGGGTAGCTCGCTGGAGGACTGGCCCATCTCGTATGACGATCTGGAGCCGTTTTACGACAAGGCCGAGTATGAGATCGGGATTTCAGGCGATTACTCGGGAACGCCTTTCAAAGGGCCGCGACGGCGCGATTTGCCGATGCCGCCACTGGCGCCAAACCGCGAATTCGGGATCCTGGAACCGGCGGCGAAGAGGCTGGGGCTGCACCCGTTTCACATTCCGATGGCGCGCAACACGGTGCCGTATAACGGGCGTGGGCCGTGCATGCGCTGCCGGTGGTGCTGCGGGTTTGCGTGCGAAGTGGACGCGAAGAACGGGTCGCAGAATACGGTGATTCCGGTGGCGCTTGCGAGTGGAAATTGCGAGCTGCGTATGGAGTGCATGGTTACCGAGATCCTGACGGATGATCGGGGGCGCGCTCGTGGAGTCTCGTATGTCGACGGGGATGGACACAGGCTGGAGCAGCTTTCGGACATCGTGGTGGTGTCGAGCTGTGCGATTGAATCGGCGCGGCTGCTGCTGAATTCGAAGAGCAGGCTGTTCCCGGCGGGGCTGGGAAATCGCCATGACCAGGTGGGGCGGCATCTGCAGGGGCATCACTACACCGGGGCGGTGGGGTATTTCGATTTCGACACGTATGACGACGTGGGGCCGGGAGCAAGCATCGCGATCTGCGATTACAACCACGGGAGCCCCGGCTTGTGCGGCGGGGGGATGCTGGCGAACGAATTCATCCGGTTGCCGATCCACATGGTGGACCGCGTGCCCAACGGCACTCCGCGATGGGGACTGGGACATAAGCAGGCGATGCGGGCGTATCACAAGCGAAGCATCGTGATCATGGGGCCGACGCAGCAGATTCCTACGGCGGCGGGTCGGATGACGATTGACCCGGAGGTGAGGGACAAGTGGGGACTGCCAGTGGCGCGGTTCGAGGGTAACGTTCATGCGCACACGTACGAGATTGGGGAGATCCAGGCGAAGCGCGCGGAGGCGTGGTTAAAGGAAGCCGGGGCGGTGACGACATCGCTGATGTCGTACACGTCAGAGTTGGTGAGCGCGGGGCAGCACCAGGCGGGGACGTGCCGCATGGGCGACGATCCGCATGGGGCGGTGGTGAACAGGCATTGCCAGATTCATGATGTGGACAACGTCTTTGTGATTGACGGCAGCGTGCATGTAAACAACGGGGGCTTTAATCCGGCGCTGACGATTATGGCTGTGGCGTATTACGCGTCGGATGCGTTGGTCAGGAACTGGAAGGGAACGGGCTTCCGGTCATGAGACGATTCCTTTGGATCGGGGCGATGGCGGCGTGCTCGCTGGTCCTGCTGGCATGGGGGAGCACGTACGGAGCCGGCCTGTACTATGCGGCGGGCCAAGGGACGCGGTGCGGAGACTGCCACGAGATGGCGGAGCATGTGAGCGCAGTGCACGACGCACGGCATCGCAACGTGAGCTGCACCGATTGCCATGAGGCAAGCCTGGCGACCAAGCTGCGGCATATTCGCGTGCATCTTACGGGCTCAGCGCCCGAGGTGATCCGGCTGCGCGAGGTGGACGTGCAGCAGATGATGGGAAACTGCCAAAAGTGCCACCAGCAGGAGTATGCCGGGTGGCATGCGGGGCCGCATAGCGCCACCTATAGCGACATCTTTACGAATGCGGCGCATAACTCGAAGCGGCGGCTGATGGATGACTGCCTCCGCTGTCATGGAATGTACTTCGAGGGCGCGGTGCGCGACGTGGTGCAGCCGCAGGACTTGCACGGGCCGTGGCATTTAACTCGGCCGGAGCTTGCGGGGAGGGCGACGATTCCGTGCCAGGCATGCCACTGGATTCACCGGGAAGGATCACCGGAGACGAAGCCGGCGGAACGGATCTCCGTTGCCGGCGCGGTTGTGCATGAGTCGGTGGGCTTGTTCGATCGCAGGGAGCAGATGCATTTTGCGGCGGCGGCATTGACGATTCCGGCGCTGTACGATGGCGCGCGGATGTTGAAGGTGAGTCCGGATCAACGGCAGGCGCTCTGCTACCAGTGCCATGCGCCGCGACTGCCGGAGGCACTGAGCGCGGCGGCCGCGCAAGGTTGGGGGCCGCAGGCAGGGTCGGGCGACGATCGGACGCCGATGGGAGTGCATGAGGGCCTGAGCTGCATGTCATGCCATAACGGCCACAACGAGAGTGCGAGCGCTTCGTGCGCGACTTGTCACCCGGCGATGTCGCATTGCGGAATCGCGGTGGAGAAGATGGACACTACCTTCGCCAACAAAGCGAGCCAGCACAACATTCATTGGGTAAAGTGCGCGGACTGTCATCAGCATGGGGTCCCAAAGGTAAGGCAGGCTGTAATTGCCGCGGGACAATGACTCCGGCAAGTGTCTGCAGATGCGGCGGCCCGGTTCCGATGGCGTAAATTTATGATTCAAAAGCCCGGCTGAACCTCTGGCATGCTTGCACCGGCCCGGTCTCGCGTGTTTGACTGGTTGCCGAAAGCAGGCGAAGCGCATGAGCTACATCCTGGCACTGGACCAGGGAACGACGAGTTCCCGCGCCATTCTCTTTGACCAGGCAGGCACGATTGCCGCAGTGGCGCAGCATGAGTTTGAGCAGTTCTATCCGCAACCGGGGTGGGTGGAGCACGACCCCATGGAGATCCTTACCAGCCAGTTGGCTTGCGCGGTGGAAGTGCTGGGACGGGCGGGGGCGCGGCCCCGCGACGTGGCTGCGATCGGCATCACCAACCAGCGTGAAACCGTGATTGTGTGGGAGCGCGCCACGGGCAAGCCCATCCACCGGGCCATTGTGTGGCAGGATCGCCGGACGGCGGCACAGTGCAGCGCCCTGGAAGAAAGCGGCGTGGGAGAGACGATCAGCAATCGGACAGGGCTGGTGATCGATCCGTATTTCTCGGCGACGAAGATCAAATGGATCCTGGACAACGAGCCGGGGGCGCGTGCCCGCGCGGAGAAGGGCGAACTGGCCTTTGGCACCGTGGATAGCTGGCTGATCTGGCACCTGACCAGCGGGCAGCGGCACGTGACCGACATGACCAACGCCTCCCGCACGCTGTTGTTCAACATCGTGAAGGGCGAGTGGGATGAGGAGTTGTTGCGCATCTTCGATATTCCCGTGAGCCTGCTGCCGGAGGTGGTGTGGTCGAGTGAGCGCGTGGGCGAGGTAACCACATCGCTCGGTCTGGGCGGCGTGGCCATTGCCGGCATTGCGGGAGACCAGCAGGCTGCGCTGTTTGGGCAGTTGTGCTGGGGTGCAGGCGAGGCCAAGAACACGTATGGAACAGGGTGCTTCTTATTGCAGAACATCGGGACGCAGTTCATGCGGTCGAAGCATCGGCTGATTACTACGCTTGCAGCAAGTGCGCAGAGGCGGTTGGAGTATGCGTTCGAAGGCAGCATTTTTATCGGCGGCGCGGTGGTGCAGTGGCTGCGGGACAATCTGCGGCTGATTGGATCGTCGGCGGAGGTGGAGGAGTTGGCGGCGGGTGTGCCGGACACGGGCGGAGTTGTGTTTGTACCCGCGTTCGTGGGACTGGGCGCGCCGCATTGGGATCCGCATGCGGGAGGGCTGCTGATCGGGCTGCGCCGCGATACGAAGCCGGGACACATTGCGCGGGCGGCGCTGGAGAGCATCGCGTTTCAGGTGGCCGATGTGCTGGAGGCGGTGCATAGCGAGACCAACGCGCCGCTGGGCGCGCTGCGCGTGGATGGAGGCGCGGCGGTGAATGACCTGCTGATGCAGTTCCAGGCCGACGTGCTGGGAGTGCCGGTGGTGCGGCCACGGGTGACGGAGACAACCGCGCTGGGGGCGGCGTATCTTGCCGGGCTGGCGGTGGGTTTCTGGGCCGGGACGGAGGATTTGCGCGCCAAGCGCAAGGACGATGTACGGTTCGAACCGAAGATGGACGCACAGGATGCCGCTACGCGTCGGGCGCGCTGGAGTCGCGCGGTGGAGCGGTCAAGGAATTGGACGGAGTAAAACGAGCCGAGCGGAACAAGACTGGAGCGACGGATGAAACGCGAGTCGATGCTGCAAGCCGTGCGGGAGCGCAAGGAGCCTTGGGATATCGCGGTGATTGGCGGAGGAGCAACGGGAGTGGGCGTGGCCGTGGACGCGGCGGTGCGCGGGCTGGACGTGGTGCTGGTGGAGGCGCATGACTTTGGCAAGGGAACCAGCAGCCGCAGCACGAAGCTGGTGCATGGCGGCGTGCGGTATCTCGAACAGGGGAATGTGCCGCTGGTGATGTCGGCGCTGAAGGAGCGCGGGCTGCTGCGCCAGAATGCTCCGCACCTGGTGCATGATCTGGCGTTTGTGGTGCCGAATTACTCGTGGTGGGAGGCGCCGTTCTATGGCATTGGGCTGAAGCTCTATGACCTGCTGGCGGGGAAGTATGGGTTTGGCGCGTCGAAGCTGCTGTCAAAAGAGGAGACGCTGGAGCGGCTGCCGGCGCTGGAGCCGGAAGAACTGCGCGGAGGCGTGGTTTACTACGACGGGCAGTTTGACGATGCGCGGCTGCTGATCCACCTGGCCATGACCGCCGCAGACCACGGCGGTGCGCTGGTGAATTATTGCCCGGCGACGGGGCTGCTGCGCGATGCGGACGGCTATGTGAACGGGCTGACAGCGCGCGATGAAGAGACGGGCGAAGAGCTGACCATCGCGGCGCGCATTGTGGTGAATGCAACGGGGGTGTTCACGGATTCGGTGCGGCGGATGGCGGATCCGGGCGCGGAGCCGCTGGTTGTCACCAGCCAGGGGATTCACCTGGTGTTCGATCGCTCATTTTTGAAGGGCGATACAGCGCTGATGGTGCCGCGCACCAGCGATGGCCGCGTGCTGTTTGTGATTCCGTGGCATGGGCATGCGGTGGCGGGCACGACGGACACGCCGATTGATGCGCCAAGCCTTGAGCCGCGCGCGCTGGAGGAGGAGATCGACTTCATCCTGGAGACGGCGAGCCGCTATCTGACCAGGCCGCCGACGCGCGCCGATGTGCTGAGCGTGTATGCGGGGCTGCGGCCGCTGGTGAAAGGCGATGGCAAGACTTCGGCGCTTTCGCGCGATCACATCATCCATGTGGATACTTCGGGGCTGCTGACGATCACGGGCGGCAAGTGGACGACGTACCGGCACATGGCAGAGGACTGCGTGGACCACGCGATTACGCTGGGGCGGCTGCGCGATGAGGCGTGCGCGACGAAGAACCTGCGCATCCACGGGTACATGAAGGATTCGTCGTCGCTGGGCGAGATGGAGGTGTATGGGTCGGATGCGGAGGCGATTGAACAACTGGCGCAGGACCATGCGCCGCTGGCCGCGCAACTGCATCCCGATCTGCCGTATACCGGCGCTGAAATTGTGTGGGGGGCGCGGAACGAGATGGTGCGCACGGTGGAGGATGCGCTTGCCCGGCGCACTCGGGCGCTGTTTTTGAACGCACATGCCGCGGCGGAGATGGCTCCGGCGGTGGCGCGACTTCTGGCGGCGGAACTGGGACGCGATGAGACCTGGATTGCCGCACAGGTGAAGGCTTTTCTGCAATTAGCGGAGCAGTATAAAGTGGCTTAAGAACGCGGCTTCCCCGCCCCCACGGAGGTTCCATGGCGAAACAATGCACGCACGCTGCCGAACACGACAAGAAACCCAAGCCGCACAGCAAAGGCTGCGAGGATTGCCTGAAGACGGGCGACACGTGGGTTCACCTGCGCATGTGCCTGGAGTGCGGGCACGTGGGCTGCTGCGATTCATCGAAGAACCGGCATGCGCGGGCACATTTTCACGCCACGCAGCATCCGCTGATCCAGTCTGCCGAGCGCGGCGAAGACTGGAAGTGGTGCTACATCGACGAGACGTATCTGTAGAGCAGTTTCGGAATCGATGCGTGCGGCACCGCGGTCTTAATTGAATCCCAAGTCCGAGAATCCGGAACTGGGGCACCCATTCATCCTTGGAAACTGGGCCACCCGCCGTCAGGCTAACTCGACTTCGATCTTCCTGGTCTCCGGGTCGAGCTTTGCGATTTTGAAGCTGCGAATCTGGCCTGCCTGCAATGGTTCGGGCTGGGCAGAGGCGGCGGGAGCGTCGCCCTTCCAGCGTGCCTTGAGCATGGAGGAGAGCGAAGACAAGTCGGCCTTGGGTTGAGATTGCACCTGGGGCGCGGCGGCTGTGCCTTTGGCGGTGCGGCAGAAGGCGCGAATGCCTTCGCCTAATTCGACGGTTCCGGATGATTCGTCGACCACGCGGCCGGAGACCACGTCGCCCGGCTTGTGCTCGGCGATGTACTCATCGATGCTGGTGGGTACGAGCTGCTTCATGCTGAGCTTCATCTGCCGTTTTTCAGTATCGATGGCCAGCACCTGCGCCTGTACGATCTGACCGGCGCGCAGCACATCGGAGGGGTGATTGATGCGGCGCTCGGCGCTGATCTCGCTGACGTGGACCAGGCCCTCGACTCCCTCGGCGATCTGAACGAACGCGCCGAAGTTCATGAGCTTGGTGACCGGACCGCCGACTTGCGAGCCGACCGGGAAATTCTTCGCAACCTCAGCCCAGGGGTCGGTGAGAGTCTGCTTGAGGCCGAGCGAGATGCGGTGATCTTCAGGCTTGATGGAGAGGATGACCGCATCGACGCGTTCGCCCTGCTTGAGGATGTCGCCGGCGATGCGGACCTTTTTGCCCCAGGACATCTCAGAGACATGAATGAGGCCCTCGACGCCGGGCTCGAGTTCGACAAACGCGCCGAACTCCGCGACGCGGGTGACAATGCCGCTGACGCGCTGACCGGCCTGATAGCGGTCGGGTGCGGTCTCCCAGGGCTCGGCCTGGAGCTGCTTGAGCCCCAGTGAAATCTTCTTGGTCTCAGGATCGATCTTGAGGATGCGGACCTGCAGTTCCTGGCCGACGGAGAGCACGTCTTCAGGCTTGTTGATACGGTTCCAGGCGATGTCGCTGACGTGCAGGAGGCCATCGATACCGCCGAGGTCAACGAATGCGCCATAGGTCATGAGGCTGCGCACGGTGCCGGTTACGGTGTCGCCTTCCTTCATGGAGGCGTGGCGATCGGCCGCTGCGGAACGCGCCTGCTCTTCGAGGACGACGCGGCGGTCGACGACCACATCTTCGTCGGTGACGTCGAGCTTGGTGATGCGGCAAGTAATCTGCTGGCCAACCATCTTCTCAAGCTCGGAGGCGTCGCGGGTGCCGCTGCGGCTGGCGGGCATGAAAGCGCGAACGCCGACATCCACGTTAAGGCCACCTTTGACAACGCCGGTGACGGTGCCGACCACGGCGAGCTTTTGCGCGAAGGCCTCTTCGAGAGCGGACCAGTCCCGCGGCTGCGCGACTTTGAAGCGCGAGAGCTCGTAGTAGCCTTCTTCGTTTCGCCCAGTGACGGAGACGGGGACGTTCTGGCCGGGGGTAACACCCTCAGCGTTATTCTCAAAGGCCGCGCGCGGGAGAACGCCTTCCGTCTTATAG
>VFSW01007062.1_pt1 | contig 16384 bp, 13 predicted proteins | sample 5358111 | NCBI WGS metagenome assembly VFSW01 (sample SAMN11554181, study PRJNA540505) | mine drainage metagenome | isolation source: sediment from site ElyBrook_90M | place: USA: Ely Copper Mine, Vershire, VT | collected 2017 | reverse complement strand
GAGGGTGTTCTCCTTTGATTTGCCTTTTGAACATGTAAATCAATCGTTTTCAATGATTTACGTATCTGCTGCCTTATGTGGACAGGTCCGAAACCCTGTCTGTGCTACGCTTTTGGCTTGCATCTATGAAACCCGCCAAAGTCGCATCTAGATTCGCTCTGATTCCGCTCCTCGCGCTCGCCGGCTTCCTCGGCGCGCAGACGGTGAACTTCTCCGACGTTGAGCCGTCTCCGCAGCAGGTGGCGTGGCAGGATCAGGAGTTCGGCGTGATCGTGCACTTCGGCACCAACACCTTCCTCAATCGCGAATGGGGAGATGGAACCGCGGACGCCAAGGTGTTCAATCCCACGCACGCCGATCCCGAGCAGTGGATCACGGCCGCGCAGGCCGCCGGCGCGCGATACGTGGTGCTGGTAGCCAAGCATCACGACGGCTTCTGCCTGTGGCCGACGGAACAGACCCAGTACAGCGTGGCGCACAGCCCGTGGCTGGGCGGCAAGGGCGATCTGGTGAAGATGACCGAGGAGGCTGCCCGCAAGCATGGGCTCGCCTTCGGCGTGTATCTCTCGCCATGGGACCGTCACGATCCCAGGTACAAAGACCCGGCAGCCTATGACCAGTACTACTTGTCGGAGTTGGAGGAGCTATCGAGCCGGTACGGCAACCTGGAGGAGTTCTGGCTCGACGGCGCGGGTAGCGCGGGCCACGTCTACGACTTCAAGAAGATTATCGAGACGCTGCGCACCTATCAGCCCAACACGGTAGTCTTTGCCGATACCGGGTTGTTCGAGTATGGCGATGCGCGCTGGGTAGGCAACGAGGACGGCAAGATTCCCTATGAGAACTGGAACGTGATCGACCGCCACGGCTACCTGCGCTGGCGGCCCGTCGAGGCCGATACGCCGCTGCACAAGCAGCACTGGTTCTGGCACCCCAACGATGAGGCGTCGCTGAAGTCGGTGGATGAGTTGGTGGAACTCTACGAGAACACCGTGGGCCGGGGCGGCCAGTTGATGCTGGGCATCGCCCCCGATGATCGCGGGCTGTTGCCGGATGCCGATGTGGCCCGACTGGCGGAGTTTGGTAAAGCCATCAAGGCCCGCTACTCCAGGAACCTGGCGCTGAACCATGTGCCGGTCGAGTGGAACGCGGCCAATGCGCTCGATGGCGACCCAGACACCTTTTGGTCGGCGCCCGTAGGGTCGCACGAATCCGCTTTCGAGGTTGATTTCGCCACCCCGGTCACGTTCGATCATGCACTGACCATGGAATGGCTCAACGACGGGCAACACGTGCAGAAGTACGCGATCGAGGTTTGGCAGGACGGCAAATGGAAGCAGGTCGCCGGCGCCTCGGCCATCGGGCACAAGAAGATCGACAGCTTTGCCCCGGTGACCGCGAGCCGCGTGCAATTGCACATCCTGGCAAGTTCGAGCGAGGCCCAAATCCGCGAGTTCCAACTCTACAACGTCAACGCGAAGTAATGATCGGGCAGCTCCATCAAATCTCCACGGTGGGACGCACTGCGGGCGGGTTTATGATGGGTGCGCAAGAGTGAAGCGATTTTGCAGGAGGATTCCATGAGCGAAAGTCAGATTGAATCGAGACGGAAACAGGGCCGGCGGGATTTCCTGAAGGCCAGCGGAGCCGTGACGGCTGCGTTGCTCGCGCCCTCAGTACTGGTGGCGGAGACGCCAAAGACCATGCCGGGGCTTCCGTCAAATCCGCTTACGCTCAAGGCCATGCCCACCCGCAACCTGGGCAGGACAGGTTACAAGGTAGGCATCTTCTCGCTGGGCGGACAGGCCTCACTGGAGCGCCCCAACAACTTCGATGTGGCCGTGCCGATCATCGATCGCGCGTTGGATATGGGCGTCAACTACATCGATACGTCGTCGATCTATGGCGGCCCGGAGCGCTGGAGCGAGCAGTACGTCGGCAAGGTGATGGCGAAGCGGCGCAATGAGGCGTTCCTCGCCACCAAGACCAAGGAGCGAACGCGCGAAGGCTCGATGCGCATGATCGAGAAGTCTCTCCAATTGCTGCAGACCGATCACGTGGACCTTTGGCAGTTGCATGACATCGGCACCATGACCGACGTGAATGAGGTGTTTGCCAAGGGCGGCGCAATGGAGGCCCTGCTCGAGATGCAGCAGCAGAAGGTGGTGCGTTACCTCGGCGTCACCGGCCACTACCGTCCCGATGCGCTGATGGAATGCATCCATCGCCACGACTTCGATACCGTCCTGATGGCGATGAACGCGGCCGATCCACACCACTACAGCTTCAACGAGGCCTTGCTGCCGCTGGCTGTCGAAAAGCAGATGGGCATCATCGGCATGAAGATTCCCGGCCGCGGCCGCATCCTCTCCACCTGGACACCCCCGCCTATTGAACAGCAAAAGCATAGCTGGGAAGGCATGACGATCCAGACCGATAAACCCGGCACGCTCACCATGCGCGAGGCCATGTACTACACGCTCTCGCGTCCGGTGAGCACGGTGATTATCGGCTGCGATTCGATCACGCAGCTTGAAGAGAACGTGCACCTGGCGCGCGAGTTCACGCCTATCAACGACAAGCAGGCGACCGAACTGGTGGCGAAGGCCGAGCCGTGCGCAAAGCCGTCGCTCTTCTTCCGCTTCTACGTCCGCCCCTGACCACCACCTGCGGTTCGGCTAACCACCTGCGGTGGGGCTAACTGCGCTTCGCGCCTCCATCTTGAACAGAAAAGCTCCCTTGTGATTGAGGGGGCTTTCATTTGGGCTTTGATCTTCTATTCATTTCTCGCTGAATGGCTTCGTAGAGTTCAGCCGGCGTGAACCAGCGAACCTTGGGCGTTGCTCTCTCACGCGGTCAACTGTCGAGCTTCAGATACAGCCGGTAGTGCTCGTCATGAATGGATGCAAAGGGCCTGAGTGTCAGCGTGCCGGCAGCAGTCCGGGCTTGCCAATCCGTGGAACCTGCTGCGACCTGAGTGGCCGCGTGAAGATCCCGCTTTTCGAGCTTCTCGGGAACGTTGCCCACGCTGAAGAGCGCCAGCGGTCCATGCACCGGAGCAAGCAGGTTGGGGTGCTGCGGATCGACTGCCTCGAGTGTGGTGGGCATGTCGAACTCGATCTCAATGCGGTCGCCGTTCTTCCAGGTGCGATCGAGGCGTGCGAACTTGCCGGGCTCAGGGCTGGGGGCGATGCGCTTGCCATTCACCGCGATCGTGGTCCCCGGTCCGGCCCAGGCAGGGACGCGCAGGAACACTGGGAACGATGCCGGCTTGCCGGCGGTAACTTCGATCTGCGATGTGGGATGATGGGGGTAGTTAGTCACCTGAGTAAGTGAGATACGCTCGCCAGCGCGGTTCCATGTTACGCGCGATGGCACGTAGAGATTGACGTAGATACCTTCATTCGAACGGAAGTAGGAACTGATGCCGTAGTCGGCCGTGATCTGCGAAAAGGTTCCCGTGCAGCAGTGCCACTTATACGGGTGATAGACCTTGGACCCGTCGTTGTTGTAATCGGAGTAATAAAAGCCGTGGCCGTCTTCCTGGATGGGCTTGGCCCCGAGAATGCAGTTATACAGAACGCGCTCCATGCTGTCGCCGTAGCGGCTGTCTCCGGTGACGCGCATCAGGTACCGTGTGATCTTGAAGTGGGCGTAGGAGCCGCAGGGGGTTTCGAAGCCGGAATGGCTCCTGAAGAGGCTTTCGCCGAGTTCGCCGCTGCCTGGAACGCGGAAGTTCTCGTCGGGTCCCCAGCCGCCGGTGGCAAAACTTTGCGTAGTGCGCAGGAAATCAAAGCCATTCTTTGCCGCGCGCAAGTGCTTGTCACTGCCCAGCACCAGGTAAGCCTGCATGGCGCTACTCATGGCGTTGACGTGGCTGTAGGCATGTTTACCGGGCAGGACGTTTTGCCCTACGGCCAACGGATCGAAGTACCAGTGATTCGCGAGGAAACGCACGGCCAGATCGCGATAGCGCGAACCGGCTCCGCGCTGCCAGGCAATGAACAGGTTTTCCGGAAGGGTGTAGGGCTCGTCCCAGCAGAATGAATCATTGACGTGCGGGCGGGCATATTGCTCGTCGCGGGAAAGTCCGCCGGGGGGTAGGTGCGCGACAACAGAGTCCAGCGTCTTGTCGAGAACCTTGAGCGCCTGCGGGTTGTCGGCGAATTGGTGGGCGTCGAGCAGGCCGATGGAGAGCTTGTCGTAGGTATAGGCCGGGAATCGATTGCCTTCCCAGAAACGAGGGGAGATGGCGGCGGCGAGACCGCTTACCATGCGATGGACCTTTTCCTGAGTCGGTTTAGCGCTAGTGGCAGCGTAGTCCCGTGAAAGGCCGGAGAGGTACTGGCCGAAACTGTGGCCGGGGGCAAAGCCGTTGTCGGGCCGCTTGTCGATGTCGGCGATAGGCGCCCAGCTATACCAGCCACCCATTTCTTCGCCGGGGGCGGGCAGCCCGGCGCGCTCGCGAAAGGGCTTGAGCAGGCGGTCTTCGTCGAGCGCCGCGTAGAATGCGTGGTTGGTTTGGAACTGCTGGCGCAGCGGGCCTTCGAGCAACTCGACTTCGCCGTAACCGAACCGGGTGAGTTGGGCTGTGCCGGCTGCTGTGCCTTCAGGTGCGGCGAAAGCGAAACGTTTATCCACAAGAGACGCAGCGGTCACTGCCGCACCGGTTTTCAGGAAAGCTCTGCGCGATTGAGTCATGGTCGGAATCACCTCCGGGGCAGCCGAGGCGGACTCGGGGGAATCAGGAGCCGGTAAAAGATCTCCGGGCGAACTCTCCATTCAATCACACCTCGACTGCACTAAGAAACCGCTGCCGCACAATGCGACGGAACACTCGTATACTGAAGACACACTCATTGAAAAGACCGCGGAGGAGATTTTTTATGCCCGCTTACGATTACCTGTGCCAGACTTGCGGAAATCGTTTTGAACAGCGCCAGAAAATGACCGAATCCGCCGTTGAGGCCTGCCCTGCGTGCGGCGGTTCAGTCAGACGCCTCATTACCGGCGGCGCAGGCGTCATCTCCCACAGCGGCGGGGGCCAGGCGAACACGCGCGCGGGGTGCGCCTCCGGCGGCCCCTGCTGCAGCCAGGACGCGGCATGCGATATGGCCTGCGGCTGCGGCCACTGATCATTTCGCGAGTGACCAGCGTCGGTACTAAGTCGCACCAAGGGACGAACCCCGCCCCGGGGGCGGATTTCATGAAGTCTCCCGCAACGTCTTAAGATGGTTCCATATGGCTCTTGTTGCGGAACACGTTGCGTTTGAACAGAAGCTCGATAAGCTGGCCGAAGTTGCCGTCAAAGTAGGACTTGGTCTCCAATCCGGCCAGGAATTGGTCATGACCGCGTCCCTCGATGCGGTGGCTCTGGCGCGACGCGTTACCGAGCAAGCCTACCGCGCCGGCGCCTCCCTCGTGACGACTCTCTACAACGACGATGAAGCCGCGCTGATGCGCTACCGCTTCGCCCCGGACGAGGGCTTCGATCGCGCCGCAGGCTGGTTGTACGACGGAATGGGCGCGGCCTTCAAAAGCGGTGCGGCTCGCCTTGCAATCACCGGCTCCGATCCGATGCTGCTTTCGAACCAGGATTCTGACAAGGTAGGCCGCGCCAACCGCGCCGTCTCCATCGCCTACCGGCCCGCGCTCGAGTTGATAACGCGGCACGAGATCAACTGGACCATTGTGGCCAGCGCAACACCGGCCTGGGCGGCGGCCATGTTTCCAAACGATTCGCCGGACGCAGCCATGGCCAGGCAGTGGGATGCCATCTTTGAAACCTCCCGCATCAACGTCGCAGATCCCGTGACGGCGTGGAAGACCCATGATGCGGGACTGCAGAAGCGCGCGGCATTCATGAATGAAAAGCGTTACTCTGCGCTGCAATATCGCGGCCCTGGAACCGACTTCCGCCTTGGCCTTGCCGACGATCACCTTTGGATGGGCGGCGGCACGACTGCGGGCAACGGTCTCTACTGCATCCCCAATCTTCCCACGGAAGAGGTCTTCACCACCCCGCACAAGGATCGCGCAGACGGGACAGTGACCGCGAGCAAGCCTCTCTCCTACCAGGGAACCATGATCGAGGGAATCCAGGTGCGCTTCGAACTGGGACGCATCGTGGACGCGCGGGCCACAAGGGGTCAGGAAGTCCTTGAAAAGCTCATCGGCACCGACGACGGCGCGCGTCGACTGGGCGAAGTGGCGCTGGTGCCGCAATCCTCGCCGATCGCTCACAGCGGACTTACCTTCTTCAATACCCTGTTCGATGAAAACGCGGCCTCGCACATTGCCCTGGGGCAGGCTTACACCTCCTGCCTGCGCGACGGAGATAAGCTGTCTCCCGCAGAGCTTGCCGCCCGGGGCGCAAACGACAGCCTGATTCATGTGGATTGGATGATTGGGTCAGACAAGCTCGATATCGATGGAATCACTGCGACGGGAGTGGTCGAGCCGCTGATGCGAAAAGGCGAATGGGTCTGAGCGTCATTTCCCCATCGTCCCGGCTTCAGAAAACCCGATCGACACCGCGTGACAATTTGACATCTGGCAGCGGCCAAGGCGATTTTGCTTGGTCCCAGCGCCACTCCTTCCTCTGAAAATAAATCTCCCACGATCGAAATCCAGTTGAGCCCGCCGGCCGTTCACGAGACAGGTGAGAGGGTTCATTCACGAGTAGTCGCGGCTTAGCGGCGAGCGAACCCTCAATTCCGAATCCGAAGCTCATAGAACGGTTCAGAGGAAAAGAGAGGTCACATGAAGAATCAGCAGCTCCATCGCTCGATCGACGCGATCGCACAGACGCGTCTGGAACGTCGCAAGTTCCTCAGCCAGGCAGGACTATTTGGCCTGAGTGCGGCAGCCACAACCCTCACCTTTGGCGGGGCCACGCGGGCATTCGCCGAGTCGTCAGACGAGCGCATGCAGGAAGCGGCGCAGACCAAAGACACGGTGAAGGAGATCTTTACCGCGGCCCTGATCGCGGAAGATCTGGCCACCACGTTCTACTACAACGGACTCGTGGGAGCTGTCATCCAGGATCCAAACCTGGCCGGCCCGGGCGGTTCGGCCGACAATGTTTCGAGTAGCGGAAACGCAGGTAATGTCAACTACCTTCAGGCTGCCCTAACTGAAGAGATCAGCCACGCCAACCTGTTCCGCTCGCTGCTCGGCATTGCGAAACCCGGGCAGGATCCGGTGCAGACCTTCTACTTTCCCGCAGGAACTTTCGATAATCTTGCGGCGTTCACGGGCATGCTCAACGCGCTGGAGAATGCCTTCATCGGAGCTTACCTGAATGCGATTCAGGAGTTCTCCACCAAGTCTGCTTATGCCAGCCGCCATCGAGATGACAGGGGACATGAGGACGCGGACAGCGAATACAGCGCCGAGCAGCTTGATTACTTCGCCAAGGTGGCCGCCTCGATCATGGGTATTGAAGCCGAGCACCGCGTGCTGGGCCGCGTCATCAGCAACAGCAATCCAGCCAACAACCTGGCCTATGAGCAGACCGACGGCCTGAACGCGGTCTACAACGGGCCCAAGTCCGCCGTCGCGGCCCTTACACCCTTCCTCACCTCCAGCACGGGGCCGGGATACTCACTGGAAACCGCGCTGATGCACCAGAGCAAAGTCTCGCTGCCCGTCACAGGAAACCCACCGGCATTTTGAGCGGCCGTTGCTACGCGAGAGAGAGGCGGGATGAGATACCAGCGATATCGGTGAAGATGTCGCTGGCATCTCAGTACTCTTTTTTTGACCGAATGCCCTGCGAAGTCCGGGGCAGGCACTCCGCCGCTAACCCAGTTGGCTGAACTTGACCGGCAAAGTGTCGAACGCCGTGGTGCCCAGGCCGCGGTTGGCCGCCATCTGGAGATAAGGCAGATGCTCTGGATCGAGGTTCCAGTATGCCTTCGCCACATAGGTGTCCAGAGCTACCGGATCAATGCTGGCGACAACGGTCTTTTTGGTCGCAACGTCTTCAAGGTTGCCACCTGTGGGGCCGTTACGCAGCAGGATGCGGTAACAATCCATGATGGTGAGCGTGGGAAGCATGAATGCCGCCAAGTCCACAAGGCTCTGGTGAATCTGCTGATGGAGCCGATTGCGCTGGCCGCCAAGAATGCCATACCAGTTTTTCATGCTCAGGGTCGCGCCTGTGAGGGCATGATGCTTTGCGATGGGCAAGTTCAGGACCTTGTCCGCCTCAAGGAACGGCGTGAACACGGGCCAGCTTTTGAGAACGACACCGCCCAGTTCGACTTCGCGAAAGTTCTCCGGGTCAGGCAGAATCACCTCCGCGCCCTCGGCGCGGGCAGCGGCCTGGATACCGGAGCGCTGAAAGCAGCGGCGGGGTTCGTTGCAACTCACGTCGGTCACGATGACCCGCCTGGCACCGGCTTGCCAGCACTGGCGAACCACTTCTGCGACAAGGGCGGGGTTGGTATTGGCAGCCTGCTCGGGAGTGCGGTCCCAGGCGATGTTGGGCTTGAGAACGACGACGTCCTGCCTTCGAATGAAGCGGGAGATGCCGCCGAGGTCGGCCAGAGCGCGCTGCACCAGGGCGCGCGGTTCCCCACCCTGCACTACCGTCATGCTGGGTAGCTGTGGACTGGCAGAGATGCGGTGGTCACGGCGCGCTTGCTCCGCCTGCACCGCAACCGGACGCGAACTGTGTTCGCTGAGCCAATAGCCGGCGCCGGTCGCGACGGCTGCGATGCCGCCGGCGCGAAGCAGGTGCAGCATGGCTTCACGCCGTGTCAGGCCCTCGGTCTGGCCCTTTGTCTCTTCTGGCTTGCGATCGTTTTCCGCGCCCACAGTCTCCTCCCGCCTGGATTTCGTTGAACTAGACTTCCTTCACCAGGATGCGTTGCGGATCGTTGGTTCCCAGTCCGTGAGCGGAGTCGGCGGCCGTGGCGATGTAACGTGGCGGGCGGCCGGCTGCCTCGAACGTCTTGAGACCCTTCTCGGTGCGTTTGCGTTCAAGAATGCCCCAGGCTGTCTGGTCGATGGCGACCCGGTCTTCGCCGACAATGAGCGCATTGGGCTGCCACAGATGCTCGGGGCGGAAGCCTGGACCGCCTTCATAGACCGAAGACATGGCATCGCCGATGGTGAAGCGGACCTTTTCGCGAACCGTCGGGATGCAATTCAGGTCGGCCACACCAGGATTGCAGCCTTCGGCGTGCAGATCCTGCGGGCGATCGACTACGCCATACATGTTCTTCATGGCAAAGGTGACACCGGCCATGCTGTGATCCTTCAGAATCGGCAGACCGATGACCATTGCGCACTCGCGGGTCAGTATCTTGGAGAGCTTGATGCGCGCCATACCCCAGGACTCCTGGTTGTCTTCGTAGCCGGAGACATCGGAGCCGAAACAGCGGACGCGACTGGGATCGGTATTGATGGTGAGTCCGCAGGCCTTGAGGTCGCGCTCGTTGCGGTCCCACACCACAATATTGCCAGGCTTCACACCGGCTTGCTGAAGGCGGTCGGCGATGGCGTAGACCAGCACGGCATGAGTCGAAATTCCCCTGCCGCCCAGGCCGTTGGTCTTGAGCCCGATCACCTTGCCCTCGCCGCCGCCCAGCTTGAGGATGTGCTTCCATGCGTCGACTGGTCGGTCAATCCCCGTGTAAGTGGCAATGGCCCGATCAAGCAGAGCCTGCACGCGCTTTTCATCCAGTTGACCACCCGCATTGTGCAGTGCCGGGTCGCGGGCGACAACCACTCTGGACTTGCCCTTGTCGGTGTTCTTATCGAGAGCCTTGGCCAAACCAAACTTGCCTTGCGCTCCCAGAATCAATGCGCCTGTTGCCGCTTCCTTCATGAATTCACGACGGCTTGCCATGGAGAACCTCACATTCGTTCGAACGGCCGAGTCGTTGAATCATCGGCCAAGCTGGTTAAAGTCTCGCTTCCACGCCGTGGGCCAGCGCCAGCAAAGCCTGCGGAGCATCGGGGCTGGACTCGTAAGCAACGATGCGCACCAGATATGGGCCCTTGCGGAAGATCACGCTCTGCGCGTACTGAACCCCGGCGTCACCCAGTTGAATCGTCCTGGCTTCCTTGGTCAGGCCGGTCTCAAGAATCTTGCCTGCGCCCGCGGCATCTCGCATGGTGTGCACATCGACCACGGCTTCCAACTGACCCTGGTATTTGTAGTCGGTGGTGGCTGTGGAAACCACGCCAGCCTGAATATATTGTTCGGAGTCGCCATCGATGTACTGCCAGAGATCCTTGGCTTCGAACACGCGCGTATCACCGGCTTTTTGCCAGCCCGCTATGGCGTCCGAGGCGGGAAATGGATCGTGTTTGCTCTTTTTGCAGCAGGTAAGAACCAAAGGTGCAGTGAGCGCAAGAGCAATCACAACGAACTTCCAACAGTGCGAGCAAATCATATCGTCAACTCCTCGGTTCAGACTTCGTCTACTTGGATACCCTACCTGCGACTGAGCAGAATCTGGCTGGTTGGCGAACGGCTTTCGCCGATGCTGGTGACGTAAACCGCAGGGTGCTCCTGGAGCGGGCATGCGTATTCGCAGGCACCGCATCCCACGCAACGGCTGGGATCGACGCGCGGCTGTTTGAGTCTTTTGGTATTTCCAGCGGAATCAATAACATCCGCTTCTTCTACGTAGATTGCCTTGGGCGAAACGGGGCACCACTCTTCGCAGACAATGCACTCCGTGGCTTCGGCCCAGGGCAGGCAACGGCCACGATCGTAGAACGCCGTACCCAGGCGCACGGGTTGAGCTGCCGCAGCGGACTGGCTCCCGGTTCCCACCACCCAGCCCTTCTCTCTGGGCGTAATCTGCCAGATGGCGCCGGTGGGGCATACCTCGGAGCAGAGCACGCAACTGGGCTCGCAGTAGCCAATGCGCGGCACGAGCGTGGGGGTCCACAAGCCTTCGAGCCCGGCCTGTTCCAGGGTCGGATGAAGCGAATTGTTCGGACACACTTTAATGCACTCGCCGCAGCGAATGCAGCGGGAGAGAAACTCCGACTCGTCGAGTGAGCCCGGCGGACGCAACAGCCGGTCATGGCGTCCCTTGCCCAGTCCGACGTTGGCGCGCATGAGGGGTACCGCGGCCACACCGGCTGCGATGCCGGTGAAGGTTTTGCGCCGGCTAAGGTCGGGCGAGGCCACTTCCTTCTCCTTGCGGAAGAATCGGAAGCTGAGGCTATCCTCGGGACAAGAGCCCAGGCAGTTCATACACATGAGGCACTCGGATTTGCGCCACGGCACGCCGCCGATGGGGTCGTCGCCGCCCTGGCAGTTCAACTCGCAGCGGTTGCAGCGGCTACATTTCTCAGGATCTTTGTGAAGGCCGAGGATGGAAAAGCGAGAGACAGCGCCCAGCAACGCCCCCAGAGGGCAGATGGACCTACACCACAAGCGCGTAACGCGCAGGCTGGCGGCGAGGATTGCGAGAAACAGGACACCGAGTATCAGCCCCTGTGCAAAGTGGGTCTGGCGGAAATCGAGCACCGTGGCCTGGAGAACGCCGTGGAGCGTCTGTCCCGTCGCTTTTATGAGAGCGATGTGGCTGTGCTCGAGCGGCGTAAGGATGGCGCGCACCGCGAAGTTGAACGCCGGCAAAATTGCCAAGCCGACGGATCGTACCAGCAAGCTGAAGGGATCGAGCCAGCCAACAGCCATGGAGCCAAAGAACGCCGCGACGAGACCGGCGATTAGTACGACGTATTTGACGGTCTGCCAGCGTTTGTAGCGGTTAGACTCGATGCGCTGCTTGCCGCGCTTGGCCTCGGACGGCATGTTGCCAACGAAGTGTTGCAGCGTGCCCAGGGGACAGATCCAGCCGCAAAAAAAGCGCCCTAGAAAGAGAGTGGGCACCAGGATGACAAGGCTCCAGATGAGCCCGCGGTAGAGTGCGTGACTTGTGAGCGCATTGGCGATAGCAACCAGCGGATCCAGTTCAAAGAACAGGCGAACCGGGGCACGCAGATGAATGTCGCTGGTTCCACCAGGCGTGGGGCGCAGCGACGTGAACACCAGCAGAGCAATAAACAGGACGAGGAAGAATATCTGCGAGATCCTGCGCCACAGCGGCAATCGGGAACGGGCCACGAAACTCCTCCGCGCAGTGCTTGCGCACGTAGTGCGTATTGAATTGCGTCAGCAGGACCACGGGCATGGATGCGAGAACCCCTGGCGCATTAATGCATGGAGGCAAAGCGGTGCGCTTTCGTCAGTCCGACGCCCGTTCGGGCGTGCGCGCTCAACCGCGCAGTGCCCCGGAAGACGCGGAGCTTACAAACCTTCACCATGCATGACGTATGATTCGCTCTCAGACGAACAGCGGACTGTGATCGTCATCACTTTGAGCTTGTTCCAAGATCGGCAGGCGGTGCTTGAGCCGGCTGCGGGCTAAACCGCGTCGATCAGAGGCGATTGATGAGGGTGGCGATGCATGCTGCGCCAAAGCCATTGTCGATGTTGACCACGGAGACGTTGGGAGAGCAGGTGTTCAACATGCCCAGGAGGGCAGCCACGCCCCCGAACGATGCCCCATAGCCCACGCTGGTGGGAACGGCAAGAACGGGTGCATTGACCAGCCCGCCAATTACGGTGGGCAGCGCGCCCTCCATCCCTGCGCAGACAATGAGAACCCGCGCGGATTGCAGCAAACTACGCTGCGCCAGCAAGCGGTGAATGCCCGCCACGCCGACGTCGGCAATCAGTTCCACCGTGTTGCCCATGAGTCGCGCGGTCACCACCGCCTCTTCTGCGACGGGCAGATCGCTGGTGCCTGCGCAGACTACCGCGATGGTACCCTTGCCCGGCACCGCGGCAGCCTGAGAGAGCGTGATGGCTCTTGCCGTCTCGTGGAATGTGGCGCGAGGTTCCACGGCGAGCACTGCATCAAAGGCTTCGCGCGAGGCACGCGTCGCCAGCACGTTTCCGCCAGCCTTGGCCATTCGGGCAAAGATCGCGGCCACATGTTCGGCGGTCTTGCCGGAGGAAAAAATCACCTCCGGCATACCCGTGCGCAGGGCGCGATGATGATCGAGTTTGGCAAAGCCCAGATCCTCGAACGGCAGGTCGCGCAGACGATCCATGGCGTCGGGCACTTCGGTTCGCCCTTCTCGCACCTCGTTCAACAGCACTTCAATCTTTATGCGGTCCATCAGCGTTCCTTTCCTGCGGTGGCGGGGAGGGCGGCGTAAACACGGGCGGCCTCCTGCATGACGCGCTTTAACGGGACGGAGTGCTGCACGGCAAGCTGACGGCAATCCTCGTACTCGGGAGACGCGTTCGCCACTTCTCCGGAGGGCCAGCGCGCAATCTTGATCTTGACCGCGCCCCATTGTGTATGAACCTCGGCAAACTCGCGCTGAAGGGAACACTTATTCTCAACTCGCCAGTGCATGCCGATGGTGGTCGTCTCGCGGAACAGCAGATCGCGCAGGGCCGGCACAAGATCGGGACAACAGAGCACCGTCACCTGCACGCCGGTGCGGCCCTTCTTCATCTGCACGGGAATGCGATACACATCCCATGCACCCGCGGCGAGCAGCAATTCGCTGACGTAAGAGAGCAACTGCGGCGTGGAATCGTCGATCACGGTTTCAAGGATGGCAATTGGCTCAGTGGCGTTGTCCGCGGCCGAGGTTTCGCCGATCAGAAGGCGCAGCAGGTTGGGCTGTCCGGGCGTATCGCGCCCGCCAGCTCCGTAGCCTGAGGCAGCGATGCGCATTGCGGGCAGCGATGCGTATTCGACGTCGAGCATGCGCAGGATGGTCGCGCCGGTAGGCGTCACTCGCTCCATTGGCGGACCGGCCGCGTACACGGGGGCGTCACCGAGCAGGGCCAGTGTGGCGGGTGCCGGCACCGGAAGTGTGCCATGGGCACAATCCACAGTTCCGCTTCCCACGTTAAGCGGTGAAGCAAGCCAGCGATCGACGCCAAGGAAGGCAGCTCCCGCCGCTGCGCAGATGATATCGACAATCGTGTCCACCGCGCCCACCTCGTGAAAATGGACCTTCTCCACGGGGATCGAATGAATGGCTGCCTCCGCCTCGCCAAGCATCTGGAAGGCGCGTGTGGCGCGCTGCTTCACCAGGTCTGGCAATGACGCGGCGCGGATGATTCCCAGGATCACCGACAGCGAACGATGATGCTCATGCGATTGTTTGCTCTCTTGCGTGTGGCTATGCTCGTGATCGTGTGAATGATCCAGTGAACCTTCGTGCTCGTGGGTATGCGTGTGGGCGTGAGCGTGCTGGTGAGAGTGAATGGCTGAGTCGGAGTGCGAGTGCTCCTCGTGCGCCGGAGCATCGTCGGAATGAATAGGTTCGCTTGCCGGACTGTCGCCTGTGAGCACATCCACCTTGGTTGCCGTCAGGCCGCCGCGGCTCACCATGCGCGCCTCGAGACGTGCACCCACGTTCCGCGCGGCCGCCATCTCCGAAAGATGGCTCAGGGGAACACCGGCGTCCACTAGCGCGCCAAGCACCATGTCGCCGCTAATGCCGGAAAAACACTCCAGGTATCCAATTCGCATCACGCTGATTTTACGGTATTGTGGCCGACTCTGTGGGGGAAGGAGGCTATGCACCGCGCCGCAGCAGCACTTCAGTGGGCAGGATCGCATTCATGGAGCCGGAGCGAAATCCCGCGCAATCGAGCGTGACGTAGTGGAAGCCTATCTGCCGCAGCCCAGCCGTGATCGCGTCAAGCATCTCCATGGTCAGGGCGCGGGGCATCTCGGCGCGCGCGATCTCCACCCGTGCCAGTTCGCCATGATGGCGCACGCGAAACTCGCGAAAGCCCAACTGCCGCATGCTTTCTTCAGAGCGCTCAACCTGCTCGAGTACTTCTCGGGTCACGGTGCGACCGTACTCGACGCGTGATGAAAGGCAGGGCGCGGCAGGACGATCCCACAGCGAATAACCCGCGGCCTTTGACAACGCGCGAACTTCGAGCTTGGTTAAACCGACATCGGCCAGAGGCGCCAGAACCTCATGCTCCTGCGCGGCGCGCTGTCCGGGACGAAAATCCTTGGTGTCGTCGGCGTTCATGCCATAGGCTATGTTTTTGAAGCCGAGTTGCTTGCCAAGCGCTTCCATGCCGGTAAACAACTCCGCTTTGCAATGAAAGCAGCGGTTGGCATCGTTGCGCTGATATTCGGGCCTGTCCAGTTCCTCGGTAAGAATCACGCGCAACGGCATTCCGAGAGACAGCGCGAAGGCGCTGGCCTGCTCCATATCGCGTCGAGCGAGACTGGCCGAGTCGGCAAGCACGGCAAGCATGCGGCTGCCAAGAACGCGATGGGCTGTTGCGGCCAGAAAGGCTGAGTCCACGCCGCCCGAGTAAGCCACCATCAGGCTTCCCAGTTGCTGCAGCCGGGCTTCGAGCGTATGCAACTTCGATTGCGCTTCAACCGCGATTACCGCGGGCTCTGGCGCTGAAAATCCGGTCTGGGCGGGTGCAGCCATGGGTCCGATTATACCGCTGATCGAGCTGTCTTCGGTTGCCGCGCTCAATTGATGGTGAGTCCACTTGGTTGTACCGCTACGAAGTGAGGTGAATCGATCCTATTGCGAAGGAGATGCAGCGAAGGCCGGGGACCAATCCGGCCTTCGGCGGAAAACTCGGGCAGCATATAATACAAAGACCAGTGCCAAAGCGGCGCCAGCCCTTATTCATAAGTTCAAGTAGATTCAGCACCGATTTAGATCGCTCTGCTGAACATTGCGAAGGAGAAATCGCCCTGATGCCAAAGCCAGTCTCCATTTGTGTGATCGGATCGGGATACGTCGGACTCGTTGCCGCGGTGTGCTTTGCCGAGATGGGGCACGTGGTCACCTGCGTCGACAATGACGAAGCCAAGGTAAGGACATTGCGCGAAGGCGGCGTTCCGATCTACGAGAGCCACCTGCCGGAACTGCTTGGAAAACACCTTGGCCGTGGAGTGGAATTCACCACTGACCTTTCCAGCGCGGTGGAGCAGAGCGAAGCGATCTTTATCGCGGTGGGCACTCCTCAAGGAGAGACGGGAGCCGCGGACCTTTCCTACGTCGAAGCGGTTGTCTCCGAGATTGCTCGCGCCATCCACAGCTACAAGGTGATCGTGGAAAAGAGCACGGTACCCGTCTACACGAACGAATGGATTCGCCGGGTGATGCACCGCCACGGGGTAGACCCCAGCCACTTCGACGTGGTATCAAACCCCGAGTTCCTGCGTGAAGGCTCGGCTGTGATTGACTTTCTGCACCCGGACCGTATCGTGGTAGGCGCCGGAACGGATCGCGCCGCCCAGTTGCTTGAGCGCATCTATGCCCCTCTTAGCGAGGGCTTCTATTACAGCCAGCCCGGCTCCCTTCCGGGAGCCTGCAGTGCGGCCAACCC
>VFSW01007061.1_pt1 | contig 16385 bp, 11 predicted proteins | sample 5358111 | NCBI WGS metagenome assembly VFSW01 (sample SAMN11554181, study PRJNA540505) | mine drainage metagenome | isolation source: sediment from site ElyBrook_90M | place: USA: Ely Copper Mine, Vershire, VT | collected 2017 | reverse complement strand
CCGGCCCGCCCAACCACGAGTCCCAACGTCGTTTCCACCTAGCGGGGGGGGCGGCGCCGGCTGCTGCCGCCCCGCCCGCCGCGGCCCCCGATGCCGGCGGTTCTCTTGGCGGTCGGCGCCGGGATGCTCGCCTGCGATGACGAGAACGACCCGAAGACGTGGGTGAAGCGCCTCAACGACACGGTGCAGCGACCGGCCGCGATCGACCGGCTGACGCACTTCTACGACGACAAGATGTCGAACAACGGCAACAACGCCGACTCCCCCGAGGTGAAGGGCCTCGTCGACGCGATGGCCGAGCCGCTGACCAATGTCTACGTGGCGGGCGGCCTCGACGACAAGACGCGCGTCGACCTCATCAAGCTCCTCGGCGAGATTCGCGATCCGCGCACCCAGCCCGCCCTCGCAAAGGCATTGAAGGACTACGAGCCCGGCAAGACCGACGACGACGCCCGGGCCGCGTGCGAGTCGATCATCGCGATGGCCAGGAACGGCTCGAAGCTGGAGCAGCCCGTCATCGACGAGCTCTGGAACGTGTTCGCGAAGTTCCGCCCGTCCAAGGCGAAGAGCGAACGGCTCTACCACGCCCTCCACGACGCGGTCCTCGCCGTGCACGACCCGAGCTACGGCGACAAGGCCGTCGACAAGCTCAAGGCGAGGGTCGAAGACAACGTCGACTCGAAGATGGATCAGGTCCAGTGGTGGCAGCTCACCGCCATCCAGCTCATCGGAGAGGTTCGATACACGAAGGCAGTCAAGCAACTCGTTCTCGTCCTCCTCACGCCCTCGAAGATCGACCTGAACGCGTCGGTGAGGACGTGCCTTCTCAAGATGGCGCCGGTCGCCGAGATCGAGCTCGTCAAGGCGCTGAAGGGCGAAGACCCGGACTACGTCGCCGCGGGCCAGGCCTACAAGGACAAGGCCAACCTCGCGATCATCGCCGACGTGCTCGCGCTCGTCTCGCGGCCCAACGGGCGCGACGCGATCCTCGCCGCGCTCCCGACGGCCGACACCGACACGACGATCACCGGCTTTGCGCAGGCGCTCGTGCAGTTCCCCGAGGTGCCCTCGATCGAGCCGGCGTTCCTCGCGGCGTACAACAAGCTGAAGTGGACGGCGTCGGTGGAGCTCCTGGGCGACATCAACCCCAAAGCGGCGCTCGGGCAGGCCTCCGCTAATTTCTACGACCCCACGATGACCGACTGGCTGATGAAGGAGGTCGCGGCGGCGCCGGACGCGTCGAGCAAGATCCTGCCGCTCGAGGCCGCGATCAAGGTGATGCCGGCCGACAAGAAGGGGGTCGTCGGCGCCGGCTTGGCGAAGGCGAAGGGGATGCTCGAGGAGACGAACAAGCAGCTCTACGCCAACTACAAGCAGATGTTCGACCTCGCGAGCAGCGCCCTCGACAAGTGCGGCCAGAAGGCGAGCTGCTTCGCATCGCTGCTCGACGAGCCGATCCCGTCGCCGCCGCCCGCCGATTGGAAAGCGATCAAGGCCGCGTGCATGGCCGTCGCGTACACGGACGATGCGTCGCAGGCGGGCACGCGCGGCGAGCTCCTGAAGCGCCTCGACAAGGTCCAGGACGCCGGGGCCCGCCTCGCCGTGGTGGAGGCGATCGACGAGCTGGCGCCGAAGGGCGACACGGCGACGGCCGACGCGCTCGACAAGATCGTCGCGGCGGATACGAAATCGGGCGACAGGAACCTCCTTCTGGCGGACGACGCCGTCGTGAAGATCGCTCTTCGCTTGCGGGCGCGCGCGGCGCCGTAGTCTCTTTCCCGCTCTTCCACGAATGTGGGGGCAGCGTGATGGCGGCTTCGTAGGGCGTGCCCCCCCCCCGCGGCCGAAGATTGCGCAGCTACGCCTTCCGGCGCGTGGCCATCCCGTACTTTCGCGTCTTGTAACGCAGGATGCGCTCGGTCGTACCGAGCACGCGGGCGGCACGCGCGAGGTTTCCTCCCGACTCGCCGAGTGCCTGGTCGATCATCTGGCACTCGAGCCGCTCCACGGCTTCGGCGAGCGTCGGCCGAGCTCCGGACGGCTCGCGGGACACGAAGCGCAATGTCTCGGGGAGATGCCGCTCCTCGAGGACGCGACCCGCGCAGACGACCACGGCGCGTTCGATCGCGTTCTCGAGCTCGCGCACGTTTCCCGGCCACGCGTAGCGACAGAGCACGTCCACCGCGCCGCTCGAGAGACATCGAACGTCCCGGCGATGCTCGCGCGCGAACTTCACGAGGAAGAACTCAGCCAGCGCAGGGACGTCGGCCGATCGATCGCGCAGCGGCGGCAGGACGATCGTGAAGACGTTGAGCCGATAGTAGAGGTCTTCCCGGAAGGTGCCCCTCGCGATGGCCGCAGGCATGTCCTTGTTGGTCGCCGCGACGAGGCGCACGTCGGCCTTCAGGGTCTCGGTCCCGCCGAGCCGCTCGTATTCGCGCGCCTGGAGGACCCGCAACAGCTTGACCTGCGTCGAGACGGGAAGCTCTCCGATCTCGTCGAGGAAGAGCGTCCCGCCCTGCGCGAGATCGAGCCGCCCCTTCTTCCTGCCGACCGCGCCCGTGAACGCCCCCCGCTCGTGCCCGAACAGCTCCGACTCGAAGAGCCCCTCGGGGAACGCCGCTCCGTTCACCTTCACGAACGGCCCCCGCGCTCTCTCCGAGTTGGCGTGGATCGCCTGCGCCACGAGCTCCTTGCCCGTGCCCGACTCGCCGAGGAGGAGCGCCGTGGCGTTGGTGCCGGCCACCTGCCCGATCTCTTCGTAGACCTGCCGCATGACCGCGCTCGTGCCGATCATGTTCGCGTACTCGAACGCGCGCTCTGCGGCGACGGGCGGCGGCGTGCTCTCGGTCACCGGCGGCCGGACGTGCGAGAGCGAGGGCGCGACCGCCAACGCCATCGCCATGACGGTGGCGACGCGCTCCGCGAGAGACGACGAGTCGCGCCCGAAGTACACCGAGAGGGCGCCGAGGCAACGGCCGTGAGCGGAGATGGGCGCGCACACGAGGCTCAGCCCGCGATCGCGCCAGACCGAAGGCTCCATCAGCTCGCCCAGCGCCATGGGCTCCAGGCTCACGGTGGGCACGACGATGGGGCGACCGCTCTCGCTCACTCGCCCCGCGACCCCGTCGCCCATGCGTGGCCGTACCTCTTCGGGCTCCACCCGGCATGATGCTTCGATGTGGATGGCGCGCCGCTTGGAGTCGGCCACGTAAACGATCGCGTGCTTTGCGCCTTGCGCTTCGAGCGCCGGCATGATCTCGGCGAGAGCCTTGGGCAGCGGCAGCCCCGCCACGAAAGCCCAGGTCTTGACGTCGGAGGCAGGCCGGGAAGCGTTCAACAGCGCCTCGACGCCGTCTTCGTGCGATCGGTTCCGCGCTGCTGGCTGCACGGAGGATTCCACTGTCACCTGTCAGCCAATCTAGTCGCCCCGTTCTTCCGCAATGTTTCGTCTCGCAAGAATTCGACGATTCGAGCGGAAATGCGCGCGAAACGAAGGACGTGGCACCGGGCGGCCTACACCTGCGCTTCGACCGCGGCGGCGAGGCTCGACGCAGGCATCCTGCGACGCACGTACACGACCCAGGTGACCACGCCGCAGGTCGCGTAGAAGGCGACGAAGCCCGCGAACGCCGCCTCCGCCGAGCCGGTCGCCTTGAGGGAGATGCCGAACGCGCGTGGCACGAAGTAGCCGCCGACCGCACCGATCGCCGAGACGAAACCGAGCACGGTGGCGCTTTCACGACGCGCCGCCTGGATCGCGGTCTCTCGAGCCTCGAACCCCAGCCCCTCGACTTCGCGGGCCTTCTCGTTGCGGAAGATGACCGGGATCATCCGGAACGTCGTCCCGTTGCCCACGCCCGAGGTGATGAAAAGCAGCAGGAATGCGCCGAGGAAGCCCAAATAGCTCCGGGTGTCGACGAAGTGCATGGCTCCGAGCGCCGCGAGGCCCATCGCGACGAAGGTCCATAGTGTCGTCCGCGCGCCGCCGAGGCGGTCGGCGAGCTTTCCCCCGATAGGCCGCGCGAGCGAGCCGAGGAGCGGCCCGAGGAACGCGAGGCTGAGGGTGTGCTCCGGAAACTGCGTGCGCAGCAGCAGCGGGAACGCGGCCGAGTACCCGATGAACGAGCCGAAGGTGCCGATGTAGAGCCACGACATGATCCACGTGTGCTTGCGGCTCGTCGCCGCGAACTGATCGCGAAGGCTGGCGCGCGCCGACGTCAGATTGTTCATGGAGCGGACGGCGCCGAAGGTCGCGATGGCGATGAGCGGCCACCAGACGATCCCGGCGTTGGCGAGGTAGATGCCGCCGTGCGGGCTGAGGATCCCGAGGTTGACCCAGCTCCATCCGATGAGGAGCGGGACCAGGAACTGAACGGTGCATACCCCGATGTTGCCGCCCGCCGCGTTGAGGCCGAGCGCGTAGCCCTTCTCCTTGTCCGGAAAGAAGAACGAGATGTTGGCCATGCTCGAAGCGAAGTTGCCGCCTCCGAGGCCGGCAGACGCCGCGGCCACCACCATCACCCAATAAGGAGTGTCCGGCCGATTGACGAACGTGGCCAGGGCGACGGTCGGGATGGTGAGCGAGAGCACGCTGATGATGGTCCAGTTGCGCCCGCCGACCTTCGCGACCGCGAAGGCATACGGGAATCGAGCGAGGCAGCCCACGAGCCCCGGCAGCGCAATGAGGTTGAACAGCTGTTCGGTCGTGAAGTGAAAGCCCATGCTCTTGAGCCTCGTCGCCGCGACGCTCCAGAGAAGCCAGACTGAGAACCCGATATGCTCGGCGAAGATCGACCAGAACAAGTTGCGCTTCGCGATCGCCTTTCCGCGCGTTTCCCAGAATCGAGCGTCCTCGGGATTCCAGTCGTCGATCCATCGCGATTCGGTATGCGGTGAGGTGTCCGGCATGGCTTTGCGGGCAAGTGCAAAAAGCGCGCGCACACGCGCACGTGCGCCGGCGCAGGCCCAAGACTTCGAGAAATTGCCGCTCCGCCGCACGACGTCCTGGGTTCGAGCGCCGTGCCTCGCCGGCGGATGCGACAATTTCGTCGTTCGGGACCGATGCCGTCCGGCGGTTTTGGAGCACCGCACGATGTCTCGTTCGTGTCGGCAACGTTTCTGACTGGGCGGCCCGGCGGCAAACGGCTTCGGCAACCGCGACGAGTCGACGCGCGGCGTGATTGGCGTCGCTCTTGCTGATAGACCCTCTCGATCATGTGGGCGACGTTGCCGAAAGTCGCGCTGCTCGAAGCGCGTATGGGACGGGAGCTTGCTCGCCTGGTCGAGAAGCACGGCGGCGAGCCGGTGTGCGTTCCTGCCCTTCGCGAGCAGCACGAGCTGACCCCCGAGGCGGCCGACCGCATCGTGACCGCCCTCTCGTCCGGCGCGCACGACGCGGTCGTCTTCATGACCGGGGTCGCCGTGTCGCTCCTCTTCGAAGCGGCGGAGCAGCTCGGACGGCGCCCCGAGCTCGTGTCGGCCCTCAAAGCGGTGACCACCATCTGCCGCGGTCCCAAGCCGACCGCCGCGCTGCGCGGCTTCGGCGTATCGCCCACCCTCACCGCGCGCGAGTCGTTCACTTCCGCCGAGGTCATCGACGCCTTCGGGAGCATTCACCTGAAAGGAAAGCGTGTCCTCCTCTTTCATTACGGCGAGCGGAGCGAGTCGCTCGCCGAGACGCTGGCGGCACGTCAGGCAATCGTCGAGGAGCAGTGGCTGTACCGGTGGCTTCTCCCCGAAGACACGACGGGCCTCGAGATTCTGGTGCAGCAAATCGTCACCGGCAAGATCGACGCTCTCGCGATCACTTGCCAGATCCAGTTCCGTCACCTCTTTCAGGTGGCCGAGCAGCAAGGCGCCGAGCGCGATCTCGTCGACGCGCTCAACGGGCGGACGGTAGTCGCCGCCGTCGGGCCCACCTGCCAGGCCATCCTACTTGCGCACGGCGTGGCCGTCGACGTCGTCCCCGAGCATCCGAAAATGGGGCCCATGGTCGTCGCGCTGATGAAGCGCCTCGAACGCGGCTCGGGGCCCCCGAAGGGCTGAGCGATGGCACGCGCAAAGAACCTCGCAGTCGTCGGCAACGGAATGGCGACGTGCCGTTTGCTGGACGAGCTCGTGCGGCGCTCGGCGCACGAGCGATACGACATCACCGTGTTCGGCGAGGAGGCGGGCGGCGCCTACAACCGAATCCTGCTCAGCCGCGTCCTCGCGGGCAGCCCGCCCGACGATATCGTCACCAAGGCCGAGTCTTGGTACGAGCGCCACCGCGTGCGTCTCGTCGGCGGCGCGACGGTCGAGAAGATCGACGTCGGCCGAAAGATGATCTCGTCGTCGGGCGGAATGGAGCACCGTTACGACGTCGCCGTGCTCGCGACGGGAAGCCAGCCCATCGTGCCGGCTATCCCCGGAATCACCACGTCGTCGGGGGACCTGCGCGACGGCGTGTTCGTCTATCGAACGATGGACGACTGCCTGAAGATGCGGGCATGGGCGCGGCCGGGGGACAGCGCGATCGTCCTCGGCGGGGGCCTGCTCGGGCTCGAATCCGCCAAGGCGCTGTCCGACCTCGGGCTGCACGTCACGGTCGTGCACATGGCGCCCACGCTCCTGAACGCGCAGGTCGACGCCCTCGCGGGCGAGATGCTCCGCCGGCGGATCGAGGGCATGGGGATTTTCGCGCGCACCGGGCGCACGGTGGAAGCCGTCTTCGGGGAGGACCGCGTGGAGGGCGTGGTGCTCGACGACGGCAAGACGCTGGCCGCCGACATGCTCGTCCTGGCGTGCGGCGTCCGTCCACGGGTAGACCTCGCGAGCGCGTCGGGGTTGCCCGTCAACCGCGGGATCCTCGTGAACGACCTCCTCGCGACCGAGGCACCCTGCGTCTATGCGCTCGGCGACTGCACCGAGCACGCGGGCAAGACGTACGGCATCGTCGGCCCGGTGTGGGAGCAGGCGTCGGTGCTGGCGGACGTCCTCAGCGGCGAGAGCCCGCACTCCCGCTACCGGGGCTCGAAGGTGTACGCCCGCTTGAAGGTCGCCGGCGTCGACGTCGCGGCGATGGGCGCATGCGAGCCGGAGCGCGAGTCCGATGCCGTGGTGCAGGTGATCGAGGAGCGGCGGGACGCCTACCGGAAGCTCATCGTGCGCGACGGTCGACTCGTCGGCGCGACGCTCGTCGGCGACACCGAAGCCGCGGCGGGGCTCATCCAGGCGTTCGACCGCGGGGATCCCCTTCCCGACAACCCGCTGGAGATGCTTTGCAAGACAGCGTCGGGATCGGCGCGCGAGAAGATGATCTGCAACTGCCACAAGGTGACCGACGCGGCCATCCGCCGCGTGGTCTCCGAGGGCGCACAGTCGGTAGAGGCCGTTGGCCTGATGACTCGCGCGGGCACGGGATGCGGGTCGTGCCGAACCGACATCGCTCGGCTCGTGGGCAAACCAGAGGCGCCGCTCGTGGCGGCGCAGGCCAACTGACCATGGTGCGCTCGGTCGTCCTCGTCATCGGAAACGGGATGGTCTCGCACCGTTTCTGCGAGCGCATGGTCGAGCTCGATCGCGAAGGACGCTACCGGCTCGTCGTCGTCGGCTAAGAGCCGCGGCCGGCCTACGATCGCGTGAACCTCACGAGCTACTTCACCACGCGGTCCGCGGACTCGCTGCTCCTCGGCACGCGCGATTGGTACGAAGCGCGCGGGATCGAGCTCCACGTCGGCACGCGCATCGAGCGCGTCGATCGCGTCGCGCGACGCGCGTTCACCGGTGACGGCGCCGTGCTCGAATACGACGCGCTCGTGCTGGCGACCGGCTCGGCGCCGTTCGTGCCCGATGTGCCGGGCATCCGGAAGCGCGGCGTCTTCGTCTATCGGACGATCGAGGACCTCGACGCGATCCTCGCCGCGGCGAAAGACGCGCAGCGCGCGGTGGTCATCGGAGGCGGCCTGCTGGGCCTCGAGGCCGCGCGCGCCGTGCGCGACGTCGGTCTCGCCGTCGACGTGGTCGAAGTGGCTCCCCGCTTGATGCCGCGGCAGCTCGACGCGGCGGCGTCGCTCATGCTGGAGCGCGCGGTCCGCGCGCTCGGCGTCGCGGTGCACGTCGACAAGCGCCCCGCCCGCCTGACCGGCGGCGAATGCGTGGCGGGCATCGAATTCGAGGACGGCGAATCGATCGCCGCGGAGCTCGTCGTCGTCTCGGCCGGCATTCGTCCGCGCGACGAACTGGCGCGCTCCGCCGGCATCGAGGTCGGTCCGCGCGGCGGCGTCGTCGTCGACGATCGCCTGCGAACGAGCGACGAGCGCGTCTTCGCGGTGGGCGAGGTCGCCCTCCACCGGGGAACGCTCCACGGCCTGGTCGCGCCCGGCTACGAGATGGCCGACACGCTGGCGCGCAACCTCGTCGGCGACAAGGCCGCGTTCGCCGGATCGGACGGGTCGACGAAACTCAAGCTCCTCGGAACGGACGTCGCCACCTTCGGCGACCCGACGCACCATCCCGCGAAGACGCGCGTCGTCTGCTTCGAGGACCAGGTCCGCGGGACGTACAAGAAGCTCGTCGTGAGCGAGGACGGGCGTCAGCTCCTCGGCGGAATCCTCGTCGGCGACGCGTCGTCGTACGGGTCGCTGCTGCATCTCATGCGCTCGCGCGCGCGCCTCTCCGACCGCCTGGAAGAGCTGGGGCTCGGGGACGCGCCGCACGGCGCCGCGTCGCACGCCCTCCCCGACGAGGCGCAGATTTGCTCCTGCAACGACGTCAGCGCCGGGGTGATTAGGCTCGCGATCCGCCAGGGCGGATTGTCGTCGACGAACGACGTCAAGAAGTGCACGAAGGCCGGCACGGGTTGCGGGGGATGCTTGCCCATGGTGAGCGACATCCTCTCGAGGGAGCTGGCGGCGGCGGGCCGCGCGGTGAAGCCCAGGCTCTGCGAGCACTTCGCCCACACGCGTCAGCAGCTTTTCCAGATCGTGGCCGCGCGTCGCATCCGCACCTTCGCGCAGCTCCTCGCCGAGCACGGGAACGGGGGCGAGGGCTGCGAGATCTGCAAGCCGACCGTCGCGAGCATCCTCGCAAGCGTCTTCGCAGAGCCCATCCTCAAGAGGGAGCATCGGACGCTCCAGGATTCGAACGACCGCTTCCTCGCGAACATTCAGAAAAACGGCACCTACTCCGTCGTCCCGCGGATTCCAGCGGGCGAGATCACGCCGGACATGCTCATCGTCCTCGGGCAGGTGGCGAAGAAGTACGGCCTTTACACCAAGATCACGGGCGGACAGCGGATCGACCTCCTCGGTGCGCGCGTCGAGCAGTTGCCCGACATCTGGGAGGAGCTCGTCGCGGCGGGGTTCGAGAGCGGCCACGCTTACGGAAAGGCCATGCGGACGGTGAAGAGCTGCGTCGGCTCGACCTGGTGCCGCTACGGAGTGCAGGACTCGACGGCGCTCGCGGTCCGCATCGAGCACCGGTACAAGGGCATTCGGTCGCCGCACAAGATGAAGAGCGCGGTGAGCGGCTGCGTCCGCGAGTGCGCGGAGGTGCAGAGCAAGGACTTCGGGCTCATCGCGACCGAGCGAGGGTGGAACGTGTACGTGTGCGGCAACGGCGGGGCGACGCCGCGCCACGCCGACCTCCTGGCGAGCAACGTCGACGAGGACACGGCCATTCGATACCTCGACCGGTTCATCATGTTCTATCTCCGGACGGCCGATCGCCTGACGCGGACGTCCACTTGGCTGGACAAGATAGAAGGCGGCATCGCAGAGCTCCGGCGCGTCGTCGTCGACGATTCGCTCGGAATCGCCGCGGACCTCGAGCGCGAGATGGCGGCGCTCGTCGACCGGTACCAGTGCGAATGGGCCGACGTCGTGCGCGACCCGGAGAAGCGCGCCGCCTTCCGACACTTCGCGAACGACCGGGCCGGCGACGACACCGTCCGCTTCGTCAGCGAGCGAGGGCAGCCTCGACCGGACGTCGCCCGAGAACGCGACGCGCTGTCGAGCGTGAGGCGCCTTCCGATCGCGTCTCGGCAGTGGGTCCGCGTCGCTTCGGTCGACGACGTCCCCGAGGACGGCGGAATCGCGGTCCGCCATGGCCGGGCGCAGGTGGCGGTCTTCCGCGTGGGAGGACGCGGCGAGTACTACGCCACGCAGAACCTCTGCCCCCACAAGAAGGAAATGGTGCTCGCGCGCGGAATCGTGGGGGACCAAGCGGGCGCGCCGAAGGTGGCGTGCCCCCTGCACAAGAAGACGTTCGATCTGAGGACGGGGGAATGCCTCTCGGGCGATCCGCTCGCCATCGAGACCTTCCCCGTGCGCGTCGAGGGCCAGGACGTCTGGGTCGAGCTGCCGCGAGCCGCGGAGCTCGAAGAGGCCTGCGCAGCGAGCTGCGGCTAGCCCATGCCCGAGAGCGAGGACGTCCCCCCGCCCGCACGCACGCATTGTCCCTACTGCGCATTTCAGTGCGCGATGACCCTCGGAACGGAGCGCGACGGAGCGCTCCGGGTGAGCGGCGATCCGGACTTCCCCGTCAACCGCGGCCAGATGTGCATCAAAGGCTTCACGTCTGCCTCGCTCCTCGACCACCCTTCGCGCCTCCTCACTCCGCTCGTCCGCGGCCGCGACGGGCGGCTCCTGCCGGCGTCGTTCGACGCGGCGCTCGACTACGTCGCCGAGCGGCTCCTGGCCCTCCGGGAGCGCCACGGCCCCGAGGCGCTCGCCGCCTTCGGCAGCGGGGCGCTGACCAACGAGAAAGCATACCTCCTCGGCAAGTTCGTCCGGCTCGCCCTCCGGTCGCCGAACGTCGACTACAACGGCCGCTACTGCATGGCCTCGGCCGCGGCGGGCCAGAACCGAGCCTTCGGAATCGACCGCGGGATGCCGTTCCCCGTGTCCGACATCGCCGAGACCAAGGCCCTCGTGCTGTGGGGCTCGAACTGCGCCGAGACGATGCCGCCCATCATGCAGTGGGTCGACGAGCAACGGAGGCGCGGCGGAGCGCTCGTCGTCGTCGACCCGCGTCGCACCGACACCGCACAGGTGGCGACCCTGCACCTCCAGCTCACGCCGGGGACCGACCTCGCGCTCGCCAACGGGTTGCTTCACCTGGCCATCGAGAAAGGCCTCGTCGACGAGGGCTACATCGCCCAAAGGACCGAGGGGTTCGACGAGCTTCGGCGGAGCATCCTTTCGTACGAGCCCGCGTACGTCGAGCGGCTGACCGGGGTGCCGATCGAGCTGCAGGTGCGAACCGTCCGCCTACTCGCCGAGTCCGAATCGAGCATGATCCTCTCCGGCCGCGGACCCGAGCAGCAGTCCAAGGGAACGGACTCGGTGCTCGCGCTCATTCACTTGATGCTGGCGCTCGGACGCGTCGGCAAGCGGGCCAGCGGGTACGGGACGCTGACGGGGCAGGGCAACGGGCAAGGCGGCCGGGAGCACGGGCAGAAAGCGGACCAGCTGCCGGGGTACCGGCTCATCGAGGACCCGGATCATCGAATGGCCATCGCCAAGGTCTGGGGCGTCGACCCGGGCGAGCTACCCCCCAAGGGGAAGAGCGCCTACGAGCTCCTCGATGCGCTCGGACCCGAAGGAGGAATTCGCGCGCTGCTGGTCTTCGGGTCCAACGTGGCGGTGGCGTCCCCGCGTGCAGCCCACGTCGGAGAGAGGCTCCGCGCGCTCGATCTGCTCGTCGTCTGCGACGCGTTCGAGAACGAGACGGCGAAGGCGGCTCACGTCGTGCTGCCGGTCACCGAGTGGGCGGAAGAGGAAGGGACGATGACCAACTTCGAGGGTCGCGTCCTCCTGCGGCGGCGCGTGAGACCTCCGCCCCCGGGCGTGAAGACGGACATCGAAATCCTGTGTGGACTGGCAGAGCGGCTCGGCACGGCGCAGCACTTCCGCTTCCCCACCTCGGAGGCCGTGTTCGACGAGCTGCGCGCTGCGACGGCCGGGGCGAAGGCCGATTACAGCGGCATCACGTACGAGCGCCTGCGCAGCTCGCACGGAGTCTTCTGGCCCTGTCCCTCGCCCGAACACCCCGGGACGCCGCGCCTCTTCTCCGACCGATTCGCCCATCCGTCGGGGCGCGCGCGCTTCCACCCCGTCCCCTACCGTCCCGCGGCCGAAGTGCCCGACGCCGAATACCCCTTTTACTTCACCACCGGGCGCTACAAAGAACACTACAACTCGGGCGCGCAGACGCGGCTCGTGCGCGAGCTTGCCGAGGCGCAGCCGCGGCCGCGCATCGAGATCCACCCGCGCCTCGCCGCGCGTCTCGCCGTGGACGACGGCGGCGAGGTGCTGATCGAGAGCCGGCGCGGCTCGGTCGTCATGAGAGCGCGTTTGTCCCGCGACATCCGCCCCGACACGCTCTTCGCTCCATTTCACTGGGGCGGCGCTGAGGCGGCGAACGTCCTCACGAATCCGGCGCTCGACCCGACGAGCCGCATGCCCGAGTTCAAGATCTGCGCGGTGAGAGTGCGTGCGGTTCAGAACGAGACAGGAATGTCGAGCTGAACGACGTTGTAATTGCCCGGGCTCGTCATCGGGTGATCGAATCCGCGCGTGTAGGCGATTCCGGGGTGGATCGACAGGCCGGGGGCGAGCTTGAAGTGGAAACGAGGGCCGACGCCCAGGGATGTGAGATCGAGGGAGGTGCCGGGCTTGTGGGTCTCGACGACGAACGGCGGGTCGAGCCAGCGCTGGTAACGGAGGTCCACGCCGATGGAGAGGAAGCTCGCGAGGAAGTAGCCCGCGTGGATGCCGCTCGTGAAGTTCGTCTTCGAGGCTTCGTGCTGCTGCGTCGCCCCCCGCACCCGCTCGAGTTGAAAGAGCGTCGCCTCGGCCTGCAGCGTGACGCCGTGGGCGACGTAGGCCACGTCGATCCCCGGAATGATCGTGAAGTCGTTCACCGCAAAGAGGGCGTTGTCCATGCCCGCGCGCACGAACGGTCCGACGGTCCTCGCGTCGAGCGCGCCCTTGTCGGGCGAGTCGCCGCCGCCCATCCCGACGGGGATCGTGACCGCGAGGAAACCGTTGAGTCGGAGCGACGACGGCAACGCGAGCCCGTAAGACGCGCCGATCAGCGGATTCACCAAGGCGAACCCGCCCGTCGCATTCGCGGGGGGCGAATCGTTGACGGCGGTGAGCTTCACGACCGGGGCCAGTCCGGTGCCCGGAGCCTCTCCGCCGGTTTTGGGAATTCGATAGGACACGAGGAGCTCGGTGGCTTCGGCAAACCCGCCCTGCGCCTTCGCATTTTCATAGCTCGCGAACGACGTGTCGGAGCGGACCACGCTCGCGGCGGTGACGGGACGAAGCTGCCACGGAAGGGAGTAGGGGGCGGGGTCGTCGGCCCACGCCGACGACGCGCTTGCGAGGGTGGAAAGGACGAAGATCGATGAACACGCAAAAAGGACGGTTCGCATTCTCGTGGGGTCTCCTCGGAGGGAAGGCCTCGCATAGAGCAAACGCGGAGCCAGGCTCGTCTCTTCACGCCGGAAACCGATGAAGAGACGCTTTCACAAGCGCGCGCGGGCGCGAGAAACGAGGCGGAAACGAAGCATTAACCGCCCGTAGGCACGAGAATGTCGCTCCGTGCATGGTTTGCGCGACAGAATTGTCTTGCACCGGTCCGCTCCTCCCGTTCGTCCGGTCGCTCTCGCGCCCGCGGCCGATGCGACCACTTCGCTCCTCTCGCTCACCGCTCCACTCCTCGCCCTCCCCGGGGCGCCCATGACGAGCGTGCCCGAGATCACGGTGAAGACCGCCGCCGTCGTCGTGTGCGACACTGTGGCGACTTGCATGTATAGTGGAAAGTGGTCGATCACGACGCCCAACCCCGGTGATCTCGACTGCGGCGGGGGGCCTGCCATCGCGTGCCCCTCGTCGTACGCGACCGTTCCGCTCGGGCAGCCGTGCACCCCTATCGGCGGCTACTGCGATTACTCCGACGGCCGGTGCGCGTGCGCAATGCCGGTCAGCGGCCCCGCGATGCGCCGCCCGAGTCTCGGCTCGATTTGTACGGGGTTTGGCTTGGATTGCGACTACGGCAAGTGCAACGGCGTACCCGGCGGCAACGTAGAGACGTGCGGTGGCGGCTATTGGATCAACACGTTGAGCCAATGCACGCACTAGGCGAGGAGAGCAAGGCAGGAGCTGCTCGCTGAAGGGGCGCCTCCTGGAGAGGCGCTCTGCCGAGACGTTCGCGCTCTTCGCGTGACTCCGGGAGGCCAAGGTCCTCTCGTCCGCGTATCATCGCTCCCCTGGATGATCCGCCTCGACGTCACCCATGGCATGGCGAAAGGTGCGCGCCACGAGTCGTCGGCCGACGTCGTGCGCCTCGGGCGGTCGATGGACAACGACGTCGTCCTCCCCGACGAGCACGTGTCGGGCGAACACGCGCGCATCGTCGTCGGCGGCGAACAGGCCGTCCTTCGCGACCTCCGCTCGACCAACGGCACCGCGATCGTCCGCGGCGAGCAGCGCATCGTCCTCGACGACGGCAACGGGCGCGAGGCCCCGCTCGAGCCGGGGGACATCGTCGAGCTCGGGCGGGGGGACCGGGTCGTCCACCTCGCCGTCACGTTCTCGGAGGATCCGGACTCGGTCGCCCACGTGCTCGCGATGCGCAAGATCGAAGAGCTCGGGCGCGCCGAGTCGGCCATCGAGCGCGACACCCATCGTCTGCAGGCGCTCTACGAGGCGCAGAAGCGCATCGGGGCCGCGGAAGACCTGACCGACGTCCTCGTCGCCATCTGCGACGCCGCCTTCTCGCTCCTTCACGGAGCGACGCACGTGACCGTGGTGCTGCGCGACGAAGACGACGAAGGCCCGAGCGCGGCCAAGAGCAGCGCCTCCACCTATGTCCCCATCCTCACGCGCATCCGCGGCCAGAACGGCCCGACCCTCCAGCCGATCCCCATCACGCGCAGCGTCTTCCGAAAGGTGGTGAGCGAGCGCGCCGCCGTGATCGCCGCCGACGCGACACGCGAGGTCGGGCAGACCGAGTCTCTCCTCGGAGCGTCCATCCGCAGCGTGCTCGGCGTCCCGCTCTGGCGCGGCGGCGAGATCCTCGGCGTCCTCCAGGTCGACAACCGCGAGAGCACGGGCGTCTTCACGAGCATCGATCTCGACGTGAGCGCGGTCCTCGGCCACCACGCGTCCCTGGCCGTCGCCAACGCCCGCCTCGTCCAGCGCCTGCGCGCGGCCGAGGAGCGCCTCAAGAAGGAGAACGCGTTCCTCAAGACGCGCGAGGAGTCACGGCGCGTCGGCAAGGGCGAGCAGCAGATCGTCGGAGCGGCGCCGGCGATGCGCGAGCTCTTCGACCAGCTCGGCAAGGTCGTGGACACGCGCGTGACGGTGCTCATCGAGGGGGAGACGGGCGCCGGCAAAGAGCTCATCGCCGCGGCCGTGCACTACCGATCGCGCCGGCGCGACAAGCTCTTCGTCAGTCAGAACTGCGCCGCGATGCCCGAGAACCTCCTCGAGTCGGAGCTCTTCGGCCACAAGAAGGGCAGCTTCACCGGCGCGCACGAGGACAAGAAAGGCCTCTTCGAGATCGCCGACGGCGGGACGCTCTTCCTCGACGAGGTCACCGAGATGCCGCTGCCGCTCCAGTCGAAGCTCCTCCGCGTGCTCCAGGAGGGCGAGGTGCGCCCCGTCGGGGCGGCGCACGAGAAGCGCGTAAACGTGCGCATCGTCGCGGCCACGAACCGCAACCTCGACAAGGAGGTCGCCGAGGGCCGCTTCCGGGAAGACCTCTACTACCGCCTGAAGGTCTTCCCCATTCGCGTGCCGCCGCTCCGCGAGCGCCGCGAGGACATCCCGCTTCTCGCGACGCACTTCCTCAAGCGCTACACCGCGGAGCTCGGCAGGCCCGCGGCCGGTTTCTCCCAGCAAGCGATGGAGCTGCTGCAGGCCTACGACTGGCGCGGCAACGTGCGCGAGCTGCAGAACGAGGTGCAGCGGCTCGTCATCCAGATCGAGGACGGCGGTTTCGTCACACCCGAGCTCCTGTCGCCGCGCATCCGCCAGATCGAGGGCGTGGTCGGCCGTGTCAAGCCCGCGAAGGGGACGCTCAAGGAGATGATGGACCAGCTCGAACGCTGGCTCCTCATCGAGGCGCTGCGCGAGCACGACAACAACAAGACGGCCGCGGCGAAGTCGCTCGGGATCACGCGCGAGGGGCTGCACAAGAAGCTGCGCGGCTTCGGGCTCTGAGCCGCTGGCCGAAGCAGGCAACGCTAGCCGTTGGCGCAGACGCGCAAGAGGCGCAAGAGGTGAGGAGCGGACGCTCCATGCCGCGTCATGAATGCGCCTGGCCCTGCGGACGCTTGACACGCAGGCGATCGCCCTGCGACCTTGGCCACACTGGGCGAGTGTATGCCG
>VFSW01007060.1_pt1 | contig 16385 bp, 18 predicted proteins | sample 5358111 | NCBI WGS metagenome assembly VFSW01 (sample SAMN11554181, study PRJNA540505) | mine drainage metagenome | isolation source: sediment from site ElyBrook_90M | place: USA: Ely Copper Mine, Vershire, VT | collected 2017 | reverse complement strand
CGAGAAGCGGGATTGCCTTTGCTTCCGCTCCGTGGTCAGCATAGACCCGCGCCAACAGATAGGTCAGCGACGTCTGGGCAGGGTACGCCCGGAGGCCCTGCTCCAGCAGATTTTCCGCATCCATCCAGCGACCCGTCTCCAATAGTATTCCGGCCAGTAGTTCGCGCGCTGGCACATAGCGCGGATCGGCATTCAGCGCGGTGCGCAGCTCCTGCTCCGCCTCCGGATAGTGTTGCTGCTGCATCAGGCTCGCGCCCTCGTGGTAAGCATTCTCCGCCATCTGCTTTGGCAACAACGGTATGTCCTTCTTCTCGATTTGGCCGGTTGCCACATTTGACATTGGCGGGGATACCGGTGCAATGCGCACTTCAACTATAGGTTTGGGCGCGCTTGCGACTGTGACACGGTGCGTGGGTTTGGTGTGCCGCTTTGGGAGATTCTTGCCCGGCACGTGCAACGATGTCGAAACCGAAACTGCTTCGATGGTCTTGGCAGCCTTAGATTGAACTGGTTCGGACGGCGCTAACGATGCCGATGGTACCGACTCACGACTACTCCACCGATGCCAGAGGAATAATCCACCCGCCAGTACGATTATTGTGGCTGCCAGGATTAGCGCTGGCATACGCCAGGCGCGCTGGCTTTCGCCGGTCACGGCGTGCAGATCCCCGTAAATTGGCTGACTGCCCGCCGGCCGGCCAGAAGTCGCTTGGCGTGCCTCCAAGTCCTTGAGCATTTTATTGATGAGGCTCATACCCGGAATCCCCAGACCAGGATGCCGGCGAACACAAGGATCACAACGAGGGCGGCGGCAACTTTGATCAGTCGCGAACGCCGCGTCACAATGCGTGCACGCGCAGACTCGGTGTCTGAGATCGCAAGCTTCACATATTTTCCGGTGATGTAACGCGCGCCCTCACCGTAGGCCCCCATCAATGCCTTATGCGCAAGAATATTGATCAACCGCGGAATCCCACTACTCGCGCGGTGCAATAATCTCACAGCCTCGCGTGAAAACAAACGCGGGCCGCGGAACCCGGCAATGCCCAAACGGTGCACCAGGTAGTATTCGACATCGCTTTCGTTAAGCGCATCGAGATTACAGGCGAATGTGATGCGTTGTTTGAGCTGACGTATCGACGGATCGTTCAGGCGCGCGTCCAGCTCGGGCTGACCGAACATCACCACCTGCAGCAGCTTGCGCCGCTCAGTTTCCAGATTGGTCAGCAACCGCAGTGCCTCGAGAGTCTCGAGTGGCATGGCCTGAGCTTCGTCCAGGCAAAGCACCACGCGTTTGCCTTCATTGGAAGCCTCAATCAGGAAATCTGTGAGCGACTTGAGCAGTTGGTACTGATTGATATTAGTATCGTATTTGACACCTAGTTCGTCGGCCACCGCAAACAGCAACGTGATCGGCTGCAGATAGGGATTGGGGATATAGGCCGTAATGAAATCCTTTTCCAGGCTGGCAAGAAGCTTGCGGCAAAGAAGAGTCTTGCCGGTACCCACCTCGCCCACGACCTTAATAAATCCTTCGCCACTGCGTAGCGAGACCAGCAGCGTATTGAGGGCTTCCTGATAGGTGGAGTGCCCAAAGAAAAAACTGGTATCCGGGGTAATGCTGAAGGGCAGCTCGCTCAGTCCGAAGTGGGTGGTGTACATCATCTCCTCGGCGTTATCATGTGGAGAGTGGCTATTGCCGCAGCCGTCAGGTGGTCATTAAACAAAGGTCGACCCATCCGAGTTAGTGGCTTATGCCCTGCATGCGATCCTGGGACTGATGCACTGCCTCCTCCCACACTTGGCCGTTATCGACTATGGTCGGCTTGAGCAATATCACCAATTCGGTTTTGATGCGGGTGACCTGCTTCTGCTTGAACAGGTTCCCCAGCAGCGGAATATCGCCCAGGATCGGCACCGAGTAATTGTCGTCGGTACTGCCCTCCTTCATCAGACCGCCAATGACGATGACTTGGCCGCTGGCTGCACGCACCACATCATCGGATTCCTGGATCGAGCTCTTGGCCGTGTCAATACCCAGGGTGCCAGTGCCACTACCGGTGCTGGTCGGGACAGTAATTGTCACGACCTTGGTTTGCACCTCACTCACCGAAGGATGGATGTGCAGGATAATATTGCCGGCGTCGTCAATCTGCGGTGTCACATCCAGGGCGATCCCGGAAAAAAATGGCGCAAGATCTGCAGTCACCGATGGCGGTACCCCCACCACACCGCTTGGCGTGCTCGTCGTATTAGTGGCGAAATACTCGTCAGTACCCACCTTGATCACAGCTTTCTGGTTATTGACGGTCGATATGCGTGGGCTCGACAGCACGTGTACCGTCCCCTCATTTTGCAACAGTTCGATGAAGGCAGCGAAGTTTGTTCCCTGATAAGCCAAACTGAAGATTCCGCCGAACGCTGACGCCAAGGGTGCTACGAGCGGAGTGGTGGTGCCTGGATTGATGCTGATAGGCTGGTTCGCCATATCACTTAGCCCTGGATTCGGGGAATTGGGATTGAACACCGTACCACCGCCTGTCTGGCCGAAGGTATAACCCGTAGAGGTAATCTTCGCCCAGTTGATACCGGTCTGGTAACCGTCATTGAGCGTGACCTCAAGGATTTTGGCTTCCAGAATCACCTGGCGATCCACTGTGTTATTGGTAATGTTGAGGAAATGCTCCACCACGCGCAGTTCGGATGGCAACGCGCGCACGATCACCAGGTTAGACTGGGGGTTCACGATCACCTTGCGTCCGTCCCCGTTACCCACGATAGCATCCAGGGACTCTTTCAGCTGCTTCCAGAAATCCACTTTGGAATCGGTCTCGACGCGGAAACTAGGCTGTACGCTGGAAGCTCCCCCGCCGCCGGCCGCGCCGCCCACGGCGCCTGAAGCCTTGCTCGCCACGCCCGAGGATACTTGAATGTCGGACTCGCCGGTGCGCACCATATTAAGGTAATTCACCGGATACACACGGGTCTCCATGCCATGCCCGAGGATAAAGAAACGATCGCCCTCGCGCCGATAATCATAGCCATAGGCCTCGCGTATCGAATCCAGGGCCATCGGGACCGTCGCATCCTTCAGATGTACCGAGATTGTCCCGGTCACGTCCGGGCTCACGACCATGCTATATGGCGTCCCTTCCACAAGCCCCATGAACACCTGACGCGCCGGCGCGTCGTTGACAGACAGGTCAAAGTGGGGCTCCAGGGGGGTAGTGCCACCCCCAGGCAGACGGATCTGCAATGGTGGAAGCAGCGCCTGGGTCACGGCGGTGGGCACCGGCAATGATTTCTGCCCATCAGTCTTACGTGCCTGCTCCATGTTCTTATCGATCGAATTGTTCACGGAATCGTCCCACTTATAGGGGTTGCTTCCGCAACCGGAAAGCAGAACCACCGTGACCAACGAAGCAAGCATAGGCGCACCCCATCGCCGCACAGGCAATGTGATGGCGCACCCGCGGGCGCGGTAGTTTACCTGTTTATGGTCTTCCAGCATTGGCCCGGTCCTCGGGGTTGTCTCGCGGCAGTATTCTCGGCAGCAGTCGCAGGGTCGTTTGGCGCCCGGCGCGGCTCATGATGACCTCGTAGGGGCGGATGTCCACTACTTCGGCCCCGTCTATGCGTTCACCGACTGATAATTCTTGCCCATTGATCACCGCAACGCGGCGAAGCGGCGATACCGATGTCGATTGGAGTACCAACCCAGTGCGATGGGATCCGATCGCGCCAGACGTCGTCGAATAAGGCTGGGTCGGATCTACAAGGCGGTCGGACCCATTGGCCAAGGCGGCAATCGGCTCCACAAGGAGCACAAGTACTCCCAACATGACGCGAAGTATCATGCCCAATGCTGTATCAATTACCATGCCAATTTCGTGTCCATTTCGCGGCTAGACCCCGATCGAAGCCTTATCCAGACTGAGGGTATAAATCACCAGCGTCACTCGCGCCAAAGGATACTTGCCGGTATCGTACTCTACCTTGCCCCAGTACACATGCCAGGGAAGTCGTTCGAGCGCCTGCAGATAACGCAACACATCGAGATACCGCCCTTGAAGCTGTATCCGCAGCGCATGTCGATAAAGAATTGCCGAGGGCTGGGCCGGCGCCACCGCACTGCCGTCGGTGGTTGGGCCTGCCGGTGTCGTTGTCCCGCCTTGCGCATCTCCTGCCGCCTGCGCGTTGTTGATTACCGGTTTTTCCGGCAAGCTCTCGACGCTCAGGAGCTGCAGCGATCGATTATGCTCCAGCATCTGCTTTACCAGGCGCACCATATCCCTAGGGTTGACCACGCCAAGCGAATTGCCGGGTACTGAACCCACCTCCTGGTGAAATTGAGCCTCAAGTTCGGCCAGCTGCTTGCGGTTAATTGCGTCGGCATCCAACATCTTGCCGGACGTCATATCGTCGATCTGCGATCGCAGGGCCTGCAATTGTGCGCGCTGCGCATGCAGCTGCATTTGAATTGCGGTCTGCTTGGCACGAAGTGGCGGGAAGAGCAGCGTCGTACCGAGAGTGATCAAAACCGCGATGGTGGCGATGAAGATAAGCGCACGCTCACGAAGCGACAGGGCGTCCAGGTAACCGGTTAAACGGCTGATAGCGTGTGCGAACGAGGCCTTCATGATGTATTCGCCGCAGCCCCTTCGACCGGGGCACTCCTGATCACAAATTCCAGATAGGGTTCCGCTACCATTTCCTTGTTCGCATCCGGACTATCAGGATTTCGCGGATGCTCGGGCCGTGTCACCTGAAACACCTGGAAGCGCTTGCCGTCGAAAACTTTTTCCCGCGCCAGCCGCTGCAGGTAAAGGGGGATCAGATCCGCGCGCAGGCTACGCCCTTTGAGCGTGATATGGCTCCCGTCCCCTTCGATGGAGAAACTGGTAAGCCACAGGCCCGTCACATGCTCACGCGCCAAGGCATCGAGATAGGCGGAAAACCCCGCCGTGTTGCTGTACTCCTCGCGCGCTGCCAACGTCTCGAGTTGCTGACTCGCCGCCACCAACGCCTGCATTTCCTGTACCTTTTGTGCCAAAGTGTGGTCAGTTGGCCGTGCCTGGATCTGCAGCGACAGCTGCTCCACCTGCCTGGCGGCAGCCGCCGAATCGAGCTGGGCGCTGATCAGTTGAGTGCGCAGATAGCTCGTGCGCCACCAGGAAACACCATAAATCAGCGCCAGAACGACCGTTACGATGACAGCAATGAACAGCATGGTCACAGAGGAGAATCGGGTCTCATGCCTGCGAAATGCCGGTTGATAGAGGTTGACCTCCTGCACCATGGCGTCGCTACTCCCCGGCACGCAATGCGGCGCCGATGGTGGTCAGGCAGCGCGCCTGCCACACTGGGGTCAGGGCCTCATGAAACTCCACCAGCTGGTCCAGATTGACCTGTGAGACCGGAATACTGAAATTGCCGCTCAGGTACTCATCTAGGCCCGGCGCTGCTGCTTCGAATGGCGCCAGCATGAGATGGCGAATCGGCGCCTGACGAAAGTGACTCTCGAAATAATCGAGGGAGCGCTGCACGTCGAGCACAATCTGGTCGAAGTAGCCAATGCGGTCGCCCTCACCCTGGAGCACGTCAAGCCCGGTCACCAGCGGGCGACTGAGATAAATGCTGCCATTGCGGGTGAGGGTCAGCAGCCCATTGCGACGACTCAGCGACACGAGCGCAACGCCGGCCGCGTCCTCCGGCATCAACGCCGCAATATTACGTTGCGCCATCTCCGGGATATCGATGATATCGAGGTGGACGCCGGCGGTGTTCATCAGATCGACGCGCTCCTTGATCGCCTGATTGCGGGCAGCCACCGCATAGAGCTCGCGCATTGCCACGCTGACATCCGCGTCCGGCAGTTCGAACACGTCCAAGGCCGCGTCGTTGATATGAAAATCGATCAGATCCTTGATGCGCCAGCGCACCGCCGCCGTCAGCTCTTCGCGGGCCACATCCGGCGCTTCTGTAAGCAACAGCTTGTAGTCAGCCTCGTCAAGTACCGTGGTACAGCGCGAACGCTGCAAATCGTGATCCTTGGTGACGTCCGCAAGGACCTCGCGTGGCGTCTCCCCGGGGCCGTAAGGGCGAAAATCCCAGAGCACGACGCGCGGACGCTGCCCGTTTTCACGAACCACACGCGTCACGCAGATGCCGTCATGATAGAGGCCAATGCCGGTCAGGCCTGGCAGCATCCTTCGTTTATCTATAAACGCAAACAGTGCTTGGTTCTCCAGAGATAAGCGATGTCCTGCATCGACAAGGCCAAGGGGATTTTCATGAATCAGCTGCAGATTCCGAGGCCTTTTTAAAGAATAGCAGAAGAATTGCAAACTAACATACTGTTGTCAATGCAATTTCTGGACTCACTGAGTAACCAGTTTGGCCGGAACGTCGGCCACAAGGGGCGCGCCGGTCAGTTTTTACATTTCCTGCCAGTTAACCACTGACACCGGGGCCGGGCGCAGACCGACAGCCCCTAGCACCCAACTGGTACTACGGCTGAAAGTCCAGTTCATCGTGACATTACCGGGTGGCGTGATGGGTCCGCGAACCGAACCCGCTCCTAGCACCTGGCTAGCTCGGCTGCCACCGCTAGCCAGCCAATTCCACAGCGGGGCGCGACCCGGAGCAGCCACCATGGTCGCGGTGGCCCCATTAGGGTTAGGCTGGCGGATCGCCAGCACGTCGACCACCCAGTCATCGTTGCTCACTGTGGGAACCGTGATGCTTGCGCTGGGTGCATTGTTGCCAGTCGGAAATACCGGAATTGGAAGTTCGAAAGGTGTGGTTTGATCGACCCCGGAGAACGATACCGCCCCGCCCACCATTTTAGCGGCCGCAGTCAATGTCACTGTCACCGGATAGGTCCCGGTCGGCGGATTGAGCAGGTACCAGATCTCAACACGAATACCACCTTGGGGTTTAGGGTTAATACCTGCTCCAACCAGCTTGAGAAACGCCCCATTATATGTAATTGAACTAACGGTCTGGGAGCCGGTCTGCCGGATTGACACTCCGACGACGAGAATCCGGTCCGGTCCGGATGCCGCTGCAATCGTGTGACTCCACGTAAGCGTCGGGAAGGCATTGAGAATGGTTTGTTTCGAGGTCGTGGCGATGAACCGAATGCCTCCGAGCAGGTCTGTCTGAATTGTGCGCGTTGTATTTCCGGCTTTGCCGCGCGCCCAAAAACGGCACAATCCGTTGACAATCAGCGGGCTAGGGCTGGGTGACGGCGCCAGAATCTGGAAGCTGCCATCGCCGTAAGCGAATGGCCCCTGCACCAGGCCAGCACCGCAGGCGGTGCCATTTGCGTAAAGGTAGCTGGCCCGCTCTACCGCAGTCTCTGCCAGAAACAGGGCGGGGACACTTTCATTCTGCACGGTGCTGTCATGCATATCGGACGATGCGATCTTGAGCAGGGTCACAGCCGCAAAGGACACCACCACCAGCAGAAAAATCATCACCATGAGGCTCGCGATGCCGCGTTGGTATGGCGCCAGCACCGGGTTTGGCAAATAGCCCGGACGCATCAGTGGTTCCTCAGCGCAACGCGCGTCTGCTGTGGATAGCTGACGCCATCCTTGGTCAGGGTAAGACTGACCTGCACCTCGGCAACCGTTGCGGCCGTCGCGCCAGGTATGCCGCTGGAATCGTAATAGGTGAAACTGAGATCGGTGGCAGCACCGAGTTCGTCGGTGAGGATCGAGGAAACATTGGGCACGCTATAGGCGAGCATCACGTCGGGTGGCGCGGCAGTGATGGTCACCGTGGTGCCGCTCGCATTGGTGAAACTCACGGCGTTCGGCAACATTGTCGCGAAGGAATAGGTCCCGCCTGCATTGCGCACTTCACGCAGCTCGCGCGCGATGCGCTCGGTGGCGAAGCGTGCCTTGCTCAACGTATCGATGCGGCTGCGCGACTCCACGTAGGACTGCAGGGAAGTCGAAAAAATGGGCGCGGCCGCAGCAAGCAGTATCCCGAGCAGCACGATGGAAACGATCATCTCGATCAGGCTGAAGCCGCGTGCACGCCGCTGGCCAGAGGTCACAGAAAATTTGGGGTGAACTGGCGCGCGATTCATCATCAGTAGTTCGCCACCATGAACGTGGCGCTCGACGCGACCTGACCACCACTGCTGATCGTCACTACGACCTGGCTGCATGTACCGGCCGTCGTCACCGGGCAGGGGGGATTTGTCGTGATATTATTGGTGATGGTGATAGTGCGCGTGTAGTTGGGAGACCCGGGCACGGGCACGGGGCCGACCGGATAGTTGGCCGGAATGATATAAGCATAACCGCGCGCCGGGTTACGCCGGTCGGCGAGGATCTGCTCGGCCATCTGCTGTGCGAGCTGGGAACCGGTCTGACTCGCGACGTTAAGACCCAAAGTGCGGCTGGCGTCGCCGAATACGGCCAGGATGCCGAGCACGGCAATCGCCATGAGCACGATGACGGCAACAATCTCGATGAGGGTAAATCCGCCGCTTCGCCGCCGCGCGCTCATGGTGAGGTCACTGAAACGAATCCGGTCACAGGTTGGACGCGGGCCGTATAGGTGGTCGGACCGGCGGTGACGACCAGATTCTGGGCGACTGTGAACAAAGTACCGACGCCATTGACCGGCCGACCCATGCGGTCGAATCCGATCCCGCCACCCGTCAGGGTGACACCGTTTTGTAGAGTCTCGCTGAAAGGCTTGCCGGTCGCCGGGTCGGTGACAACACCGACATTGTTACAGGGGGGTGATGGCGGTGCTGGCACAGCCGCGGCGCAGGCAACCGAGTAACCGTTCCCGGCGACCGCTACCTGCAGACTCGCGTCCCAGGTCATCGCCAGCATCTGTGCATGCCGCAAGTTGCGTTCCAGCAATTCTGCCTGATAGGGCGCGGTGGTATCGCGGGTGTTCCAGCGGATTCCAGCTTCTGCGGCAAGGATAGCGAGTATCATCATGACCACAACCATCTCGACGAGGGTGAACCCCCGCATGACATCCTCGCTTAAGACATCATTGATGCGCATTGTCGAGCCACTCGGTTCATGAAACACGGCGGGGTGCGTTCTGCACCCCGCCGCTTACTTGCCTAAAGCGGCATTACTGGCAGTTGGTTGCGGCGCCAGCTCCGGTGACTTTGGTATCTGTATAGGTCGGCGACAACCCGGCAGCGGTGGGCGCGGCATAGGTAACCGAGCAATTCGCCGGCACAGAGGCCTTGGTCGCCTCCAGCGTGGTGCCTCCAGCAATGGTAAAATTGGCGGCCGGAGACAGGTCCATCACATAGCTCAAGGCCGTCATGCTCGCCGCATAGCCATATGCTATCGGCACCGGGTTGGTTGAGGCCCCGGGAATCGTTACTGAGCTGGCTGCCAAGTTTGTAAGCCCGGCCGTGGCCGCCTTTGCGTAAATCATGGCATTAGCGGAACGCATGGAGCCTGACGCCCCGCTCATGACTGCGGCGCGCGCATCACCGCTGATATTTATAAACTTTGGCAGCGCAACCGCGGCCAGGATACCCAGTATTACAATCACAACAATCAGTTCAATGAGAGTAAAGCCCGCTTGCAGTTTTTTCACAACACACCTCCGCGTAAAAGATTCAAGAAATTGTTCCAACTCCAACCTTCCTGCAGTTTGCTACCCTGAGGCCAGCACAGTTATCGTTAAGACTCGGCCGAAATCGGGCGCCACCGCCAGTGCCGCGGCCCTTTTGGTCGGCTTGCCGTCCATCGGGGCCCACATTGCTACGTGGTTGTCCGTTACCGAGTAAGCTGCAACCTTCGTGCCAAATACGCTCTTCAATGATTGAGGCTATTCAAAACCGGCTCCAACGCTACTTGCCCAACCGGGCTTTCTGTCCGAGATCGCGCGCCTTTCAGGCGCTGAAACCCCCCACAAAGCACCAACTGCGATAACGAGAACGTACTGATGCAGTGACAATCCGCGGCACGTTAGCTTTGGACACAGGCCTTTCGCCAGCAACTGTCTCGTTCCGTCCGGTCGACGAAGCAGCCTATACTTATTTTTAAACAATAGGTTATGATCTTAATGGTGTCCAGTACGAACAAATAAGTCCACAACCTATTGAATGATTTACGAAGTACCGCGCGCCGCCTGGGCAAGATCCCACATCGGCAGAAAGACACCCAGAGCCATCACCAGAACGATGGCGCCGATAGCCACGATGAGAATAGGTTCGATAGCCGAACTCAGATTTTTGAGGTCGTAATCGACTTCGCGCTCGTAGTAGCCGGCAACCTCAATCAGCAGATCATCGATAGCGCCGGTCTCCTCGCCCACGGCGAGCATTTGCAGAACGAGCGGCGGGAAAAGGCCGGTAGCGCTGGCGGTGCGCGTGATGGTCTCGCCGCGCTCTATGCCCTCGCGCATCTGAATAATGCGCTCACCGATATAGTCATTATCGACAGCACGGCTGACCACCGTGAGGCCCTGAACCAAAGGCACACCGGCCTTGAGGGTGACGGCGACTGCGCGCGCGAAACGCCCCAGGGTCGAACGGAACAAGAGCCCGCCGATGAGCGGCAAGCGCAGCTTGTATTTGTGCCAGCGGTAACGTCCGGCATCAGTGCCTACTATTATTCGAAACGCCAGCGCAGCCGCGACGACGGTACCGATAATGACCCACCAGTAATGAACGGTGAAGTTCGAGGTGGCAACCAAAATACGCGTGGCCAGCGGCAGCTGGGCATGAAAGCTGTTGAACACCTGAGAAAACGCAGGGATGACGAACACGTTGATGATGAACAAGGCGATGCTGATCGCGATAATCACAAATGACGGGTAACGCACTGCCTGCTTGATCCGGTCGCGGGTGTCCTTCTCCCGCTCCAGGTACGTCGACATCTGCAGAAACGCCTGGTCTAGCATACCCGTCGTTTCGCCCACTTCGATCAGGTTGACATACAGGGTCGAAAAGACCTCGGGGTGGCGCTTCAGGGAGTTGGTCAGTCCGAGTCCCGCGTCCAATCCCTGGCCGATTCTGGCAATGACCTCGGACAGGGCAGGGTTCTGGGCAGTTTCGCGCAAACCACGCAGCGCCTGCAGAATTGGTACTCCTGCCTTGAGCAGCGTATACATCTGACGGCTGAAGAAAACGAGGTCGGTGATCTCTATTGCGCGCTTCGTGAGTCGCTCGCTGACGCGTTTTAGGATCACGCTGAAATCGAGGCTCGCCTTGAGATCGATGTGCATCTGCTTCGGCAAGGTCTCGGCGGGCGTGATTTCGACCGGGATGATGCCACTGTTAGTCAGCTGATTCGCGGCGGCGTAGATGGTCGCTGCCTCGAGAAATCCGTCTACCGATTCCCGGCGCCGGTTGCGTCCGGTGTAGTGAAATGCCGCCACCGCCTATAGCTCCAGACCGAAGGTGGCGCGCGCAACCTGATCCATGGTAGTAAGGCCGCGCGCGGCAAGGTTGATGGCGCCGCGGCGCAGGCTTTGAAAGCCCGACTGATGCCGCACCGCCTCGCCGAAGGCGACGAGGTCGTTGCGATGCAAGGCATGAACGAGGTCGTCAGTCATCTCCAGTAATTCATAGATGCCGACACGCCCCTGGTATCCGGTATTGTTACAATAGGTGCAACCGCGTCCACGCCGAAAGGTGAGGCCCTCGGCCTCAGCGCCAAGCTCCTGCTCCAGCAGCAACCGGTGTCCGGGGCTGAGATCATGCGGCTCAGAGCAGCTGTCACAAACCTTGCGCACAAGGCGTTGCGCCATGATACCGCGCAGGCTTGCCGCAATCAGATAGGCCGGTGCGCCCATATCCAGCAGACGCGAGGCAGTGGAAACAGCGTCGTTCGTATGCAGGGTGGACAACACCATATGCCCGGTCATGGCCGCGCGCAGCCCAATCTCCACGGTTTCCTGATCGCGCATCTCGCCGACCAGAATAATATCCGGATCCTGGCGCAGAACTGAACGCAGAACCCGGCTGAAACTGAGGTCGATCTTCGTATTGACCTGAACCTGGTTAATCCCCGGCAAACGGTACTCGATGGGGTCTTCCACCGTGATGATCTTGAATGCCGGCTGATTGAGTTCCTGGAGGGCACCGTACAGAGTCGTGGTTTTTCCACTTCCGGTGGGTCCGGTTACGAGCACCATGCCATGGGGGCTGTGAATCATCTTGCGAAAATGGGAAAGCATCGATGCGTCCATACCCAGCTGCTCAAGCTGCAGCACGCCAGCCGACTGGTTCAGCAGTCGCATCACTGCCGATTCGCCGTACTGCACTGGCATGGTCGACAGACGCACGTCGATGCTCGTGTCGCGCACGCGCACGTTGAAGCGACCGTCCTGGGGCAATCGTTTTTCGGAGATGTCGAGGCCTGACATGAGCTTCAGGCGCGAAATCAGAGCGCTGGCTATGCGGCGGTCGGCAGTGGTCTGTACGCGCAGCACACCATCGAGGCGGAAGCGGATACGCACTTCGCGTTCGTCGGGTTCGATATGAATATCCGAGGCGTTCACCTGCACCGCGTCTTCGAAAACAGTCTGCAGCAGCTTGACTACGGGGGCATCGGTCAAGCCCTCGGTCGCCGCCAACTGATTGATATCGACATCGTAGGCCGACATCTCCTGGCCCAGTTCCTGGGCAAGACCGGAGATCTCGGCCGTGCGGCGGTACATCATGTCGACAGCCTTCAACAGATCGGATTCACTCACTACCGCAAGTCGCATTGGCCGGCGCAGTACACGCGTCAGTTCGTCGTAGGCAAAAATGTCGGTCGGATCGGCCATGCCGACGAGCAGGCCATCGCGGCCTTCCTCCAGGGCCAGCACCCGGAAGCGACGCGCATGTACCTCGGGAATCAGGCGCACTACCTCGGGCTTGAGGCGATATCGTTTCAGGTCAATAAAGGGCACGCCCAACTGTCGCGCCAGGAAATCCAGCAGCTGCTGTTCACTTAGCAGATTGCTGTCGATAAGCACCCGGCCAAGCTTGCGGCCGCTTTTCTTCTGATCGGCAAGGGCTACATTGAGCTGCTCTTGGGAGATAATATTGTTTTCGATCAACAGGTCACCGATACGGATCTTTTTCGGCTTGACCGTTGCGGCTGTTGCTGACATAGGTGTTTCCTCGTTAGCAGGCATCTTAGGCTTTAACATCGCTCTGGCCTGTAACTAACTGTAGTTAAAGAATTGGCGGAAGCTAGCTTTAAGATATGCAAAAAACCTGCCAAGACTCCCTAGGCACAGAGTCAGCGCGAATCCACCCTCCTCACGGCAGACCGCCGTTGGCGGTGGTCCTGTATCAACCCGAAATCCCGCCCAATACGGGCAACATAATCCGCCTATGCGCAAACACCGGCGCACAGCTGCACCTGATAGAACCCCTGGGATTTGACCTGGATGACCGGCAGCTCAGGCGCGCCGGCCTCGATTACCACGAGTGGGTGGACGTGCAAACATACGTGGGCCTTGAGGATTTCATGCGGCGTATGCGGCCCGCGCGCGTTCTGGCGTTTTCTACCCGCGCCGAACGACGCTATACCGATATCAGTTACCAGCCCGGCGATGCACTGTTGTTTGGCCCGGAAACCCGCGGGCTACCGCAGGACGTGCTGGACAGCCTCCCTCCGGAGCAGCGCCTGACCCTGCCAATGCGACATGGCATCCGCAGCCTGAATCTGTCCAATGCCGTGGCCATCGCAGTGTACGAAGCCTGGCGACAGGCGGATTTTACATAGGCTCCGATTTACCAGGCGGTACCCTGGAAGACGGAACTCACCCCAAGGTGTGCAACCTTATTCTTTTTTGGGTTCGCGCCTGAGTAGCGCTTCCACCGCTTCCTGCGGGGCAACTCCCTCGAAAAGAACGTGATAGACCTGTTCGGTGATCGGCATATCGACACCCAGCCGCTGTGCCAGGGCCAGTACCTCGCGCGCCGTCCCGACACCCTCGGCCACCTGCCCCAATTTCGCGAGTGCCGCATCAAGCGAGCTGCCGCGGCCGAGCGCGAGCCCCACCTGGCGATTGCGCGACTGATCATCAGTGCAGGTGAGCACCAGATCCCCGATGCCGGCAAGTCCCATCAAGGTGTCCGGCCGGCCGCCGAGGGTCTCGCCCAGGCGCCCGATTTCGGCAAGCCCGCGGGTGATGAGCGCAGCACGCGCATTGGCACCGAGCCCGAGTCCGTCACTGATGCCGGTGGCAATGGCCATGACGTTCTTGACGGCACCACCAACCTGAACGCCGACCATATCCAGACTGGTATAGGCACGCAGGTGATCATTGCGCAACCACTGGGCGATGGTCTCGGCCACGGTCTGGTCACGGGCCGCAACCGTGAGCGCGGTAGGCAGGCCGCGCGCGACCTCGCGCGCAAACGTCGGGCCGGAAATCACGCCGATCCTGCGTTCACTCCCGAGCACAATGTCGCAGACATCGCTCAAAAGCCGGCTGGAGCCAGGCTCCATGCCCTTGGTGGCCCAGGCCACAACGGCAGCGCGCGATGCATGGACAGCGAGGATCTCGAGGGTTTCACGAAAAGCGCCGCTCGGCACCGCAATGAGAAAGCGCCCGCACTCGTGCGCCAGCGCCACCAGATCGTCGCGCAGATGCAGGCTCTCCGGAAACGTGACACCGGGAAGATAGGCGGCATTCGCGCGCTCGTGCGCCATGCGCGCCATGCGCGCGCCATCGTGGCCCCACAGCAGGGTGCGATAGCCATTGCGCGCGAGCAGTACTGCCAGGGCAGTACCCCAGGAGCCGGCCCCGAGGACCGCGATGCCTGAATCGCTTGTCATCTGCGCCATGGTTGCTGATTGTGCGGCGAAAATTCGAAACCGCGAACGACGTTAAGTGATCGGCGCTAGTGGCCTTTCTGCTGACCGCTCTCGGCCACCTGCTTTTGCTGATACAGCGCCTCGAAGTTGACCGGGTTAATCAGGAGCTGCGGAAAACCGCCCTTGCCGACGAGATCATTGATGACCTCACGTGCAAACGGCAGCAGGATATTGGGGCAGCCGATCTCAAGAACCATGGGAAGATCAGCACCGGAGACGCCGCTGATGCGAAACAGCCCGCACTGCTTCGCCTCGGCCAGGAACATGATCTTGTCCTGGAGTTTGGCCGTAACCGTCACCGACAAGGTAACCTCATGGAGACCCTCGTTCAAATTGAGCGGAGCGTGACCGATGTTGAGCTGGATGCCCACTTCCGGAGCACTCTGTTCGATAAAGACGTGTGGCGCGTTCGGTGCCTCGTAGGAGATGTCCTTTACGTAGATTTTTTCGACGTTGAGCGTGGGGCCCTGGGATTGCTTCGTTTCTGCCATGGGTAATTCCTAGAAGATGATGGAGAAGTCGCGGACAACCTGCCCGCACCTGAATTCTCCGATTATTTATATTTGGACTCGACTACCCTGGGTGGCCAACTTAAGCCCGCCCGCGCCGCGGACGGTCCGGTTCTCAGCCGGCCGTTGCAAGCATGCTGTCAAGCTTGCCACAACGATCGAGGTCCGCCAAATCGGTGTAGCCGCCAACGTGGGTCTTGCCGATGAATATCTGCGGAACCGTGGTTCGGCCGGTGATGCGCACCATCTCCATGCGCTGCTCCGGGAGTTCATCCACCAGGATCTTCTCGGCTGCCACGCCTTTGCGTTCCAGCAGGCGCTCGGCCATGGTGCAATAGGGACAAATGCGCGTGCAGTACATCAGAACTCTTGCAGTATTCTTCACATCAGCCTCACTTCTGGGTCGGCAGATTCTCGCCCTGCCATGCGGTAATTCCGCCAGCCAGAACGTGCACCGAGGGAAAATCGTGTTTGCGCAACACCATTGCGGCCTTGGCGGAGCGCTGGCTGGTGCGACAACTGATCAAAAGCGGACGATCCTTGAATTTATCCAGCTCGCTCATGCGGCCATGCAGGTTGCCTAGCGGGACATTGACAGCGCCGGGAATGTGGCCTCCCCTGAATTCGTCGGGTTCGCGCACGTCAATGATCACCGCGGACTCGTGGTTGATCATGCGCACTGCCTGACTCACCGGAACGGATTTGACTCCGCTCAGCAACTGTTTGATCGGGCCGGCAATGAGCATGCCTGAGACGAACACAAGGGCCAGGAACAGGTACCAGTTATTGATGACGAACTGCATGGATGATCTCGATTGATGCTTGGGTGATAATCTTCAGGAGCGGCTCCGCGGCCGGTCAGTGACTCGTGGCAAATCGCGCAGTCCGGCTGCGATCGTGTCTGGCCCATAATGCCGGACGTCGCCAGTCTGCACCGCCTTGCCGGAACGTCATGTCTTGCCGAATTCGCTGCAAAATGCAGTGCGCATCGCGCCGATCAGGCTGATGATTTCCGGTTCCGCTATGCGATAGTAAACCTTGTTGGCATCCT
>VFSW01007059.1_pt1 | contig 16385 bp, 14 predicted proteins | sample 5358111 | NCBI WGS metagenome assembly VFSW01 (sample SAMN11554181, study PRJNA540505) | mine drainage metagenome | isolation source: sediment from site ElyBrook_90M | place: USA: Ely Copper Mine, Vershire, VT | collected 2017 | reverse complement strand
CCCCACGCCACCCCAAGCTCACGCACAGCCGGGAAGCACGCCAAGGTGTCACAAACCCACGCCAATCGGCCTTTTCCCGCGTGACGCCTCCCGCGCGCCAGGTGTCACAACCCCCCTGTGCCGGGCTTCCCCGCGCCCCGCATTTTCTGCATTCTTTCCGCGCGCTGCCATCTCGCGCGGCATCTGTTATAGTCAAACCCAGAAGGACGGTACCCGATGAGCGATATCGTTAAGAAATCTCCAGACAAGCCCCGAAAAACCAAAACTGACTTCTCCCGCCGCGGATTCCTGAAAGGTGTTGGAATCGGCGGCGGCGTCCTGTCCAGCGGAGTCCTCGAAACCGAGGCACAGGCCGAGCCCACCGCCAAGGTCGAAGGCCCCGGCGCGGTCCCCATCACGCTCAACATCAACGGAAAGGTGCATAAAATCGACGTCGAGCCGCGCGCGACTCTCTGCGACACCCTCCGCAACCGCCTCGAATACACCGCCGCCAAGCGCGTCTGCGACCGCGGCACCTGCGGCGCCTGCACCGTCATCGTCAACGGCAAGGCCGTCTACTCCTGCACCACGCTCGCCATCGACGCGCAGGGCAAACGCATCGAGACGCTCGAAGGCTTCTCCACGCCCGCCCATCCTCACGCGGTCACCAAGGCCTTTGTCGATCACGATGCCCAGCAGTGCGGCTACTGCACGCCCGGCTTCGTCGTGGCCGCGAAGGCTTTCCTCGATCGCAATCCCAGCCCCACCGAAGCGGACCTGAAGGACGGGCTCGGCGGCAACCTCTGCCGCTGCGGAACCTATATGGGCATCCGCAAAGCCGTCCTGCAAGCCGCTCACGAAATGAAGTCCGCCAAGGTCGCGAAAGGAACCGCCCATGCCTGACACCACCACGCCCAACTACCACTGGCCGCCTATGCAGGATCGCCGCGTTATGGGCAAACCCCATTCGCGCATCGATGGCATCCAGAAAGCCAGCGGCGCCGCCAAGTACAACAGCGACGTCAAGCCCGCCGGCATGTTGTTCGGCGCCCTGCTCACCTGCCCTCACGCCCACGCCCGCGTCAAGAGCATCGACACCTCGGCCGCCGAAAAGCTTCCCGGCGTCACCGCCGTCCGCGTCATCATGGGCGCGGGGAAAGAGCTGCAGTGGGAGGGCGCCGAGGTTGCCAGCGTGAGCGCCACGAGCGAAGAAGTGGCCAACGACGCCGTCAAGCTCATCCGCGTCGAATACGAAGAACTCCCCTTCCTCGTCCGCGAAGACGACCTCTCGAAGGCCGGCAATCGCGCCAAACCGGCCGGCGAACAGGTCACCGGCGATCCCGACAAAGCCTTCCAGGATGCCGCCGTCACCCACGAGGGCAGTTACGGCATCCCCGTCATCACCCACTGCTGCCTCGAGCCCCACGGCTCGGTCGTGGCCTGGTCCGGCGATAAGCTTGAATACTGGCCCTCCACACAAAACGTCTCCGGCATCGGCGGCGATATCGGCCGCGCCATCAGCGTCTCGGCCGCCAACATCCACGTCCATCAGGACCACATGGGCGGCGGCTTCGGCAGTAAGTTCCCCTCCGATCTCTGGGGCGTCGAAGCGGCCCAGTTGTCCAAGCTCTCCGGCGGCAAGCCAGTCAAGATCTTCCTCGACCGCGAAACCGAACTCCTCATCGCCGGCAACCGCCCATCGGCTTACGGCAAGATCAAAATTGCCGCCGAAAAAGACGGCACGATCACGGCCTGGGAATCGCAGACCTGGTCCACCGGCGGCCTCGCCGGCGGCGGCCTTAGCGCCGACCTCTTCCCTTACGTCTTCCGCAAGGTCCCCAACCGCCGCATCAACCACACCGCCGTCTCCACCAACACCGGCAGCGCCCGCGCCTGGCGCGCTCCCAACCATCCGCAGGCGACCTTCCTCACCTGCTCGGCCATCGAGGATCTCTCCGCCAAGCTCGGCATGGATCCGCTCGACGTGTTCCTCAAGAACGCCAATCTCACCAACCGCCCCGAAGCTTACACCGCCCAGCTTCAGAAGGGCGCCGAAATCATGGCCTGGAAGAAGAATTGGCACGCCCGCGGCGACTCGGGCAGCGGCGCCGTCAAGCGCGGCCTCGGCCTCGCCGTCGGCACCTGGGGTGGCGCGGGCCACGCCAGCAAGTGCCTCGCTACGATTCACCCCGACGGCAGCGTCGAAGTCGAGCTCGGCAGCCAGGACTTGGGCACCGGCGCGCGCACCGTCATCGCCATGGTCGCCGCCGAAACCCTCGGCCTGCCCGTCTCCGCCATCGACGTCAAGATAGGTGACAACAGCTATCCCCCGTCGGGCGCTTCCGGCGGGTCCACCACCAGCGGCGGCGTCTCCGCCTCCACGCGTAAGGCCACCGTCAACGCGCTCGACAAACTCTTCGAAGCCGCCGCCCCTTCGCTCGGCACGACGCCCGATAAGTTACAGGCCGTCGACCGCCGCATCGTCGTCAAGGGCGATACCTCGAAGAGCCTCACCTGGGAAGCCGCCTGCCGCAAGCTCGGCACGAACAAGATCTCGGAAACCGGCGAAAACAATCCTCGCACCGCCGAACGCGAAGGCCTCACCACCGGCGGCGTCGCCGGCATGCAGATGGCCGACGTCAGCGTCGACACCGAAACCGGCCTCGTCAAGATGAACCGCCTTGTCGCCGTCCACGACTGCGGCCTCGTCGTCAATCCCAAGACCGCCGAAAGCCAGATCTTCGGCGCCTGCATCATGAGCATCTGCTCGGCTCTGTTCGAGGAGCGCATCGCCGATCAACAGATCGGCCGCGTCCTCAACCCCGACATGGAGTTTTACAAGCTCGCCGGCCTAATGGATATCGGCGAGATCATCGTCCATCTCGACATCACGCCCGAGAACGACAAGCGCGGTGTGATCGGTCTCGGCGAGCCGCCCGCTATCCCGGGCAACGCCGCCATCGGCAACGCGGTCGCTAACGCCATCGGCGTGCGCGTGCCCCATCTGCCGCTCACTGCCGATCGCGTCCTCGCCGCCCTGGCATCCAAAGGAGGGAACGCCTGATGAAGCCGTTCGAATATTCCAGCCCCGCCACGCTCAACGAAGCGCTCGCCTTGCTCGGCTCGTCCTGGTCCGACGCCTGCGTCCTCGCCGGCGGCACGGATCTCATCAGCCTCATGAAGGACGACGTGTTCTCGACGCGCCGCGTTGTCAATATCAAGGAGATCAAGGAGCTCGACGGCATACATAAGACCGCCCACGGCCTCCGCATCGGCGCCGCCGTCACCCTCGACGAGGTTGCGTCGAACCCGCTCGTCCGCTCCGACTACCCCTCGCTCCACCAAGCCGCGCTCGGCATCGCCAGCCCACAGATCCGCAACATGGGCACCGTCGCCGGCGACCTCTGCCAGCGCCCCCGCTGCTGGTACTTCCGCTCCGGCTACGGCCTGTTCGCCATGAAGGACGGACAGAGCCTGGTCCCGAACGGAGAGAACCGCTACCACGCCATCTTCGGCGCGAACCCCGCCTACTTCGTCAGCCCCTCCAGCTTCGGCCCGGCGCTCGTCGCCCTCGGCGCCAGCGTCAAGATCTCCTCGGCGTCCGGCTCGCGCACCGTCGAAGCCGGCAAGTTCTTTGTCACCCCCGCCGATGAGAACTCGCGCGAGATCGTGCTCCAGCCCAACGAGATCGTCACCGAGATCCTCGTCCCTCCGGCCGCGGGCGTTCACAACGCGACGTACGAAATCCGCCAGCGCGAAGCCGTCGACTGGCCTCTGGCCGCCGCCGCCGTCGCGCTGCATATGAAGGGCTCGACGGTGTCGAAAGCCACCATCGTCCTCGGCCACGTCGCGCCCACGCCTTGGGACGCCGCGCACGCCGCCGAGGCGCTCTCCGGACAAACCATTACCGAAGAGTCCGCCACCCAGGCCGGCGAGGCCGCCGTCCAAGGCGCGCAACCGCTCAGCCAGAACGGCTACAAGGTCCAGCTCGCCAAGGTCGCCGTCAAGCGCGCGCTCCTCGCCGCCGCCGGCAAGTCGCACTCGGCCCATGCGTGAACGTTCGTCCCTCACCGAGCTCGACGAAGACCGCTGCGATAACCTGCGCTGGAAAGGCATGTACATCGAGGCGGAATGGGATCCCTCCATTCCGCACTCGAACGACCGCCTCTTCTGGTGCCACAAAACGCAGCAGTGCGTCGGCCCCGACGGCAAAATCGCCGACGACTACGAGTGCAATCCCGCTCGCGGCTGCTACCATCCCTTCTAACATCGGGCTGGCTCCGGCAACCGCTCCGCCGCGCGGCGACTCCGCTGCTATCATGCATACACGCCCATGAAGCTGCTGCTCAAGTTCAACCTCATCTTCCTGCTCTTCTTCGGCTCGGGCCTCGCGCTGGTCGGTTGGGGCGCTTACGGGTTCCTCCGCGAAAACGCGCGCGGCCAGGTCGTCCAGCAGGCCGAGCTGATGATGGAAGCCGCGCGCTCCATGCGCTCTTACACCAGCGAGCAGGTCAAGCCGCTGCTCGAACGCCGCCTCGTGCATGGCGAGAAATTTCTCCCGCAGACCGTGCCCGCCTTCGCCGCCACCACCAGTTTCGATTTCCTCCGCAAGAGATATCCCGATTACACGTACCGCGAAGCGACCCTCAACCCGACTAACTTACGCGACCGCGCCGCCGATTGGGAAGCCGACATTGTCAATTACTTCCGTAACAACCCGGCCCAGAAGGACCTGATCGGCGAGCGCGACACGCCCGCCGGCCGCTCGTTGTATCTGAGTCATCCGATCCAGGCCCCGCCGCCGTGTCTCGAATGCCATAGCACGCCCGAGCGCGCCCCGCGCTCGATGCTCGCCACCTACGGCCCCGACAACGGCTTCGGCTGGAAGCCGAATGAAATCGTCGGCGCGCAGATCGTCTCGGTGCCGATGTCGCTGCCCATCGACATCGCCGGCAAGGCGTTCCGTTCGCTGCTGATCTATCTTGGCGCGATCTTCGTCATCACCATGCTGGTCATCGACACCGCGCTGGTGCTCATCGTCATCCGTCCGATGGGCAAGCTCGCCGCGATGGCCGATCGCGTAAGTAAGGGCGAGCTCGATCTGCCCGAGCTGCCCGTCAAGGGCCGCGACGAGGTGGCCGCGCTCACGGCGTCGTTCAACCGCATGTTCGTGAGCCTCGCGAAGGCTCTCAAGCTTCTCGGCGAGTGATCCGGGTCCCGCCGCGCGCCTCGTTCGCGCTCGCCGCGCTCGCCGCCGCCGCGCTGCTCGGCGTGGGCCTCGATCGCGCGGGTATCTCGAGCCCCTACGCGGACCCCGTCGCGCGCATCCGCGCGCAGGACGAGTCCACTTATGCCAACAGCGCTCTCGACATGGCGCGCCACGGCGGCTGGCTCACGCCGCGCGTCATGGGACGCTTACTTCTCTACAAGCCGCCGCTGCTGGTCTGGGCCGCGGCCGCGTCGCTCCGCGTAGGCGGATGGTCGCTCGACGCGCTGCGCGCGCCCGCGCTTCTCGCCGCCATCGCCGCGTCCACTCTCGTGTTCGCCTTCGCCCGCGAGTATGGCGCCGCCGCGTGGGCCGCGCTGCTGCTGTTGCTCGGCGATCCGTTGTGGCAGACCTTCGCGCGCCTCTGCTACACCGACCTGCCGCTCGCCTGTTGTATCGTGGGCGCGCTGTTTTGTTTCGCGCGCAACCCGCGGCTCGACTCGCGCGCTTCCTTCGCGGGCTTCGCCGCGTTCACCGCCGCGGGCATCATGACCAAGAACGTCGCGGGTCTGCTGCCGGCCGCCGTCGCGGCGCTGTACTCGCTCGCCGCGCGCAAGCGCGATCGCCCGCGCGCCGCGCGTCTCGCCGCGGCGGCGGTTTGCGCGCTCGCCGCCGCCGCGCCGTGGCATCTGTATCAGATCGCCGCGCATCGCGTCTGGTTCTGGGCCGACTACGTCGGCGTACAATTGCTCGGCTTCGGCCTCAACCCGCCCGCGGGCGCAGCCACACCCGCCTGGCTCTTCTACGGCCAGCGTCTCGTCGAGATCGATCCGGTGCTTGCCGCCGCCGCGCTCCTCGCTCTGCCGTCTCTCATCCGCTCCTGCCGCGAGCGCCGGCCCGAAGCGCTGCTCGCGGCCGCATGGCTGGTGACGGCCGCGGCCGCGCTCGCCGTCTTCCGCTATCGCAACCTGCCCTACGCGCTGCTCGCCGTTCCGCCGCTCGCGCTCGTGGGCGCGCGAAGCTTCACGCCGCGCCGCGCCTGGCTCGTCGCGCTTCTCATCGCCGCCCTTGGCGTGAAGGCGCTGTCCCCTTCCGCGCCCTGGGGCCTCGCCTTCGGCGAGGCGGCGCCGATCCCGGAAGCCGCCGCGCTGCGCGGCTACTACGCGACGGGCCGCTCGAACGGGCTGGTCCTCGCCGATCCGGCCGACGAGTTCTATTCGTTCACGCTGCCGGGCCTCGCGCCGCGCTACCTTTTCGTCGATCCTTCGGGCGTCGTCGCGCGCTACGCGCCGCACTACGTCTGGCTCGGCATCACCGTCACGGCCAGCGACTTCGCGAAGCTGGACGGGCTTCGCCCGGTCTACGCTCGGCGGCTCGCCGAGTGGGGGCTCGCAACGGACGCACCGCTCGCGACAGCCATCGTCGCCGCATCGGGCGAAGAGGCGACGCGTTTCGTCCTCGCGCATCCCGAGCTCGACTTCGACGTGCCCGCCGCGCTCGCGCCGCCCGGCGATGCGGGACATCGCGCGCGCGCGGCTTCGCCCGGACGCCGGTTCCTGCTCTCGCTTACGCCGCGCTTCGCCGCGCGCGCGCCGCTGCCCGCGCGCTGGTAGGCGTCGCCGGGCGCTTACAATGACCACAGATGCCGCCGCTCGGAGGATCGCTGTGGGTGCTGCTGCTCTACGACGTTGCGGAAGAGATCCGTCTCGCCGAGCTGCGGGAAATCCTCGGCGCCGAGCCGGCGCAACGCGAGCCGAGCTTCCGTCATCCGGCGCCCGACTATGTTCGCTTCGAACGCCCGCCGGTGGTCGAGACCGTAGCGGTCGACTCGCTCGGCGCCGGCGCTCCGGAGAACGGGCGGCTGAAGTATTTCGACTACGGCGTGGTGAGCCTCGAGTTCGAGCTGCGGTTCGAGACCGGATGGGATGGCCTCGTGCAGCTTGCCAGCCGCTGGATCGGCGCGCCGGGCATCGAAGCGCGCGCCGAGGCGCTGGCGCGCGAAGCCGCCGCGCGCGCGCGGCCCGCGTTTCATCAGCCTTACGCGGAGTGGCTCAACGAGGACTACTACATTGTCCACGTGGTCGAGGCGCGCGACGACGAAGGGCGGCCGCTCGACGCGGCCGAGCTGCTGCGCGCCCACGGCGGCGAGATCGCGCGGATCGTGCGCGGCGAACCGCTGCCGCTGAGCGAGAGCGAGCGCAACGAAGTGCTGCGCTCGAGCATGTCGTATTACCCTTGCGACCTGATCGTCGCCGGCTGGGTCGGCGCGTTTCTCTACGACACGCCGGAGGGCGCGTTCCCGGCGCGGCAGTTGCTCGAATACGCCAACACGCAGTTGCTCGAGTTCCGCCACTACGACGATCTGCTGACGCGCGTGCTGCGCGATGTGTACCAGTCGCTCGAGGGGCGCGGCGGGCTTCTGCACCGCTGGAAGCTGGCCAAGCGCGCCGAGCGGCTGAACCGCATCCGGCTGGAGGTGACCGAGCTCGCCGAGCGCGCCGATAACGCGATCAAGTTCTTAAGCGATATGTATTATGCGCGCGCCTATCGCATGGCGTCGGAGCGTGTCGGGGTGACCGACTACCGGCGTCTGGTGGAGGGGAAGCTGCGGACGGCGGGGGAGTTATACGAGTTCATGGTGAACGGGTTTCACGAGGCGCGGGCTTTCGTGCTGGAGTTCCTGGTGGTGGCGATCTTAGTCATCGAGTTAGGCAACTTATTTCTGGGGCGCCGTCCTTAAGGCTTCTCACCTAACCTCCTTTCAGGTCTTCTCTCGATTGGTTACAAACCCGTTCGAGGTTAGAGTCGAGTTAGCCCACCAGCACACCGAGTGTTGGGAGCGTACAAGCCGGCCGGGCGGGTTGGGCGGTACGCAGAGAGACACCAGGAGAGAGGAGAATTAAGGATGAAGCGGATTCACAGACTGATTTGGCAGGCGAAGGTTTGGCGCGACAATCGTGGCCAGGACCTGATCGAGTACGCTTTGATGGCTGGCTTCGTGGCGGTGGCCGCGGCGGCGATTATGCCGCAGGTATCGACGAGCATCAGCACGATCTTCAGCAAGGTGCAGAGCCTTCTGACCGCGGCGGGCGGCTGATTCCCGCTGGCGCGGCGGCGGCGGGCGCCCGGCGCTCCGGCAAGGAGGCGGGCGCGGCCGCCGCATTTTTTTCGGTCCGTCGCGGGCGCGTGTCCCGCGCGCGGACGGTCGATGCGAGCCTAAGGAGGGACGATGGAGCGTATGAAGAGGGCTCTGCTCGGCGCCCGCATCTGGCGGGACGAGCATGGCCAGGACCTGATCGAGTACGCGCTGATGGCGGGGTTCGTGGCGGTAGCGGCGGGCGCGATGATCCCGCCGGTGGCTTCGAGCATCAGCACGATCTTCAGCAAGGTCACCAGCGTGGTGACCGCGGCGGGCGGGTAAGCGCGCCGCGGCTGAGGCACCGAGTTCCGGACGCGCGATAAGTCCGGGCGATGAAGGCGGAAGGGACGGCGAGACGCTCGGAGGTGTCGCCGGATCTTCCGCCTTCGAGTTTTTCAGGCGTGCTGCAAGGCGCTTGCGACATCGAGCGGGGCGAGGTTGCCCTCCGGGTCGAAGCACAGCTCGCGCGGCTCGCCGGCGATCTCGAGCAGGGGGTTGCCCGAGATCTCCTCGCGCAGGTTTTCACTGAGCGCAAGCGCGCCGAGCTCGAGCGTATTGCGGATCCAGCCGATGCGCAGCCCGCTCATGTCGAGCCGGCCGACGGTGGGCGCGATGCGCTCGAGGCACTCGCGGTCGGTCGAGAAGTGGATGGGCGTGCGCACGTTGGGCGGCGTCGAGGCGGTGAGCGAGTTGATCAGCGTCGGATGCCAGTCGACGGCGTTGAGCAGGCGGTCGTGGATGACGTCGGCCATGCCGATGCCGACGCCGTTGCCGTAGCTGAGGCTGGTGAGCGAGCGGACGAAGATACGCTCGATGGGCGGCGCGGTATCCCAGAGGTTCGCTTCGCCGTTTACGCCGCGGTTGATGACCTTGGTGTCCATGCCGGCGCCGCTGATGTTCTTTCCCATCTCGTCGAGAATGAGGATATCGAGCGGCATGGGGATGCGGCCCATCCAACTCTTGGCGAGCGCGAGCAGTTCTTCCTCGCGCGCCGGCAGGGCTTCGGCCGGCACCGCTTCGAGCCGCGCGGTGTCGTGGTGCGCGTCTTCGAGGATGGCGAGGCCGCCAAGGACTTTTCCCGTCGCCTGGACCTTCGCCACGGCGGCGCGGATGACGCGCTCGAGGCCCATGCGATAGGCGAAGGTGTGATAGCGCTGCGCGCCGGCGAACTTGCCGAGGCCGATGGCCATCATCTTGCACAGCCCGCTCTCGAGCCGGCCGGCAAAGTCGGTGTGCCACTTCACGCGATTGAGAAGCATGACCGCGCCCGAGTCGTACGCGGCGCGATCGAAGAACACCTCGATGCCCTCGTTCGTTTTGCCGAGGCTGACGACTTCGATCGAGCTCACGATGGGGCAACCCATGTTCGGCTCGTCGATGCCGTAGTGCGCGAGCACATCGGCCTGGCCTTCGGCGGTGGCCGCGCCGTGGCTGCCCATGGCGGGGAAGAGGAACGGCTTGCAGCCATGCGACTTCCAGTACTCGACGGCGGCGGCGGCTATCGCGGCGATGTTGCCGATGCCGCGGCTGCCAATGCCGATGGCCACGCGCGAGCCGGGCGCAAGCCTGGCGGCGAAGCCGGAAGCTTCGAGCTTACGCAGGGTCTCCGCACGCACATCGGCGATGTGGAGGCTGGGAAAGAGCTGGCGCACGGAAAGCAGGCGGGGAAATTCCATGCCTACAGAATACCGCCGTCCCGGCGCGTTAGCCCCCCCGCCCCGGGCGCCGGCCGGAGTTAACCCGGTCTTCCATCAACATCAGACAGAGGCTACAGGCATCCGTGCCCGTCACCTTGTACATCTCGCACACCGGCGGCGCGGCGGATTCGGGCGGCGCTTCCCTGCCCTGCCCGCTTGCCCGCCCGGCGATCCAGCCCGCCAGCGGGCACTTCCGCTCGATTCGGGACTCCGTGTCTGTTACGTACGCCATAAACCACCCCCATTCCCTTCTTACCGCAATTTGATTTCTCGCGTGCGAAAACACCCCCCCCGCGAAGAGACGCTACGCGACATCGAACAGCAGCTTGAAGCCGTAGTCCATGTGAAACTGCTGGTGGCAGTGGAAGAGCGTGAGCCCCTCCATCGCCGGAACCACGCTGGCTTCGATCCTGCGGAATCCTTTCACGAGCACGACATCCTTCATCACGCCCGAGGTTGGCTTGCCGTAGACGCTGGTCAGCTCGAAGCTGTTGCGATGCAGGTGGACGGGGTGCGCGTCGTCGGTCCGGTTGTCGAACACCAGACGATAGCGCTTGCCCTTGACGAGCTTGCGGGGCGCATCGCGCGCGTCGTAGCTCTTGCCCGAGACGGTCCAGCGGTTGAAGCCGCCCGTGCCGCCGTTGATCTTGCCGAAGACGAGCGGGATGACCTCTTCCGGCCCGGGCGCGGGGCGGTTTTCGCCAAACAACGTATAGTCCCAGAATTGTTTCGGCGGTTTGATCCAGCGCGGGGCGCCGGAGCGGTTCGCGTATTCGACGACGATGCCCATGCCGTTGCCGCGATCGTCGTCGCGCGGCGTGCCGAGGATCCAGACGCCGGGGTTCTTCATCTCGACGACGGCGTCGATGCGTTCGGCGGTTCCGAGTTCGAGCACGTCGACGAGTTGCGGGCGGGGCACGGGGTTGCCGTCGAGCGCGACGACGAGGAAGCGGTGGCCGGCGAGGGCAAGCTGGATGTTCTCGGTGGCGCTCGCGTTGAGGAAGTGGAACAGGATGCGTTCGCCTTCCTTGACCCGCACGGGTTCGCCGTAGCCGAGGCATTTGCCGTCGATCGTGAAGCGCTGGTAGCCGATCTCCCAGCCGTTGGGCGTGGTCTCCTTCGGCGCGGGCGGGGCTTGTGGCGGCGGGGCGCCCGGGTCCTCTTCCTCCTCCTCCTCGGCGGTGGTGAAGAACGGCTCCCACTCGTGAGTGGCGAGGAAGACCTCGCGATCGTACCGGCCGGGATTGTTTTTGGGCTCGACGTAGACGAAAGCGAACTGTCCGGTGTACGTGCCGCGGCTCAGGTCGGACATGGGCATGACGTGGGTGTGGACGAAGCGCGCGCCGGAGGGTTGCGGAGTGAGGCGGTAGCGCAGGTGGCCGCGGGCGGGGACGGCGAGGCTGCGCTCTTCGGCGGCGCCGTCGACTTCGCTCGGGACGATGAGGCCGTGCCAGTGGACGAGCTCGGAGGAATCGGTGTCGTTGAAGAGATCGACTGTGACGGGGACGCCTTCATGGAGCCGGATGAGGGGGCCGGGGACGGCGCCGTTATAGCCGATGGTGCTGACGGTGTGATCCTTGGCGATTTCGGCGAGGACGGGGCCGATGCGGAGGGTGACATCGGCGGGGCCGGTCGGACCGGGCTCCGGCGGGCGGCGGCAGGAGGCGAGCCACGCCGCGGACGAGGCCGCGGCGCCGGCGAGGAAGTTGCGGCGGGTCGGGTCGTTCATGGTTTGGCTCTCATGCTATCATAATCTCACTCCCGTGAATCGTAAGCGAAGCTCGCAATCGAAGTCAGCAATAGAAGCCGCGGCCGACCGGGATCTGTACTCGGGCCTGATCCGGCTGCACGTGCTCTACCACGCGGCAGAGGAGCCGATTTTCGGCCTGGGCATGATCGAAGAACTGGGCCGGCACGGCTACCGGATCAGCGCGGGGAGCCTGTATCCGCTGCTGAGGATGCTCGAGAAGAAGGGCTATCTGCGGTCGAAGGAAGTGCGGAACGGCAAATCGCTGCGGCGGGTTTACCGGGCGACGGCGCTGGGCCGGAAGGCGCTGGCGGCTTCGAAGAGTAAAGTGCGGGAGCTTTTTCATGAGCTTATCGAAGGGGACTGAGGGCGATGTTCTCCGAATGGGCTAGGCGGGCTGCGGGCGCGGCGCTGGTGGCGCTGGGCGGCTGGCGAGGGCAGGCGGCGGCGCCGTTGACGATCGCGCGGGCGGTCGAGGCGGCGTTGAAGAACTATCCTTCGATCCGCGTGACGCAGGAGCAGATGACGGCCGCGGCGGCGGGAATCCGGCTGGCGCGGACGGCGTACCTGCCGCGCGTGGATGGCCTGGCGCAGTTCAACCGGGGGACGGGGAACACGTTTTACGGGCTATTGCTGCCGCAAGGAGTGATTCCGGGCGTGGATGGAGCGCCAGCGGACAACAGCACGGGTTCGGTATGGGACAGCGGGGTGGGGGTGCTGGTTTCGTGGCAGCCGTTCGATTTCGGGCTGCGGCGGGCGAACGAGGCCGTGGCGACGGCGGCGCGCGAGCAGGCGCGGGTGGCGATGGAGCGGACGCGGTACGACGTTTCGGTGGCGACGGCGGATGCCTATCTGACGGTGATCGCCGCGCAACAGACCGCGGAAGCCGCGCGCGCGGCGGTGGAGAGCTGGCGAGTTCTTCGGAAGAATATTCATGCGCTGGTGGCGTCCGAACTGCGGCCGGGCGCGGACGAAGCGCGTGTCGAGGCGGAGCTGGCCGTGGCCGGGACGCAGTTTGCGCAGGCGGAGGAAGCGACGGAAGTGGCGCGGGCCACATTCGCGCAGTTCGTGGGGCTCGATCCGGCCAAGGTTGAGCTGCATTGCGCGAAGTGTATCGACGCTCTGCCCGAGGACCGGCCGGAGGGGCCGCTGAACGCGGCGGCGAATCCGGTGGCGATCGAGCAGCGGGCGGCGGTCGCGCGGCAGACCGACCAGCTTCACGCGCTCGACCGGACGTATTATCCGCAGTTTCTGGTACAGGGGCTCGCGGCGGCGCGCGGAACGGGCATCGAGGCGAGCGGGACGCGACTGGGCGGCTGGAACGGACTGGGGCCGACGGTGCAGAACTACTCGGTCGGGCTGACGGTGACGTTTCCGGCGATGGACCGCTTCGCGATCCGGGAACAAGAGGCCATGCAGGCGGCGAATGTGCGGGCCGGGAAGGCCCAGTATGACCTGATCGCGACAAACCTGCAGGCGCAGTTCGACGCGGCGCTGGCGCTTTTGAAGGGCTCGCGGCGCGTGGCGGCGAACACGCCGGTGGAAGCAGCTTCGGCGCGGGCGGCGCTCGATCAGGCGACGGCGCGGTATCGCGCGGGTCTGGCGCCGATCGACGACGTGGCGCAGGCCGAGCGGCTGATGGTGCAGGCGCGGATCGACGATGCGCTGGCGCGGCTGAGCGTGTGGCGGGCGCGGCTGCAGGTGGAAACGGAGCGGGGCGACATCCAGCCGTTTCTGGCCGAGGCGGGGGAGTGAGCAAGCGATGCGTCTTGTCATAGCCGCGCTTCGCCGGCCGGTGACGGTGGTGGTGGCGCTGGTGGCGATCGCGCTATGCGCGCTGCTGGCCGTCGAGCGGATGCCGGCCGATATTTTTCCGCAGGTGGGCGATCCGGCGATCTACGTCGCGCAGCCTTACAGCGGGATGGATCCAGAGCAGATGGAAGGGTACCTGACTTACTACTACGAGTATCACTTCCTGTACATCACGGGCATCGATCACGTGGAGAGTAAGAGCATTCAGGGCGCGGCGCTCATGAAGCTGGTGTTTCACGAGGGCACGAACATGAGCCAGGCGATGTCGGAGACGGTAGGGTACGTAAACCGGGCGCGATCGTTCATGCCGCCGGGGACCGTGCCGCCGTTCATTACGCGGTTTGACGCGGGCAGCGTGGCGGTTGGGCTGCTGGTCTTCAGCGGCCCGGGCCACACGCAGGGCGAGATGCAGGATTACGCGCTCAACCGGGTGCGGCCGCTGTTTGCGACGCTGGCGGGGGTGTCGGCGCCGCCGCCGTTTGGAGGGAACCAGCGGACGATTGTGATCACGCTCGATCCGGAGAAGCTGCGCCAGTACGAGATCTCGCCGGAGGAGGCGATCGCGGCGGTGAGTAAGTCGAGCGTGGTGATGCCGTCGGGAAACATGTGGACGGGGAAGATCGAGCGGATCGCGCGGACGAACGCGGCGCTGGGCGGCAATCTGGCCGAGTTACTCGATACGCCGGTGCGGCCGGTGGCGGGCACGACGGTATATCTGCGCGACATCGGCACGATCGAGAACGGGACCGACATCATCACGGCGTATGCGCACGTGAACGGGAAGCGGACGGTGTACATTCCGGTAACCAAGCGCGCGGACGCGTCGACGCTGGCGGTCATCGACGAAGTGAAGGCGGCGATTCCGAAGTTCAGGCAAGCCGTGCCGGCGGACGTGGATGTGAGCCTCGAGTTCGACCAGTCGCCATATGTGACGAATTCGCTGCGCGGGCTGGTGGCCGAAGGCGCGCTGGGCGCGGCGCTGACCGGGCTGATGGTGCTGATCTTTCTGCGCGACTGGCGGAGCGCGCTGATCGTGATATTGAACATCCCGTTCGCGCTGCTGAGCGCGGCGATTCTGTTGTGGCTGACGGGCCAGACGGTGAACATCATGACGCTGGGCGGGCTGGCGCTGGCGGTGGGCGTGCTGGTGGACGAGGCGACGGTGGAGATCGAGAACATTCACACGCGGATGCTGCCGGGCGTATCGCGGGCGCGCGCGGTGGTGGAGGCGTGCAGCCGGACGGCGACGGCGCGGCTGCTGGCGATGTTCTGCACGCTGGCGGTGTTCGTTCCCTCGTTTTTCATGGTGGGCGTGAGCCGGCAGCTCTTCGTGCCGCTGGCGCTGGCGGTGGGCTTTTCGATGATCGCCTCGTACCTGCTGTCGAGCAGCCTGGCGCCGGTGTTTTCGGTGTGGCTGATGCGGCGCGCCCATCGCGGCGAGGAGCGTGAGGGGCTGTTCGGGAAGCTGCGCGGGTTCTATGACGGGTATCTGCGCCGGGTGCTGCGGCTGCGCTGGGTGGTGGCGCCGGTGTATCTGGTTTCGGCCTGCGCACTGATTTATGTGCTGGCGCCCCGGATCGGGACGGAGCTGTTTCCGGACGCAAATGCGCGGCTGTTGCGAATCCGGCTGCGCGCGCCGGCGGGCACGCGGGTCGAGGAGACCGAGCGGATCGTGCTGCGGGCGCTGGATACGATCGGGCGGGAAGCGGGCCGGAACAACGTCGAGATCACGAGCGACTTCGTGGGAACCATCCCTTCGAGCTACCCGGTGGATCTGATTCATCTGTTCACGAGCGGGCCGCAGGACGCGATTATCCAGGTCGAGTTGAAGGCGGACGCGCCGCGCGGCGAGGCGCTGCGCGAGCGGCTTCGGGAGAGCCTGCGGCGGGAACTGCCGGGGACGAGGATCTCGTTCGAAGCGGGCGACATTGTGACGCAGGTGATGAGCTTCGGGTCGCCGACGCCGGTGGAAGTGGCGGTGCAGGGAGTGAACTTAGGGCAGGACGCGGCGTACGCGGGGCGGTTGGAGGCGCGGCTTGCGAAGCTGGAATTCTTGCGCGACCTGGAGTTCGCGCAAGAGAACAATTACCCGACGCTCGACATCGCGATCGACCGCGACCGGGCGGGACAGTTCGGGCTGACGATGGCGGACGTGACGCACTCGGTAGTGCCGGCGACGTCGTCGTCGCGGTTCACCGATCCGAACTATTGGCGGGATCCGAATACGGGGAACGCGTTTCAGATTCAGGTGGAGCTGCCGCAGAACCAGATCCAAAGCGTGGAGGAAGTAGGCTCGGTTCCGGTGATGCCGATGGGCGATTCAAAGCCGCTGCTCGAAGACATCGCGCGGCTGACGCCGGGGACGATGCCGGGCGAGATCGACCGCTACAACGGGCAGCGCGTGGTGAGCCTGACGGCGAACCTGCATGGCGTGACGCTGGGCGAGGCGGAGCGCGAGGTGCGGCGGGCGCTGGCCCGGGCCGGCGCGCCCCCGCGGGGGGTGTGGGTGGCGCTGCGCGGGGAGCTTGCGGCGCTGGACCAGACGATCTCGGCGCTACGTACCGGGCTGCTGCTGGCGGTGGCGGCGATCTTCCTGCTGCTGGCGGCGAACTTTCAATCGGCGCGGCTGGCGCTGGCGATTCTGCTGACGATTCCGGCGGTGCTATGCGGCGTGCTGCCGATGCTCGAGCTGACGGGGACGACGTTGAACATACAGTCGTTTCTGGGGGCGATCATGGCGGGCGGGATCGCGGTGGCGAATTCGATTCTGCTGGTGAGCTTCGCCGAGCGCGAGCGGATGGAGGG
>VFSW01007058.1_pt1 | contig 16387 bp, 18 predicted proteins | sample 5358111 | NCBI WGS metagenome assembly VFSW01 (sample SAMN11554181, study PRJNA540505) | mine drainage metagenome | isolation source: sediment from site ElyBrook_90M | place: USA: Ely Copper Mine, Vershire, VT | collected 2017 | reverse complement strand
GGCAGGCAGGCGGACGAATGGATGCGATTTCCTTTTATAGATCCATCTCTTCGACCTTGGCCTGCAGATCCTTCGACAGCTTGTGCTTGGGGACGACGCCGAGCTTGGCGGCCTGCTCTGGCGTGATGCCGGCGTGCTTCGGGGGCGGCGCCAGCGTGATGTCCGCCAGGCGCTTGCAGGCAAAGGCGTGCCGCTCGATCCAGTGCTTGCGCTGGCACTCGGCGCCGCAGTAGCGGGCTATCTTGCAGGTGGCGCAGCGCAGCTCGCCTGGCTGGGTGTCGCAGTATTGGCAGCGCGGCGCCCCGCGCTTCAGAAAGTTTTGCGCCTTGGTCGGTTCGATGAGGATGTCGATGCGCATGATCCCGGACTTGGTCGAGTTGATCACCGTGTACTCCTGATTCTTGATCAGCTCGAAGGTGTCGGAGTCCATCAGCAGCGGTGCCGAGCGCTCCATGTTGACCGTGATCCAGCGAGCGGCCGGGTCGGCCGGCACTCGATAGAAGGCGCTGAACGAGTACACGAGCGCCTTCTGGTCGCCCTCGTGCAGCTCCGTGGTCCGATGCTGTGCCGTGATCCTATTTTCGATGGCCTTGAATCCCGGCTCTGGCTCGAGCCGCTTGAGCAGCTCGGCGCGGGTCGGAACCACCTCGGGCTTGACGCCGCGCTCCGCTTCGAGGCGCTCGGCCTTTGTGGGCCCTTGCTTTACGCTGATCTCCATATAATAGGCGCGGGCGAGGCGAATGCAGGCTGCGATGACCCGGCGCGCGCTTTATAGAGCGTCGGTCCTGTTGCTTTTGCTTTTTTTGGAAGCGGCGTCGACGACGGAATTTGCGCAGTACCGCAGCAACGCCGGCCTGCTGCGCGATGCCCTGCCCGCCGACTGCGCGCTCCGCGTCCAGCTGGACGAGATGCACGACGTCTATCCGGCCGTGGACCCTTCGTACAACCTGACGCGCCTGATCTTGCACGACCACCCCGAGGGCGTCTTCCCGGCGCACCGCGCGCTCGTCGTCTGCGGCCCGGGCGCCCAGGACCTCGTCGCCCAGGAGCTGTGCGCGCGGGTCATCGCGTCGCTGTGCGACGTATCGCTGGGCGGCGACGCTCTGGTCGCCTTTGTGCTGGTGCCGAACCCGGTCGGCCGCCAGCGCGTCCTGGCGCAGTACGCATCGATCGTCGCCGATCCGACCTTCGACTATGCCGGCGGGCGCTACTCGGGTCCGCTGTCGGACGAGCAGCTGTGCGACGACTCGTCCGGTCGCGCGGTCGACATCGACCGCAACTTCCCGGCCGGCGCGGACGACCAGCGCTCGCCGCTGTCGCTGGCGATGCTCGGCCGGTCGTATCTGCCGTTCAGCGAGGTGGAGGCGCGCATTCTCGCCTACACGGTCGCCACCGTCCGGCCGACGTCGCTGCTGAAGCTCGAGGCGTCGGACTACTACGGCGTCGCGCTGCCGCTCGATCGCGGCCACGAGCGTATGATCGACTCGCTCGAGACGCAGCGCCTCGCCACCAAGCAGGCACTCTCCGCTCTGATGCCGCCGGCCGCTCGCACCTACGACTGCGGCGCCGACGCCCGGCGCTCCGGGCCAAAGGCCGGCACGCTGACCGACTGGGCGTTTGACGCGGCGGGCGTGGCGCGCGTCGCCTCGCTGTCGATCTACGACTACGGCGGCGCGTTTCGTCCCAGCCAATGCCTGTTCCGGCGCGTGCCGTTCCTCCGGCCGCAGCTGGACGCGACGCTCGACAGCTGGGCGCCGGTCGTAGTCGCGGCGATTTCCGCTGTCGAATCTCTATAAATACCGATGCGGATGGCATCCACGAGGGCGGCCGGGGCACGATGGGGGCGTTCATCTCGTTTTTCCAACGGGTGGCGCACGCCATACAGGGTTTCCTGCTGTTTCTGTTGACGGTCATTGCCTACCTGCCGGGCATGATCGCGACGTTCTTCATCCTGCTGTGGAACGTCCTGCCGCTGGTGATCATCCTGGCGCTGATAGGCATACCGGCGGTGTTGTTTGCCAACAACCAGTGCACGGTGCTGACCGACCTGGATACGATCCTGCAGGTGAACAACGCCGCCATCAACGCTGTCGTCTCCGGCATCAACGAAGCGCTGGACGTGCTGTCGCCGGTGCTCTACATCAACAACGCCTTCTGGAACTTTGTCTTTCAGGCCTGGGACGACCTTTTCCGGCTGCTGGGCTGTACGCCGGGACAGCGTTGCCAGGCCTTCGAGGACCTCGTCGGATGGTTCCAGCACTGCATCGGCTTCTTCGAGGAGGTGTTCCTCATCGTCTACTCCAACATCCGCGACTTTTTGCTCGGCGTCGATTTCTCGCCGCTCGGCACCGACGATCTGTCCGAGGTGCTCGGCAAGGCTCGCTCGTCGATCGACGAGCACCTCGAGCGAGCGCGCAACGGCACCGCGCGCGTCCACAGCAAGGTCAGCGGCAACGACTTTGTCGACGCGGTCAAGGGCTTCTTCAACTTTGTCAGCAACCCGGCGGTGTTCATCGAGATCTACAACATCCTAAAGTTTGCGGTCGAGCAGGGCATCCAGTGGATCACGCAGATCTTCAAGCTCCTCATCGGCGAGATACTGCCGGCGTTCCAGTGGCTCAAGGATAACATCTTTTCCGGCTTTTTCGGAAACGTCTTTATCGAGGGTTTCACCTACATGAAGCAGACCGCCGACCTGGTGGTCGACTTTTTCACGACCGTCTTCCCTCAGCTGCTCGCGACGCTGGCCAACTTTTTCTCGTCGCTGCCGGGCATCATCGCCAACGCCATCTCGTCGGCGATCACCAACGGCGTCGGCGGCATCGGAGGCATCGTCAGCGGCGCCTTCGGCGGCATCGGCTTTTCGGCCAAGCGCGACGCGATGACCGACGCGGCCATGTTCCCGGCCACGCCGATGCCGGCGCAGATCGAGCCCCCGGCCGGGTTCGCGCCGCCGTCCGGCTGGGACGCCTTTGCCCGGTCGCAGGTCAACGTCCGCTCGGTGCCGCCCTGCTCGACGGTCCTCAACCACTTTGACGTCTACTACTACGCCTCGGCCGGGCCGTTCAACCGCGTCGTGCTCTACGCCTGCGCCATGCTGCTCGAGCTCGAGAGCGGGGCGACCGTCACTCCGATCGCCGATCTGCAGTCCAAGGCGCTCGTCTACGCGGACCGGGCCGCCGCGATGGCCCCGCCCGGGGCGCTGCCGCTCGAGCAGCGCCCGCTGTTCCGTCCTGCGGCGCCCGGAGCGCGGACTACTCGCCGCAGCGTGCAGCGCGAGCAGGCCGAGTCGCTGTGGGAGCGCGTCGAGGCGCTCGCTTCGCACCCGGGCCTCGACGGCGCCCGCGCCTCGTGGCACCGGTTCCTCAAGTCGGCGCGCACGTCGGCGCCTCCGACGCCAGTGCCGGTCCGGGCTCGCGAGTTCCAGCCCGACCTGAACGGGACGATGTCGCCCGAGGCGCAGCACTTTTGGGCGTTCGTCGGCACGCAGCCGTCGCTCTCCGAGATGGGCGAGTTCCTGCTGCACAATCGCTACGTGTCGCGCAACGAGAAGGGCAGGGTGGAGGCCAAGTTTTCGTTCGGCGACGTCGTCAATCCGGGCGGTATCACCGGCAGCTTCAGCCTGCCGAGCATCAACGTCGGCGACTGGTTCGACTCGATCTACAACTCGATCTTCCACTGCGACCGGAGCGCCGCGCCGGCCTACTACTGCCTGCCGTTCGTCAACCCGCACCCGCAGATCGGCGCCGTCGACATCACCATCCACTGGGGCTCGTGCTGCGCGCCGTGCCAGGACTGCTCGGCCTACCAGAGCGGCTGGGCCGAGCTGCACTACCTGCTGCGGCGGCTGACCAACAGCGGCTTCATCTCCATCGACAAGGCCGTCCGGCCGTTCTTCGAGCTGCCGGTCATCTCGTTCCTGTTTGGCTGGCTCTGGAACATCATCGTCGACTTTACGACGTTCGGGACGAACGGGCCGCCGGCCAACGGCGACCTGTGCTTTGGCATCAACGTCGGCTACCTGATCCTGTTCTTTGCGCTGTTGCTCATCGGGGTGGTCGCCCTGGCGGCGTTCGGCATGATCGTCGCCGGCGTGCTGATCTTTGCCGCCCAGCTGATCTTTGCCGTCTTCGCGCTGGTGTTCTTCTTCATCTGGTCGGCGCTGACGATCGGCTTCCGCTTGATCTGCTGCTGCAACATTCCGACGATCGAGGAGCGCGTCGATAACCTCGAGAACGGACTCGTCAAGATCAAGAAAGTCCTCGAGGACGACAGCCACCGCATGCTCTCCGCCGCGCTGCAGCATCCGCGAATGTTCCAGACGCCCTACGCGCTCGCCGGCGAGTACATGCGCGGCCAGCCCGAGGCGCGCCCCTCGCGCCCTCACATCGCATAATAAGTGTGCCGTTTTATCGCGCGGTACTGCCGGTCGTGGCAGTGGCGCCCGTCGTAGTCGCTGTCAGCGAGGTCATCGTCGAGGCAAAGGCGGATGTGGTCGCGGCCGCCGTGCTCGTCGCCGCGGTCGTGCTGGCGCTGGTCGCCGTCGCCGAGGTGGCGGTCAGCGCCAGCGTCAGCGCCACGGAGTTGACGTTGCTCGTCGTCGGTGGTTGCGTGTAGGGCGGAGGCGTCGTGAACGGCGCCAGCGTTTGATCGCCCGGAGGGCCGGGCGGCCCGGGCGGCCCCGGGTTGCCGGCGATGCCCTGGAAACCCTTCCCTCCTTGCAGGCCGACGTGGCCGTCCGGGCCGCGCGCGCCGATCGGCCCGGTGACATTGTTGGGGCCAGGCGCGCCCCGGGGGCCGTCGCCCCCCGGCCCGCCGCCGTTGCCCGGAAGCCCGGGCGGTCCGGGCCAGCCGCGGTTGCCGTCGCCGCCGGTCTCGATGCTCATCAGTGCGCCAAACAGCGCGAGCCATATCATGATCGACAGGCCGAGCGAAAAGAAGGCCACCTGCGGCAGCCAGTCGCGCATGATCGGCGGCAGGCGCTCGGCCCGCACCGGCGTGCGCTGCCTCTGCTTCATCAGAGTATAGCTGGTTGACACCGGCTATTCGGCGCGATGTATGTCATCGACTATCTGTTTGCGCCCGGACCTCCGCCGCGGGCCCCTCCGCCCAAGCCAGCGCCGCCGCCGCCGCCGCCGCGGCTGGACGAGGCGAACGAGCGCCTGCGAAAGCTCCTCGAGAGCGACGAGACGAAGCGCTCGGATCTCGCTTCGAAGGTGACGGCGACGCTGGCGAGCGCCAGCCGCATGCCGCTCGGGAGCATGCAGCGGCGCTCAGAGGAGGCGCGCGCCGTCGACCTCTACCGCCAGCTGCAGCAGGTCGAGCGCCAGGTCGCGGCGCTGCGCCAGAAGATCGACGCGGTCGGCGGCGTGCAGCGCATGATCGCGCAGAGCGAGGTCGACGCGGCCGTCGCGCACGCGGTCCAGGCGGCATCCGAGCAGATGGCCGACGTACCGGACGTGTCGGCCGCCATGCGCGACCTCGAGGAACGCACCGAGATCATGCAGCGCAGCTTCGCCCCGCCCGTAGGCTGTGACGACCGCGAGATCGACGAAGAAATCGCGCGACTGCGTTCCGAGGGCTACGACCAGCAACTGCCGTCGGTCCCGGCCGAGCCCACTCCGGCCGCTCCCGATCGAATTGCAGTTCATTCGAAATAGACGGCGCGCAGTTCGGCCAGCACGTCGGAGGGCATCGTCGGGTTGGCGGTCTGGTAGGCGACGATGGCCTGCTCGAGGTACTCGCCCATCTGCGTGTGGCGCGCCTTCCAGCGCTGCTGCCAGCGCGGCGTGTATATGATCAGGTAGCGCTGCAGCTTGACGTGGTCGGGCACCGACGGCAGCTTCTGCTTGGAGCTGTTCGGCTCGACGACGCGCGAGTGGAACGCCGCCACGGCTTCGAGCAGACGCTTGGCGCGCTTGGCGTTCGGCGCCGTCGCAAACTTGTAGTCGGCGAACGAGCTCCAGTCGCCCGCGGCCGTTTCGTCGTCCTCGTTGAGCAGCACCGCGGCGCGGTACTCTTTGCAGCGCCCGATGGCCGGGTGTCCGGCATCCTCGAGCGTCACTGCGTACAGATCGGCGTACTGCTGCAGCTGCGCGCACAGGTACAGCCATTCGACGGTCGGCGCGGGCAGGATGGCGCGCGGCAGCACCCGAGTCCGGAACGCGTCGATGTGCGGCAGCCCGTGCGGGGCGGCGCTGCCGGCGCTGTAGACGACGACCTCGGTCGAGGCCGGCATCCCGATCGTTCGCGCCGGCGTGCGCTGCTGCCTCTCCTTCATCTCGCGCGCGATCTCCAGCTCGTTGACGGCGATCGAAGTCATCAGGCGCGCCAGCTCCTGTCGCAGCAGCTCGGGGCTCTTGGGCTTAAAGTTGTACAGATAGTCGTAGAGCGCCGCCGAGTCGCCGACAAACTCGAGTCCCGTGACGATGTGGCGCAGGTTGGCGCTCCGCTGGTGCATCAGCAGGAACAGATCGACGACGTAGACGGAGGCGTCCGAGATGCGGGGGTCGGAGGCGAGGCCGGCGCGAAATTCGCCAAAGCACGGGGCGTTACGCCCAAAGGCGATGAGCGCCTGGCGGCGGGACTTTTCGCGCTCGTCGGCCGGCCCGGCGCCGATGCACATGTCGAACGAAGTAAGCAGGCGGCGCCACTGGTCCGCCTCGAGGATCTCGAGGCGCTGCGCCATCAGCTGCGGCGACAGCGAGCGCGCAGCGGCCTTGTTCGCCTCGGAGCGCCTGTAGCGGGCGATGTTCGGCGCGGCAAAGATGCGCTCGGAGGCCTCCTTGCCGACCAGCTTCTCGACTACGTAAGGCCCGTTGTCGTCCTCGAACTGGACCGCCACGAACAGCTTGGCCAGCTGGCCCGACTCTGGCGAGACGCCGAAGCGCTCGCTGAAATTGCGAAGCACCCGACCGAGCCACGACGACATCGCGAAAAACGGTAGCTCCGGAGCGGCGCCGGTCCCATCATATACTGGTGCGCTTTTCATTCCCATCGATCCGATACGCGCGCATAGTCGGCGCTCCAGCGCTTCCGTAGGCGCTCCAGATTGCGCCTGTCGAGCTCGCGCTCGCGCACGACGACGTGCTCGTGTGGGTTGCCTCGCTGGACGACCCAGTTGACGTCGGCCCGGCCGCCGAGCCTCAGCCGCACGATCGTCGACTCGATCTTTTCGATGTAGCTGTCCGGCACCAGGTAGAAGCCGTGGACGTCGAAAGGTCGGTCGCACAGCGGATAGACCAGCCGTACGATGCTCGCCTCCTCGCCGATCGGCCGCGCCACCTCGAGGCAGTCGCCCAAACCGCGCACCGCCACCGGCAGTCCGTAGGGCGACAGGTCCGAACGAGGCACTCGGTAGGCGGCCGCCAGATCTGCATCCGAAATCGGCCTGAACCGGGGAGCCGGCCGTCGACGGCGCTTCGGTGGCGCCGTAGCAATCTCCTGCTCCTGCTCCTCCTCTTCTCCTTCGCTCGAAGCGCCGATGCCCATCGTCGTGCTCGTCGAAAATCTCAGTCGGCGCCGTATTCTACTTCCAGGAATCCGTTGTCAGACATTTGAGCGCGCAGGCGCTCGTCCATGTATGGCATGTAGGCGTTCAGGGTGACGAGGAAGGTCAGGTCGTAGGCGAGCTCGTCGTGGTTCAGGACGTCTTTCATCAGGCGGTAGAAGCGCGTCCACTCGGCGTCGAAGCTCCGGTCGCAGCTGGCCGCCACCGACAGCATCAGCCAGACGAGCAGCGGCGATTGCCGCAGCGCTTCGAAATCTTCGGTGCCGCTCATCAGCCCGGTGCTCACGGCGAGAGCGACGACGATTCGGACGGCCTCGCCAAAGCGCAGGTCGCTTTCGAAGCGCAGCCAGACTTGCTCGGCCTCGATCGGGTCGAAGCGGAAGCGCCAGTAGACAAAATCGCGCAGCCGCCGCAGATCTTCGGGCAGCCAGGAGCACAGGAACGTCGTCTCGGACTCGGCGCCAAAGCGCGAGTAGTAGCGCGTCAGCGGCCGCCCGCGGAAGCGGTCGCGCTCCATGCGCTCGCTGATCTCGCCAAAAATGCCGCGCGACTCTCCGTCGTCGAGAAAGAAGCGGATAAAGTCTTGTCGCGTGAGCTCGACCGCTCGGTCGACGCGCACGCGGGGCGATCCCTGGTAGACTTGGTCGTAGTAGTGCGAAAAGTGCCGGAATCCTCGGCTGTAGGACCAGGCGCTCTTGAACGGCGGCTCGTACGGCTGCTCCGCATCGTGCTTGGTGCGCTTGGTCGCACTGCGGAGGGACACGGAATCGCGCGCCGTGGGTCGGCGCTTTCCGTCGAGCAAAATCGTCCGCGCTCGCTCGAGCACGACCAGCGTCGCCATGCTAACAAAAAAAATGACCCCCGCTCGTAGCCAAATTCGGAAAACGGCTTGTGCGAGGCCGGCTAATTAATTTTGGGCCTGCGGGGGAGCGGGACGCACTCGCGTCTCGGTTTCTTCGTCCAGCCGCCGGCGCTCCTCCTCGAACGCCGCGTCCGCCGGGTCCTTGCCGTACCAGTCGCAAAAGTTGAGCCGGTTGTCGGTGGCCAGCGACAGTTGCGGTTTTTGCTTCGCATTCTCGCGCCACAGGCCCGTTTCCATCAGTCGGACGAGCGTCTCGATGGCCTTGAACAGCACCAGCTCGCGGTAGCGCGGCTGATGGAAATTTCGGTCGATCTGCAGCACCAGGTTCTTGTGGTTGCGCAGCGAGGCGGGCGAGTTGTAGTAGGCGTCGAGCATGCGCTTTCCGCCGCATCGGTGGTCGACGTAGGCTTCGAGCGGTCCGCCGAGCTTCAGGCCGTGCCGTTCGATCCCGCGCCGGTGAACCAGGGCCGTGTACTCGCTGGCCAGGCTCGGCATGTCCAGGTAGAGGTGCAGCGTTCGATCGGGCTTGAGGTGCACCGCCTCGAAACTGGCGGCCGCCGCCGCCAGCTGCTTCAGCAAGTGGTGCTGATGTTTGGACAGAGCGCGCATCTCGACGCTCGGCGTCAGATGGCCGAGCGTAAGGTCGGCCAGCGAGCGGTAGAACACGCGGATCTTGTTGGGCGGGTTCCAGATCGAACTGCCCGGCGAGCGCCAGCCGTGCAGCAGCTTGTGCATGTAGGCCATCAGCGCGTACGAGTGGCGCTCGAAGGCGCGCTCGTGAAACTCGCTCATAGCCTCCGCGCTCAGCAGTCGCATCTCGTCGTCGGCGTCGCACGTCGTGTCGACAAAGACGAACGACCCCGGGAACTCCTTCTCGATCCAGCGGCAGAACGGCTTTCCGCCGATGCCGCTCGCCGCCGACACGACCAAGTTGATCTCGCTCGAGCCCTCGCACGCGCCGAGCAGCAGCTGGTGCAGCCGGTCGCTTATGTGCTTCTCGACGATCCGCGGATCGTCGAACGGAGGCGGAGCGCGCGGCGGCATCGGCGTCGTGCCAGGCGGCGGCAGCGCTCGCTCGAGTATCAGCTTTTCGAGCGAGTTGCTGACGCAGGGCGAGAACGGCGGCGCCGCCTCGCCGGTATTCGTTGATTGCCGATTGCCCATCGAGCGGCGCGGGCTGTCGAGAAACCCGCTTTATCCGTCGTGCATTTTCTTCAGCGCCAGCTGGCGCTGTGCCTCGACCAGCGTCGTCATGTGCGCGCCCGAGAGCACCTCCTGCGCGTGCAGAATGCACCGCAGCGTGTCGCCCGTGACGCGTATCCGGCGCCGCTGGCCGCTGCCGCCCTCGGCGTACTCGACGAACGCCTCGTCCTCGCGCTCGACGCGCACGGCCGGCAGCTTGGGGAAGAAGTGCGACGCCTCGGGCTTCACCGACGATTTGCCGTTGTTGACCGGCTGGCTGCGGCTGTTCCACATCAGGATCGGCGCGGCCTCGCCCTCGGCCAGCGCGATCAGATCGTAGGGCTTGCGGGCGTGCTTGGCCGTGACGCACGCGACGCGCTGTTCGCTGCCCGCGCGGAGCGTATCCAGCTCGATGTTTGACAGCGAGCTGCCGTCGGCGACGAACCCGCTGAGGAATTCCTCGGCCGTGATACGGCGTGCCGTATCGCGCAACAGATCCTCGAGCTGCTGCTGCTCGCGCAGCGCGGCGGTGGCGGCCGCGTCGATGGCGGTGCGCAGCTCGCGGCCGGTCGAATGCGCGACGTAGTAGCCGCTCGCCAGCAGCGCCAGGGCGAGCGGCACGAACCAGCGCCAGTTGATCGACCACCACATCTCCAGGCGCTGCCGGCCGCGGCTCTTCTGGCTGGCACTCTCCGAGTCGCGCTCCGAGAACGACCGCACCAGGTTGCGCATCGGAGTCAGCGCCTCGCCCACCGAGAACGAGCGGCGATGGCGAAAGGCGGCGGCGGCGGCAGGCTTTGGGTGCTCGCCGAGCACCACTTCATCGCCTTTTCCGATCAGCGGATCCGGCGATGGTAACGATTCGCGCCTCTCGGTATTTTTACCGGATCGGGCCGAGTAGCCGGCGACGAACGCCGCCGCGGCGAGGCCGATGGACGCAATCGCGAACCACATCGAGGCCGCCGCCGCCCGTACCGACGCTCCGGATATATCGCAGAGCTTTTGAGCCGCGTGGCTGCTTCCGGCCGTTAGCGCTGTTTCCTAAAAAGGCAAAGCCGAGATTCGCCGTTACCATTTGACGGCCAGACCCGTCCCTGGCGCCCTGCCCCGGGGCACACACGACACGGCCATGTCCGCGCCCCCAGTCCGCGGCTCGCGCATTTCGATGGCCGGTTCGTACCCGCCATTTCGACAAGTGTCGGAGGCGGTCGTCCTGCGGCGCATGGTCGCCGACCTGCGGACCCAGCTGTTCAACAAAGACAACGAACTGGAGAGCCTCCGGAAACTCGTGCCATGGTGCTCGGTCTGTAAGACGGCGAGCGCCCAGGTCGGTTCGAACCCGTGCCACCATCTGGCCGTCTGCCGCGAATGCTACAACCAGCTGTCGGCCGGCGGCCGGTCATTCCGATGCCCGGTCTGCCGCGAGGTGACCGACCACCTGAACTGTTTTGTACTTTACTTGCCATAGTAAACCATGTTACCGCTACGCGGGTCGACCGAGTAGTGGCGGTTCTTCCAGAAGACCGTGCGGGCGGCGGCCGCCTTCGTCCATATCGAGAGCAGCACCGCGTTCGACAGCACGATGCTCCACAGCATCTCGGCGTAGCTGAGCTTGACCGGCGCCGTGCGCTCCTGGGCCGCGTGCGCGTAGTGCGCCTCGGTGGCGACGAACGCCGCGTGAACGACAAAGAAGAGGGCGGCGCCCGTCCACGAGCCGCACGACGCCGCCGCCAGCAACGTCGACGAGAGCGGATAGAGCATGGGCTCGGTCCAGAACAGCAGCGGCGCGCGCAACTTGCGGTAGACGGCCCAGCGCGCGAAGCGGTCGACGAGTGCTTCCAGGCTCGTCTTCACGACTCGCTGCGGAGCTTCGCAGTGCATGAGCGGCACGGCCGCTGTGCCGTAGCGGCGCGCCATGTCGAGGCCGATCTCGCCGTCCTCGTTGAACTTGTCCTTGTAGCCGCGCAGCCCTCCCATGGCGTCCAGCGACGGCTTGTGGACCAGCATCGTCTTCCCGTTGACCGGCGCGTGGCCAAAGAACTCGGCCAGCAGCGTGCCCTTGCCAAAGAACGCGTACAGCAGGGCGTATTCGATCCGCGCGCTCACGTCGTCGCTGGCCATCACTCCGTGCAGGCAGCCGCCGGCTACTTTCACCGCCGGCACGCAGTATCGCTCGTACTGCGCGATGAAGCCCGGGTAGCACTCGACGTTGCTGTCCAGCAGGCCGACCCACTCGGTCTTGGCCTGCTCGTACGCCTCGACGCAGTTGGCCATCTTTGGGTTGTGCGCTTCGAGCGTCGCAAACACCAGATCCGTCGGCATGCGATCGGCGTACTCGGCGGCGACCGCCCGCACCAGCGCCACCGCCGGGTCGTCCGATCGCTCGAACGAGTAGATCACGCGCGCGTGCGTCTGGCCGGTCGCGTGCTCCAGGTAGAGCGAGCGGATGCACCGCTCGGTCCCGGCGTCGACGCCCTTCATCGGCCGCACGTAGGTGATCGACGGACAGACCTGCGTCGCGCCGTCGCGGATCGCCGGGGTCTTGGCGACCGATTCGATGCGCGTCAGCAGCACCAGGTACAGCAGGTTGAGCACCGCCTGCGCGCAAAAGAACGGCACAAAGATGTACTCGAGCATCGCGAGCGCGCGCCTCCGCCGCCCCTCGCGTGCGCGCATTTACTATACGCCCGGCAAATAGTAGTACCGAACGATGGTATTGCGGTCGTCCGACAGACGCAGGCAGACGACCAGCTCGCGGTCTCGCTCGCCCCAGTAGTAGGCCAGCAGGCCGCCGAGTCCCTCGCGCCGCCGTCGCAGCGTGCAGAACATCCGCTCGAATTGCTGGACCGTCATGCACTCGTCGTCCGACATCGTCGAAAACTCGGTCTCGATGTCGGTGTAGACCGAGTTGCAGGCGACCAGCTCGCGCTCGCGCGAGCCCTTCACCAGCGTCGTGCTGTCGGCGTCGAGGATCGACAGGCGCGCGATCTGGTCCTCGTAGTGCTGCACGCGAACCTCGGGCGGCATGCGCCGCTTGGCCGATCCGGCCGTCGACGGATCGGCCGTCGCCCGCTTGCGCATCTCGGCCCAGTGCGGCACGGCTTCGAGGTCCTGTCGAAAGCGCTCGGCCATGTCCGACGGCATCTCGCCGGCCGGCGACTCTTCGTACGGATCCTCGTAGAGGTCGTCGACGGCCGTGCGCTTGGCCTCCTCGACCATCGACGGGGCCAGCTCGCCGCGGCCGATGGCCTCCCGCACGAAAGCCGGCTGCTGTTTTTGTTTCTTTTTGCTCATAGCCAGCGCGCAAGCTCGCGCCGCTGGCTCGTCGCCGTATATATGCCGGGAGACCTTTCGCGCGGGGGCGACGATCGCGATGGCCGGGCTGTACGAGGCGCTGTCGTTTCCGTTCGCTCTCTGCTTCGGTTTCAACGCGCGCGCCATCGCCGCCGAGCGCAAGCGCCTGCAGGACGACGTAGAGGATGCGGAATCGACGCCCGGGCCGGTGGAGGCGCGCGCGACGATCGCCGAGAGCATCGCCTTTGCCGAGCAGCAAATGCAAAGCGTACGCGAGACGATCGAGCACGAGGAGAAGCAGGCGGCCAAGAAGTCTGGCGAGGCCAAGCGCCTGATCGCCGAGGGGCGCGATAAGGAGGCAAAACTCGTCGTCCAGGCGCGCGTCAACCAGCTGATGGTGCTGCAGCACCTGCGCGAGCGCCTCGCCGGCTTCGAGAGCAAGATCGGCCAGCTGCGCCTCAACGCCATGAACCAGACGTTCGCGCCGGTGCTGCAGGCCATGGTCGAAGCCTCGGCGAGCCCGGCGGCCAACGACGCCGCACAGAGGATCATCGACCTGAACCAGCGTCTCAAGGAGGGACTCGAGAACGGTCAGCGCGTCACGACGGCCATCAACGAGGCGGCGCGCTCGAGCGACGTGGTCGTGGCGCCCGACGGGCAATCGGCCATCTCGATTCAGGAGGAGGTCGAACGCGAGATGCAGCGGCTGACGTCCGAGCTGCAGCAACCGGTGGTCATGCCCTACTCGCCGGCTCCGCCTGCGCGCTCCGGTTATATACCGGGCTCGGCGCCCGACAAAAACAAGCCATCCGGCGCCGTCAAGCGCGTCCAGATCGTCTGAGATAGAGATGTATCGCGCGGAGCACCGCGACGAAGCGCAGCTGCGCGCGCTGTGGTTCCGGCACCAGGCCGACGAAGAGTGGTTCCTCGAGGGCAACGACCGCTCGGCCGAGCGCATCCGGGCGCTGTTCGGTCCGCCGCCTTACGAGTTTCTGCGCCTCGGCGATCCGGTGCCGCTGACGATGCCCGGCTCGCGCAAGCGCCTGGTGCAGGCGACCGACTCGCGCGGCGGCGCGATCCGCAACGACCGCGCCCGGCTGCTCGGCCAGCAGTCGTACTCGGCGCTCCCGAAGCGCCCCGAGTACATCGACCAGCACGAGCGGCAGTATTGGACCAAGAACGAGCGCGAGGGCGCGATCGTCCTGCGTTATCGGATGCCGATACGCGTCAAGCGGCGGCTCGGCGCCGAGCCGCCGCGTCCCGGCGATCGCCTGCGGCTGTACGGCGAGCGGCCGCTCGAGTGTACGGTGGAGCGAACCAATATAAAGCCGGGCGCTGCGACGGGCGAGATAGAAGTCGTCGTCGCCGCCGCCGCCGGATGAATCTCCGCTCGGCGCTGCTTCGCTCGCTGGTGTGGCTGGGGACGCTGTGGCTGACGGTGATGGCCGGCAAGCGCGGCGCGATGGGCTACAACGAGTACCATCGGATACAGTCGGAGCTAAAGTGCGACGAATACTTTTGCACGACGACCTGCTCGGCGGTCGACGCGGCGCGCAACCTCGGACACAGGAACACCGAGTGCCACCGCGCCTGCGCCTATCAGCACCGCTCGCCGATCGTCGAGGCGGCGCAGCTGGTCCTGAACAACACCTATCTGTGCGGCGACACCAAGTGCGCCGACGTCGCCGGCGAGTTCCTCTCGAGCTGGCGCAACACGCTGCTCGTCGCCGCCATCATGTTGATGCTGCCGACGCTCGTCACCTGGGGCGGCGCGCGCCTCGCCGAGGCAGTCAACACCCGGATGTTGATCGGCGCGCACAACAAGGCGCTCGTCGTCGACGCTTCGCATCCCGCCTCGACCGTCATCGATTTGTCGGCCAAGAAAGACGACTAGCGGTCATTTCTTTGGTTCGATGAAAGTCGAGATCTTGAACAGCACCGACATCTTGGGCAGCCGAGAGACGAGCCCCGCGAGGTTGCCGCTCGGGTCGTGCTCGGGTACCAGCAGCGTCAGCTCCGACGGCACGGTCGGCGCGCGGCCGCATTCGCACTGAATGACCACGACGCCGCGCGCCGCCTCCGCCTCGTTTTCGCGCAGCACGCCGTGCCGGCAGACGACCGGCCGGAGCGGCAGCGGCGGGGCGAGCATGCCGCTGGTGACCGCGAACGGCGTGTAATGGTCGTCGAGCTCGCCGCGCGAGGCCGAGCGCGCGCAGACGAGCAGCGGCCGCGAGTGCGAGTAGCACTCGGACGAGCGCATGCGCAGGTAGATGTACAGGCGGGCGCGCCCCTCGATCTGCCGGGCGTAGAGGCCGATGGAAAAGCGGCACTGGTACCACTCGGCTTCGCGCTCGTCGTTCAGGTGGTCGAAGCGCAGGCGTATCGAAAAGTTGGTGACGGCGGCGACGTTCGACATGACGTCGATCTTTTCGTGTTCGGCGCCCGAGCGAACAAAGGCGGTCAGGCGGTCGATCTCGAGCTGCATCGCGGCGAGCTGGCGGCCGCGCTCGTCCAGCTGCGAGCGGACGCGCTCGGCCGTCAGCCGCACCGTGACGTACTTGCATTCCGAGGCGAGGTGCGGCTCGAGGCCCGCGCGCTTGCCCTCCCAGGTGCAGCCGTACGAGGCGTTCGAACACGAGGCCGGAGCGTGCGCGCAGGAGCTCCTGTGCGCCTCGAATTCCAATTTCGGTATACTCGTCTCTGGGCAGCCGCGGTATATACACGCGTGCGGGACGCGTTCGAGAAGCGAATCGACCAGGCGCGGAGCCGGCTGCAGCTTGCGCGGCAGCGGATCGCGGCACGCCGGACAGACGCGCGCGAGCGCCGGGTTCGACGTCACCTTGTCGATACACGCGCCGCAGAACAGGTGCTGCTTCGGGCATTGCATCACCGGCTGTTGCAGCAGGTCGAAGCAGATCGGGCATTTCAGCTCGAGCACGTAATCGAAACGTATGTGCTTGTCGGTCGCGGCCTCGCGCGCTCGTTTTTCTTCCGGTTCCGGTTCATCTGGCTCTGACGCCGTCGCCCGTTTCCGTTTCGGGTCGAGCGACGGATAGTATTGCGCGGCCTGCGCGTCGTGCTCTTGCTGAATCAGGCGCAGTTCGTTCGAGAGGTCGTCGAGGCGGTTGGAGGACATGGCGACGGAAGTCGGGCGGACTCTGGCCGGCCACGTCGGCCGGACGCTTCTCAAATGGCTCTACCGCGATTTTGCCTGGCCGGAAAAATGCGAGGGGCATTTATGGGACGCGATCGCCAGGCTGGATTTGCACGTGCGCGACTGGCGCTCGTTCGAGCTGGCCGAGGCCGTGGTCGTGTGCGGCGTCTACGTGCGGCTGAGCGCCGCCGGGCGAATGCCCGAGCGCCCGTTCGACGCGCTCGAGGAGGCGCTGTGGCTGGCGTGGACGTGGACGCGCGACGAGTGCGACGACGACTACTGGCGCGCGCGCATGCGCGCGCCGTCGCGCCAGCAGGCATAACACCCGCTCTTACGGCTGTGCGGCCAGATAGATTTTTACCTGTAGTGGATAAGTGTATTATAA
>VFSW01007057.1_pt1 | contig 16388 bp, 17 predicted proteins | sample 5358111 | NCBI WGS metagenome assembly VFSW01 (sample SAMN11554181, study PRJNA540505) | mine drainage metagenome | isolation source: sediment from site ElyBrook_90M | place: USA: Ely Copper Mine, Vershire, VT | collected 2017 | reverse complement strand
TGTCGCCTTTTGAGACGACATACTGCTTCCCGCCGGTCTTGATTACGGCCACTTCCATAGTCGGCTCAATATAGCATTTCCCTATATAAAAGACAAGACCGCATCGGATTTCTCCAATGCGGCCGACTGTGGTGGAACGCTTATACGCGTCTGGTTCTCTGGCGGACTTGGGATGGTTTTACCGTGTGCCAGTCAGAGGCTTGTTTTCTCGCGTCGCGGATGCGTACCGCGTTCGTACCGGCAATGAACGCCGGGCCATCCTGGGAACGCGTTCGCCGGAAATCTTTCTTGATCTTCAGCAACTCCTTGTCGCGCGCCATCTGTTCGCTACCGATACAATATCGGCGCATCTCCTTCAAGGCACGGAGCTGCTGTCCTTCCCAAAGCATTTCATTCGCCGTGGGCAGGAATTGCTGGAAAAATCTCCTCGTTGAGCCGTGAATCTGATCGCGAATCTTCGGAGACCGTTGATTGATCCCGATGCTCGCGAATAAGGCCGCCGGCTCTTCATTTTTCAACCGTTCGTAACCTATCCCGAATCGGGAAAGGAACGCGGTGACGAGTAAGAACATGCTTTCATTCCTGAACCAGGCCGCGATGAGAAACTCGTCCCATACTTTCCACGGTTTCTTCGCCGGTAGATTCTGTTCCATGAACCCTCCTTGTGTTTGATTTGTTGAACCCCTGCCTATTATTCTAGGATTCTTTCATTATTCTGTCAATAGTGCCTAGTCTTCGTGCGCCGTCGGTTTTTCAAGGAGTTCTGGTTCTATGCCAATCTTGCTGTCGGCGATGCGGTACACGTCCTTGTCTATCTTCCCGAGCTCTTTGTAGCCCGCGTTCCAGTGACTTACTGAGGTGCCGAGCGACACGCCAAGCTTCTTATAAAATTCCTCATACGCGCCGATATGCTTCCCCAGCTCCCCTACTCGTTTCTGAATGTCGACAGCTTTCTGCTCGATTTGGAGCGCCTTGAGCCCCTGCATCACGGTCTGGAGATAGGCCAGGAATGAGGTCGGCGAGACGATGATGACCTTGTATTTGCTCGCTGCGCGCTGGATGAGATTCTCTTCTTCCGCATCCCCCACCTGGTTCGTAAGTAAATCGTTGTAGATGCCCTCCGATGGGATGCTCATAAAGGCGAAGTCAATCGTGTCCTGTTCGGGTCGGTTATACTTTGCCGTCTCCTGGATGCGCATTTTCAGGTCATTCTCGAACACCTTCTTAGCCGCAGCACGCTCAGGACTCCCTACCGGCATGCCGACAAAACGGTTGTAGTTATCCAGCGAGAATTTAGAGTCCACGGGGACAAGTTTCTTGTTGATCTTAATAACCGCATCTACTACTTCTCCGTTCTTGAAGGCGTATTGAATTTTATAGTCGTCCGGCGACATCACATTTCGGAGCACCGTCTCCAGGTAGTACTCGCCGAGGATGCCGCGCTGTTTCGGATTTTTCAAGAGGTCCTGGAGCGATTGCAGCTGTTCCGCATAGGTCTGCGTCTGCCGGCCTATTTCCTTTACCGAAGTGAGTTCCGTCGTTATCTCTTTAATAAGCCGATTGGATTCAGAAAATTGCCGATGAGAATTTTCCTGCATCGCGCGGGAAGATTCCGCAACGCGCGTATCGAGCGTACGCGCGAGCTCCTGCATCTGCTGTTGGAGAAGCACCATACCGCTCCCCTCTCCTGCCGGGGCTTCACGACGGCGCAATAAAAGATATACGAGGATTACGACGACGACGGCAAGAGCGATAGTGACGATATCCATATCTGTTATAATACCGCGCATATGGCTATCCACGAAACTCTGAAGAAATCCATCCCCGACGCGCTCCGGGCGCATGACGAAGTGCGGCTCCGGACGCTCCGCTCGCTCGTCACCGCAATGACGAACGAAGTCGTCGCCAAGAAGCGCAAGCCCGATGCGTTTTTAACCGATGAAGAGGCCCTCACGGTCCTCAAGCGCGCAGGGAGCCAGCGCAAGGATTCCATCGAACAGTTTGAAAAGGGCGGCCGCCCCGAGCTCGCCGCACCGGAGAAACTCGAGCTTGCTATCATCGAGTCGTACCTCCCCACTATGATGAGTCGCGAGGAAATTATGCCCATTGCGAAAGCGAAAATGGCCGAACTCGGTGTGAGCAGCAAAGCGGACGCGGGCAAATTCACCGGCGCGCTGATGAAAGAGTTGAAAGGAAAAGCCGACGGAGGAGACGTTAAGGCGGTCGTCGATAACTTGCTTTCCTAGAAGAACTGTGCTATACTGTATTTGTTCAATTCCCAGAAAGGAGATGTTCCTTGGAAATGGAAATACGCGATTTTACCGAGGCCGAAGCCGCGATGGGAGTTCGTTATGCCTATTCGGTCTTCGGGTTCACGGTCGACAAAGAGTTCCTGCGCAAGAGCGCGACTCTTGCGCTTCAGGAGCTGAGGAAGGATCCAAAACTGCGCCTCTATCAGGCAACAAGGGAGGCTCTGTCCGGCGTCCGTTTCGAAGAGCGGGCGGCGTATGTCAAAGCCATCGCCAAGATGCTCGGCGAACGCAGTGCGAGCCACAGCCACCGAAAGGTCGCGGCATGAGGGCATGCGCCACGGGCGGATTGCAGTACTGCAATCCGCCCTTTTTGTTTTTATACAACTAGTTCGATTGACTCCGAGGGAAACGATTCATTAAAAAACCTCGCGCTTCCCTCTCCCCGCGATATCTGTTATAAAATAGATACGGCCTCATCGTCTAACGGCTAGGACAGATCCCTCTCACGGATCAAATCGGGGTTCGATTCCCCGTGAGGTCACAGCGTTTGGAGCGCACATGTAATGACCGGTACGCGTACTCGCGGTCCCCGTGAGGTCACAATTTCTGTTTCCACTTCTTCTCTTGCCGAACAAGCCGCACTACATCCTCTTTACGTGCGAGCAGAGACTCTACGATTCGTTCCGTGCGGATTGATTGCGACCCCTTCACGAGGATGACATCCCCTTCTCTTACAAAATCGGCAAGCGCCGCCGCCGCGATGCGAGAATTATCAAATTGCAGTACCTCGGCGTTTTTCGGCGCGACGGCAAACGCGCGGGCACGAATGCCGACCGTAACAATGACGTCGGCGGACTCCCCTACGAGCACGGCAATGCGTTCATGTTCCATGACCGAGTATCGCCCAAGCTCGAGCATGTCGCCGAGTACGGCGATGCGGCGTCCTGTATGCGGAAACGCCTTCAATGTTTTGAGTGCTTCTTCAACCGCCGCGGGCGATGCATTGTATGAATCATCAATGATGACCGAACCGTTCTTCCCGGCAAGGAGCCGGCCGCGTCCGGGCGGTGCCTCATAATTTTCAAGTGCAGCGAGTGCATCAGTGAGTGAGATATCGAAGGCTTGTGCGATAGCAAGCGCGGCTGCAAACGGAAGAAGTTGCGTTTCCCCCGCCGAGCCTTTCACGACGCATCTTCCCTGTTCATTATTCACACTGACAGTTGCCTGCATGCCGCTCACCTTTCCGTGAGTCTCATTAAAGCTAATTTCGCGCATTCGAACATTCGCTTCCTCCGTAGTACCGTATGAAATAATGTGCGCCGGGGTGCGCTTCGCGCATGTGTGCGCGTACGGGTCCTCCGCCGAGATGATGAGCGGTGCGCCGGCGGGAAGCGCGTATGCGGGAGAAAATTCTTCCTCACGCACGGCCTCGGGCGATGCGTACGCTTCTACGTGCACCGGTATCTCGGGCAATCGCGTCACCACGACTGCATCCGGCGTCGCGAACCGCAGTATGCGCGCAAGGTCGCCGGGTTTGTCCGCCCCCACTTCAAGCACGAGCATATTCGGGTAATGATTCGGCAGGAGCATGAGGACAAGGGCGCTCTTCAATACCGAAAGCCATGCCAAAGGATCGTTCCACGGATTCCCTACACCCAGAATAGTGAACGGCACGCCGAATTCGCTATTGAAACTCTTTTGACTTTTCCGAACATAGAATCGCGCCGTGAGCGCCGCCGCTACCGCGTCTTTCGTCGAGGTCTTCCCCACCGATCCGGTCACCATAACAATACGCGGCCGATACCGATGCAGGACCGACCGTGCAAAAAAGGCAAGCACAAAGACCATAATGGATTTCAGTATGTTTTTCATAAGGGAGTGGAGGTCGCGAGACCGCGATCAGGCGGTACTGCGTAATAGTCTATGAGGAAATGGACAAGGTCAAGGAAGGTCGAGTCGAGGGTCTCCGACGCATACTCGACATGCTGCGGGTCGTTCGTGTAGAGCAGGATAATGAATCGCGGATTATAGGACGGGAAAAAACCGACAAACGAGTGGAAGAATCGGTTGGTATAGTACCCGCCCTGTCCGTTGGTGAGCTGGGCGGTGCCGGTTTTCGCGGCGACCGACATCGTCGGAATAATGGCCTTGCCGTTCTCCAGTATTTTATCGACCATATCCGTCATCATTTGCGTCGTCTCGCGCGCCGCCGTCGGCGAGAAAACGGGAGTGGTCTGACTCCAATCGAGTTTCCTTTCAATACCCGAGTCCAGCCGCACCGCGCTCACAAGATGCGGTTCCACCATCGCACCGCCGTTCGCGATGGCGCCGAGCGCTCGTATCATTTGGATGGGCGTGACTGCGATGCCTTGTCCGAACGACATATTGTCGAAGTTCACCTGCTGGCTGGTCGAGAGGTTGCTGAGGAGCGCACGCCCTTCGTTCGGTAAGTCGATGCCCGTCTTGGTCCCGAAAAGCTTCGTGAAATAGGTGCGGAAACTATCCTGCCCCATCTGTGTCGCAATCCAGGACGCGCCAACGTTGAGCGATTGTAAAATAATCTGCTCCATCGGGATAACGCCGCGCGCTTTCAGGTCCCAATTGCAGATTTTCGCCGTATTCACCGTAATGCAGCCGGTGTCGTTGTAGGTCGTCTCCGGCGTGATGGCGCCCACATCGAGCCCGGAAGTCATGGTCAGAGGCTTCATGATGGAACCGAACTCGTGCACGTGTTCCACCAAAGGGTCTCCGAGCACGGTAGGATCGACATTCGAGAGATTATTCGCGTCATAGGACGGATAACTCGCGATAGCTATGATGGCTCCCGTCGCGGGGTCCATGATGATGCCGCCCGATTCCTTGCTTGAATATTTTTCGTTCACCTTTGCGAGGTCGTCCTGCAGTCGCGTCTGTACTTCCGGTTCGATAGTGGTCACGATATCGCCTTCGCGCGCATCTTTGGCGGCGACGAGCAGATTGCCTACATTGGAAAAAAGTTCCGCAAAGAAATTCTTGTAAAGCGAATCGCCCGAGCGCAAAAGCGTACCGTCGTAGGCCGCTTCAAGCCCGGTCTGGCCGGAGAGCGTATCGCCCGAGCCGTAAGACACGATGCCGATCGATTGGGACGCAAGCGTACCGCCGGGATAATACCGCCAGCGCTCGCGCAGTACCTGCACGCCGACGATGTTCTTATCGGCAAGCGCTTGCCCTTGTCCGTCGGAAAGATGATGTGCGACTTCAACATAGACCTGATTCTTTTTTGCGGCGGCGGCAAGAAAAGCATCGTGCGAAATCGCGTCGGGAGCAATGGCCGACAAGGCGGCATACGCGGCTTCGGGGTCGGAGAGCGTCTGCGGATTTATGGCGACGAGAAAACCGGTTGAGAGCGTCGCCGCAGAAATGAGCGTACCGTCCTTGCGGGTGAAGTAGATGGAACCGCGGTCGAAAAGCCCGCTTCCCCCGGAAGCGAACTGACGGTCGGCCTTCTGCGCATAGTCGTCCCCGTGCACGATCTGTACGAAATAGAGCCGTACGATGACGGCGAGGGCGGCAAGTATCACGAACGCAAGAACGAGGCGTATGCGTGAGCGGAACTGTGCGCGCATGGTTCTAACGCAATGCGGTCACGCTCTCGGCCCTCACGAATATTTCATTTGCGGGCTTTGTGTATCCCTCCGCGATATAATCCGTGCCCGTGATGCCCGCGATGCTCGCAAGATACTGGCCTTCAAGGGTCGCAACGGCCGCTTCATCGTTCTTTACCGACTGCGAAAATTCGACCGTCAGAGCCGCATAACTCATAACAACGGCGATGAGGCCGATATAGGTGACCAAAAGGACCCCGACGGCGCCGTAACAGAGCGACAGGACGGAGAACGGCAGATACGAGCGGAGGTTACGCATAGGAAAAGGCCGCTCTTGTGTGATCGGATTCAGCGAACGGCAGGGCGGCGGCACGCTCGAACACGCGCAATTTTGCGCTCCGCGCGCGACGATTTTTGAGGATCTCCGCGCGCGACGGGACGATGGGTTTTTTCGGCATCACCGTTCCCAATCCTTCGTGCGAGGCATCGCGCAACATATTCTTCACAATGCGGTCCTCGATGCTGTGGAAAGAAATGACGGCGAGACGGCCGGCGGGAGCGAGAGCGTCAAGCGCGGCGGAAAGTCCTTCCCGCAGCGCGCCAAGCTCGTCGTTGACCGCGATACGGAGCGCTTGGAAGGTTTTAGTCGCCGGATGAATTTTGCGCTGTCGGTACCACGCCGGCACGCCGGCATTGACGGCGGCGACAAGCGCCGCGGTCGTGAGGATGCGTTCCTTTGAGCGCGCTGCCACAATTGCGCGTGCGATACCGCGCGCAAAGCGTTCCTCGCCGTACACGAAGATGAGGTCGGCAAGCGCTTCTTCGGGCAAACTGTTGACGATATCGGCGGCCGTCTCTCCCCCTTCTCCGTACGTCATAAGGAGCGGTTCGTCATTCTGGAAAGAGAAACCGCGCGGCGCGGCAATCTGGTAGCCGCTCCACCCGAGATCGAAAAGTATCTTGTCGACCGGAGCGATTGTGAGCCGCTCGAGGATGCGCGCGAGATTGCGGAAATTGTCGTTCACGAGATGCGCGACCGGCCGTTCGGGTCGGCGATCTTTCCCGTACACTTCGCGACCGCGCTCGACCGCTGCGGGGTCGGCATCAATGCCGACGATGACACCGCCCTCGCCGAGCTCAGCAAGAAGCGCGGCAAAATGCCCGCAGCCGCCGATGGTCGCGTCGACAAGCGTGTCACCCGGCTTAATCTCGAGCGTTTCGAGAACTTCCTTCATCAGCACGCTTTCGTGGAGAGCCTCCATATTAGTGGTGGTCACCGACTTTCTCAGCAAACGCGTCCGCATTGCGCTCGATGGCTTCCGTGTACTTCTTCCATGCGCCTTCTTCCCATATCTCGACCCGCTCAAAAACACCGGCGATGACCACCTTCTCTTTGATTGATGCGAATGACTTCAAGTGTTCGGGGATGAGTACGCGCCCTGTTCGATCGACCTCGGCCTCGGAAGAGCCCGCGAGGAAAAGCCGTGCGAGACCGCGGCGAGCGGCGTTGCCGTTCACTTCTGCGGCATAGGCGCGCGCCTCCTTCTCCCATGCTTTGCGCGAGTAGACATACAGACAATGATCAAGGCCGCGCGTTATGACAACGACGCGGCCCAAATCCTTCCGGAATTTCGACGGAAGCGAAATTCTATTTTTCGTATCAAAGGTGTGCAGGTATTCTCCGAGGAACATAGCGGAAGATGGTTGTTGGACGAGAGGCGGCCATGACTCCGCTTCCCACTCCGTTCACCATTAGTGGAGTATATCCCACTCCTCCCCACCACCCTATTTTAGTTATCCACACACCCTATAAAAGAACGGGCGCGGACCGGCGGTCCGCGCCCGCACGAGCATATTCCTCGTTATGCCGCCGCTTCTTTGAGGCGTGCGATGACGAAATCGCGCGGAAGACCGGCGAGGAACCATCCCGCCTTCGGGCCGGAATCACGATTGAGGAAGATACGGTATATGGCCTGGAAAAGTTCCTTGGGTTGTATGGGCACGCCGGTTTTCATTTCGTGGAGGCGCACATGGAGCTCTTCGCCCGTGCGTTCCCCGTTTTGCAGATATTCGGCGAGCATCGCGAGCGCTTTCTTTTGCGTATCGGAAAGCACGGCGCTCGGCATCTCCTCCTGCAATTCATATTTAAATTCTTCGGGCGCGTAGGTCGTGAGCCAGAATTTCGCGTACCGCGCGCGCACATCGAGCGCGCGCTCTTCGTCTTCGATTAGAGCACTGCCTTTTACGCGCGCCGCTTCCTCTTTGAGCGAAAGATGCGCCATCTGCACGATGAATGCCACTTCCCGGAACCGCATCTGCCACGGAGCGGAAAGTGCGGCTTGATTCTTAGGAAGTTCAGAGAGCGCATAGAGGCGCGAATGATCGTCCGCCTCGCCCGCGCGAACGCTCTCCGCAAGCTCGTCGTACCAATCGTACACGCGCGGCACCGACTCGCCCGATGGGTCGATGTCTATCTGTTCGCGGATGTCCTTGCCGATGAGTATGAGGCGGAAGATTTCCGGCGGAAACAGGTCGCACATATCTTTTGCGGAACTGCCGCGGCCCTTTGACGACGACATTTTCTTTCCGCCGACAAGGAAAAATTCGTACGGTATGTCGAAGGGCGGCTCGTAACCGAACACTTCGCGGGATATGTGATTCGCAACATCGCGCGAACCGCCGCGGGTCGAATGGTCTTTCCCGCCGCCTTCGATATCGACGCCGAGCGCGACCCACTTCGCCGCCCAATCAATCTTCCAAAAAAGCTTCGCCGCCCCTTTCCATGGCGCGACGCGGCCGGTATGGCCGCAACTCTTTGCTTCGTCGGGATTCCTGTCGCACGCATACGCAACCGTCTCGCCGTCGAAGTCATAGGCGCGCGTCGTCATCATCTTCCCGCAGTTCTCGCATACGACCGAGACCGGCAGCCAGGACGTGTCCTTCTCGGATCCGGAGACTTCTTTCAGGATGCGGCGAATATCGCTCGCGCGCTCGAGCGCCGTCTTTATGAAAGGGTCCATCTTCCCCGACCGGTAGAGTTCGGTCGCACGGTAATAGTTCGGTACAAACCCCGATTTTTTATGTACCTCCGTGAATTCGGCACCGAAGTATTCGGCGTAATTCGCAAATCCCTGTTCGGGACTCGGTACGGCATAGAGCGGCTTACCGAGGTGCTCTCTGAACTTCTCCGCATCAAGATAGCCCGGTATCGAATCGAACGGATCGAAGTCTCCTATCTCAAAGCGGAATTCATTCGCAACACCCTGCTCCGCGAGCACCTCCGCGACGAGGCCGTGAATGGCGACGCCGCGCATGGAGCCCACGTGGACGCGGCCGGAAATGGTCTTTTCATCCCGGATAAGAAAAGTCTTCCCATCACGGGGCGTGCGCGTATCCCGTATTTCGTTCGCTATTCTATCGGCCCATAACATTTTGAAATCGTAGCACAAAGTAGAACAAACGCGCCGTCCCTATGTTCCGAGGACAGAGTTGCGTATGCGTTCGTGCCCGGTTGTTTTGGCATTCTTTTGCGGCTCTTGCCGCTATGCCAAAACACGAACGCTGGAGCATAGGAAACCCGGCGCTGGCCGGGTTTCTGCTCTGTCCGAGGAGTATGGGAACGGCGTGTCTTTACGCGACTTTCTCGATGGTATAGGTCTGCTTGCCGGCAGGGGTCTCAAAGGTGAACACGTCGCCCTTCTTCTTTCCCATGAGCGCCGCTCCGAGCGGGGAGACATGTGAGAGCTTCTTCACGCGCATATCGGCTTCCTCGCTGCCGACGATGGTGTACTCGTGCACGTCATCGCTCCCTTCTTTCTTTATGGAAACTTTTGAATTGAAACTGACCTCGCTCTTCTTTTTGCCGTCGGTGTGTATCTTCGTGTACTTCACGAGCTCCTCGAGCTTCTTGATGCGCTCTTCGGTCGCGGCCTGCAGATCGCGCGCCTCCTGGTATTCGGCATTCTCCGAGAGGTCGCCGAGCGAACGGGCGTATTCGAGATTCTTGGCGATCTCGGTGCGGCGGACCGTCTTCAAATTTTCGAGCTCCTTTATCATTTCGTCGAATTTCTCCTGCGAAACGACGGTGTTCTGTGCATCAATCATACCAAGTGCAGGCATTGTACGCGAGTCACGCCGAAGCGCAACTCAGGGGGCCGTCGTGGTCGCGGTGCCGCCTACATAAAAAGAATTTTGAGCATGCAGGGAATCAAAAAAATCGCGCATGACGTTCACCGCCTGTTCGCCCGCGCCCTGGGGTCCGCGCTCGAGCACGACCGCAAATGCGTACTGCGGATGCTCGTACGGGAAAAATCCGATGACCCATGAGTTGTCGTATTGGTTATGCGTACCGGTCTGGGCGGTCCCGGTCTTCGCCGCGACGCTTACATACGGCAAGTTGATGGCGTTTGCGAGCGCGCCGGTCACGCCCTGGCGCATTCCTTCCCGCACGACGGCGAGCGCGGCAGGGTCGGCGGGCACAACCGTAAAGCTCGTCGCCTGCCCGGCAAGCAAGGTCGGCGTAAAAAGTTTTCCGCCGTTCGCCACCGCTGCGGTCGCACGCGCCATCTGCACCGGCGTCACCTGCACCGAATACTGCCCTATCGCCGTGAAGTAGGTATCGCCGAGATACCATGGTTCGTTAAACGTTTCTTTTTTCCACGCGGGGGTCGGTATAAGCCCGCTCGCCTCTCCGGAGAGATCGATACCGGTCGGGCTCCCGAGCCCGAACTGCTGGTACCAATAATCCAACCGGTCGATGCCTAAGCCCTTTTGAGTGCCGAAGCCGCCGCCGACCGTATAGAAAAAGACGTCGGATGACCAAGCGATGGCTTCCCGCACATCGACTAAACCGAGCGCTTTCCATCCTTTATATATGAACTCCTTGCCCGGATGGTATGGGTCCGGAATCGAGAGAGATCCCGGATCGTCGATGATCGTGTTCGGCGTGATGATGCCGTCCGTGAGCGCGCCGGAAGCGACCAAGGGCTTCACGATGGAACCCGGCGCATACACGCCCTGTACCGCATGGTCGAGGAACGGGCGCCCCGGATTCGCATTATATGAATCGATAACGCTCGCGGGACCGCCGCTGCTCATCACATTCGGGTCGTAGCTCGGGTATGAGGCGATGGCGCGCACTGCGCCCGAATGCACATCGAGGATGACGCCGGCGCCGGCGATGAAGTGCTGAGTGCCCGCAACGTCACTGATAGCGTGCGAGAATTGCTTTTGGAGATCGGCGTCGATGGAGAGTTGCAGCGTTCCTCCATTCTCCGCCCGGACTATCGTGCCCTCGGAGCGAACTTTCCCGAGTGCGTCCGTCTCGGTCAGCATTTGTCCGTTCTTTCCCATGAGCAGAGCGTCATATTCGGCCTCAAGTCCGGTGATGCCGGTCTCGCTGGTGTCGTAATACACCCCGCTCGCATCTTTCTTCGGATAGGAAACATACCCGATGATCTGACTGAGGGACGGGTACGGATAGCTGCGTACGACACTGCCGTCGTCCTTCTCGGTGTTCTCGGCTACCACAACGCCGTGCACATCGGTGATGATGCCGCGCGGAGCAAAAAGCGTTCTGACCTCAAGACTATTATGCGCGCTTTCCGCGGCGAATACGGAACCGTTCGTAACCTGGAGATTCCACGAACGAATAATGAGCACGGCGAAAAGCACGGCGAGCACGGCCGTGAGGTAGAAGAACGTGCCGTTCGAAAGCGGTTTTTCGAGCCGCCCCTCGAAACGCGAACGATCGAAATCGGGCGCATTCGATGCGTCCAGAAATATCTCGTCGGGAGCTATCTCGGGATCCTGCCGTCGTGCCCGCTGCCAGTTCATTTCCCGATGATACCCGCAGAGAGCCGACTGCGCACGAGGACGGTAATGGCGGACACTACCAGACCGTAAAGCGTAAAGGTCGGCAACGCGCCCGTACGCGGTGCCCAGTACAGCGTGTCGGCGAATATGCCGGCTGCAATCGGCACCAGAGGTTCAAAAAATGAAGCAACAATCGCAAGCAGAACCGAGAGCGGCCAAGGGAAAAGTATGACCGAAACGAACGTAGAAAGAGTGAGCAGGCCGTTTCGTATCATAAGAACGTTGAGGTGGCCGAAGAGAACGAATTGCGCGCCGCCGTACCCGTGTCGCGCAGAAGAACCCAGGTAAGCGAGAAGGGGTTTATGTCCGGCGCGATGAGCAGAGTGACTCCGGGCGCCGAGGGATCGCTATCGATACGCGTAACGCTCCCGATAGGGAGCATGCCCGGACCGGGAACGAATACCGTATCGCCAATCGCCGCGCTTGCAGAACGCGAAAGCGACGCCTCCATGGCGCCGGCACCGGCGCCGAAAATGCTGAGCGGCATATTCGCATGTCCGATCCAACCGTGCGTAACCGTGCCCGGCGCTGAAAAAAGCGTCACCTGAGAGAAGTCCGCCGTGACTGCCGTGACCATGCCGAGCGGCACATTCCCTTCGCCGAAGGCTTCCTGGCCGAGTGTAACGCCCGCATTTGAGCCGGCGGAGAGCACGAGCGTATCGTACGGGCTTTCGGGCGGACGCGCGACAACACCGGCGAGGACTCCGGGAGCGGCGATTTTCTGCACGCTCGAAGGGCCGAGGAGCGCGCTCAGACTTGCCGTTTTCTCCGCGAGCGCCTGATTCTCGCTTGCAAGCGCGGCATTCTCTCTCATCAGCTGCTCGTTCCTCGCGGCAAGCACCGCCGTATCGCCAAAACTATTTAAAAACGCATGCGCCCCCGCGGAGATTCCGTCCGCAACGCTGAATGCCGGCGATGCCGCATACCAGAAAAAATTAGGCGCAAGAAGGCGCATCAAGAGTACCGCGAGAGCAAACGCGAGCGCGAGGACGCCCCACGAAACGCCCGCGGACGACAACAGCGCGTTACGCTTCGCTAAGAATGTCCTCTTCATCAACAAAGAAATCCGAATAGGGCTCCGGATCTTCGGTCACGATACCCGCCCCGCGTACGACCGCGGTCAAGGGATCCGGTGCGACCCTCACCGGCACGCCGAGCATTTTTGCAAGTATCTGCGGCAATCCGCGCAGGAGGGCGCCGCCGCCGAAGACGGTCACGCCGTGCTGAAGCACATCCGAAAGAAGCTCCGGTGGCGTCGCTTCAATGACCTCTTTCATCGCATCCATCAAAGCATCGAGCGAGGGCGCAATTGCTTCGCGGATGTGCGTATCGGTGAGTGAAATTTCCCGCGGAAGTCCGGTGGCGAAATCGCGGCCGCGCACGCTCCGCGTGAGCGGTTCATGGAGCGGCATCACGGCGCCGATGGCGATCTTCACATCCTCGGCGGTGCGTTCGCCGATGCCGAGCTTGAACTCGCTCCGCACGAATTCGATGATGTTTTCATTAAAACGATCGCCGGCGACATGGGAGCTTCGGGAAGCAACGACGCCTTTGAGCGAAATGACGGCGATGTCGGTCGTGCCGCCGCCGATGTCGAGCACCATCGTACCGACCGCTTCGGAAACCGGCAGTTTCGCGCCGATAGCGCCCGCGACCGGCTCTTCGAGAATGATGGCCTCGCGCGCACCCGCGTTCTTCGCCGCATCGCGCACCGCGCGGCTCTGCACATTCGTGACGCCGGTCGGCACGCCGATGACGACGCGCGGGCCAAACAGGCGCACGCGCCCATTCTGCGCCTTGTTGATGAGGTAGGTAAGCAATTCCTCGGTCACCTCGAAATCGGAGATGACGCCGTGAGAAAGCGGGCGTACGACGCGGATGTGCGCGGGCGTCTTGCCGAGCATCGTCTTCGCTTCCTTCCCTACCGCGACGACCTGGTGCGTCTTGTCATTGACCGCCACCACCGACGGTTCGTTGATGACGACGCCGCGACCGCGCACGTAGACGAGCGTGTTCGCCGTCCCGAGATCAATCGCGATGTCGTTGCTGAACAGCAGATTTTTTGAGAACTTAGACATATCACGATGCGACGAGCTTCGCGCGCGGCGTCTTCACGACCTTGCCCGTCGCCCGATCCACCACCTCAAACTCGCCCGTTATGACCGCATCCTTGCCGACCACGATACGCTTTGGGATGCCGAGAAGATCGCTGTCGGCGAATTTTTCGCCGGCGCGCATATCGCGGTCATCGTACAGGACTTCAACTCCCGCCTTCATCAAATCGTCGTACACGGCGTCCGCAGTCTTAGATACTTCGTCCCCCGCCTTCCCGAGCGATACGAGATGTACCGCAAACGGTGCAACGCTCTCCGGCCAGACGAGGCCTTTCTCGTCGGCAAGCACTTCCACGATGATGCCCATGAGCCGCGTGGGGCCGATGCCGTAACTGCCCATCACGACCGGCTTTTTCGCACCGGTCTCGTCCGTGTAGGACAGGCCGAGCGGTTCGGAGAAGCGCGTACCGAGATTGAAGATATTGCCCGCTTCAATGGCCTTCTTCTCGACGAGCTTCGACTTATCAAGCCCGAGTTTCACAAGCGCCTTGTCGGTCATAACTTCTTTATTGACGGCGATACGCTTCACTTCATCTATATAAATAGTATCCTCGCCCGCCTCCGATACCGTTTGGAACTCCTCGGAGAACTCGCTGAATATTCCGCCGGATGCGAAGGTAACATAGGTGTGTTCGCCGATACCCATTCGCTCGAACACTTTCACATATGCGGCGTGGGCTTTGTCATAAAACGCCTTGTGTTCCGCTTCGTCTTTTGAGAACGAGTACAAGTCCTTCATCATGAACTCCTTGCCGCGCATGATGCCCGACTTCGCGCGGAGCTCATTGCGGAATTTATTTTGGAACTGGTATGCGGAGACCGGCAAATCGCGATACGACGAGATGTGTTCCGTCATGATGCGCGTCAGCGGTTCCTCGTGCGTGATGGCGAGCCCGGTCTCGCCGCCCGACTTGAACGTTGTCTTGAACCAGATGTCGACCTTCTTATCATCCCAGCGGTCGGTGCGGCTCCAAAGTTCTTTGTCCTGAAGCGCCGTCATCACGAGTTCCTGGCCGCCGATGGCGTTCATCTCCTCGCGGATGATCTGGACGATATTATTCAGCGTGCGAAGCCCGAGCGGCAAGTAGGAATACACGCCCGCCATTTCCTTGTGGATGAAGCCTGCGCGGACGAGCAATTGCGCATTCTTTGCAACCTCGTCAGCGGGCGCCTCGCGGCGGGTTTTCGTGAAGAGCTCTGACTGTCTCATAGGCGACAGTATATGCCCCGTGCGCGCCAAGCGCAAAAGCGGCGATTCCCTCTTTACCCGATTATCCTAAAAATGTCGTGGGCGGTGACGACGACCATCAGGAGGACGAGGAAGACGAAGCCGATAGCATTGATGGATTGAGCGATGCTCGCCTTGATGGGGCGGCGAATGACGCTTTCGATGATGACAAAAAAGAGCCGCCCGCCGTCGAGCGCGGGAATCGGGATGAGATTGATAAGGGCGAGATTAATGGAAATGATTGCCATGATGGAGAAGAGGTAGCCGATGCCCTGCATCGATGCGGTCCCGACCACGCCGGCGATGCCGACGGGACCCGCGACCTGCGAGAGGTCGGCCGAGAGCGTGAAGATTCCGTAGAAGAAATGCCAAAGTCCTTGTGCGGTCAGTACCGTAGCCTCCCAGGTCAGCGTCGCGCCTTCGGTGACGGCTGCACCGAAGCCGAGCGATACGACGCCGATAGTAGCGACCTCGACGCCGAGCGCGTAGCGCGAGGGTTCGTCCGTGATGAGGCCGGGCGTGGGCGTCGCGACAATGGTCTTCTCGCTTCCGTTACGCTTCACGACGAGCGTTATGGGATCTCCGCCGCTTCCCGCGACAAATGCCGAGAAGCTTTTCGGATCTGCCGCACTCCACTTCCCCTCCGCATCTTCGGCGCTCATGATGGAGTCGCCCGGGAGAAGCCCTGCGAGCGCGGCAGGCGAAGCCGGAAGCACATTCGCGACCGCAAGTTCAGTATCGCGTGCGAGCCCTACCTCGCTCCCCGTAAGCGCGCGCGGCGTACCGGCCATAAGCGCTCCGGTGATAAGCACATACGCGAAAACAAGATTCATCGCGATGCCGGCGACAAGCACCAGCGCCTGCAAGATGCGCGGGCGCGATGAGAATGCGCGGGGACCTGCGGCATTTCCGTCTTCGCCGTAGATCTTCACGAAACCGCCGAACGGCAGCCAGTTGAGCGTGTAGGCGGTTCCGCCTACGGTCGCTATCGTGAGCGCGCGCGGTGGATAGCCGAGCCCGAATTCGTCCACGCGCATACCCGAAAGTTTCGCCGCGACGAAATGTCCGAACTCGTGCACCACGATGAGCACGACAATGACAAGAATGAAAATGAGTATGTTCACAAGGACAATTGTAGCAGAAGTGCGGCATAGTAATTTTGGAGACTCTCGGAGGCGAAGCAGCGCTGAGATTTTAAAGGAGCGAAGCGACTATTAAAATCCAAGTGTTGTTTCGAAGAAAGCGACCATGGCAATTTCGGCGCCGTAGGGCAGTTGCGCCGAAATTTGCGAGCCGAGAGTGAGCGCGACCTCCCGCAGGGGAGGTCGACGCGTGC